>Ga0187893_10010743_pt1 | contig 13513 bp, 9 predicted proteins | sample MA1701074metaG_FD_139574 | JGI IMG/M metagenome (GOLD analysis project Ga0187893, IMG submission 139574) | White microbial mat communities from a basaltic lava cave in the Kipuka Kanohina Cave System on the Island of Hawaii, USA - MA170107-4 metaG ...
AAACAATGAAATAAATCCTTCGATCCAGTGATTCATCGGACGGTAAAATTATATTATTGGCAACATTAAATTTAATTCCGGAGGCGACAAAGCCGACAAAGAATCCGGCATGAATCTTTTTTTTAAAACGCCCGTATGAATCGCTGTTATGATTAAATCTTTAATTCAGTAGAAATAAGCTCATAAAAGAACTATTGCAAGGAATTAAATAAATCTTAATTTCGTACCGGAAAGGCAAAAACCAAATCCTTATAAAATGACAGACCAATATCAGGAAAACGCTGAAATAGACTACAAGGAACAGGATTCGAAAAAAGTCATTGTCATAGTGGTTATTTTAATTCTTCTTGCCGTAAACGGACTATTGCTGTGGCAGTTTTTTGATAAGAAAACACACCTCGAAGAAGTCAACAAAACCCTTGATTCCACCATTGCCGAGCGGGATGCCATATCTGCAGAACTTCAGCGGGTAAAGAATGAATATGAGAAGATCAATCAGGAGAATGCCGGACTTCAGAGCCAGCTATCGGCAAAAGATGAAGAGATCAAGTCGAAAATTGCAGAAATTCAACGCCTGATTAATTCGGGAGATGCAGTGCAATTGCAGCGTGCACGCGAAGAGCTTTCCATTCTGAAGTCAATGAACCAGAATTACATTGTCCAGCTTGATTCAATGAAGAAAGAGAATGAATTGTTGACGCAGCAGACAATGGCGCTTAATGAAAACCTGAGTGCCGAACGAGGCAAAGTGCAGACGCTGACCCAAGAAAACACCATGCTGGCAAGCAAGGTGGCAATCGGCAGTGTTTTGAGAACCTCAGAAATAAAAATTGAAGGGGTGAAATATAAATCAAGCGGCAAGGAAGTGGAAACGAATCGTGCAGGCAGCGTGGCGAAGATAAAAACCTGCTTTACAGTACTGGAAAATGCAGTGGTGGATAAAGGTACAAAAGACATTTATGTCCGGATTCTCGGACCGGAAGGGTCTGTTTTAACCACCTCTACAGAATCCTTTATGTATAACGGGCAAGCCACATTGTTTACTACGAAGGATTCATTTGATTTTGATAACAGCCGTACCAGTGTTTGCATTTACAGCGACCGGACACCGCAAATGGCGAAAGGAAAATACACGGTTGAAATATTCAGCGGAGGCAATTTGATCGGGACCTCATCCATTGTATTGAAATAAGATTGTCCATCGCGATTTTTCATAATCGCTAAGCAATATTGGATTGTTCCCGGGAATTTTTTTAGAAACAAATTTTCATAAAAAACCATTGCTGCATCAGCAAATGGAATTACTGCAGCATTAATTTCTCGCAATCCACTGCTGCGGATTCAGCTTATTAAATCCCTTCCATATCTGCAGGTTCATTTGCGCCCGTGATTCATCAGAAGCCGCACCGATGGTTCCGATGGTTTGCTTGGTGGCAACCGCATCTCCCTTTTTTACTGCGATCGATTCCAGGTTGGAATAAACAGTTAAATATTCCCCATGCCGGATGATTACTGCCGAACCGGAACCGGGCAATTCAATGGTTCCTGAAACTTCGCCCCGGAATATGGAACGGGCGGAAGATCCGGGAGAAGAGAGAATGTCAATTCCGTCATTTTTAATTATTACTCCTTTCAGCGTGGGGTGAGGATGCTCGCCAAAATATTCGGAAATTATTCCTTTTTCTACGGGCCATGGAAGCGAACCTTTGTTTGCAGCAAAGGAGGAAGAAAGCTTTTGCGCTTCGGGAGTAAGCGTGAATACATTGGCATTGGTTACATTCTTTTTGCCTTTTGCAATTGCTTTTTTCTTTGCCGCTTCAATTTCTTTGCGGACAAGTGCAGCAATGGCATTTTCGAGCTTTTTCTTTGCTCTTTCTTTTTCAGCAATTTCTTTGCGCAGCTTTGATTCGCGGTCCTGCAGGCGGGCTAACATGCGGTCCTGCTCTTTTTTCTCATTGTCAAGCTTTCGTTTGTTTTCAAGCTCGGAATTGCGAAGCCCGGTTTTTTCCTGCTTCTGAATCTCAAGAGATGATTTTTTCTGTGCAAGAAGAAGCTGCGTTGAATCAATTTTTGCCGCCTGCTTACGCCTGTACTCATTAATCTGCTGCAGGTATTTAAGCCGGCTGAATGCCTGATTGAAATCTGCTGATGAAAAAAGATACATCAGCCGCTGGTATCGATTCTGGTTAAGCTGCGCTGCCTGAATCAAGCGTGCATAACTTTTTTTCAGCTCAGACATTTCATCGGACAGAGAATGAATTTCGCCCGAAGTTTTTCCGATTTCCTTATCGAGCGAATTTATTTCGGAATTGATGGTGGAAATAAGCTCTTGCCGTGCCGAAATTTTTTTCTTAATGGCATCAATCTGTTTGATGGAAACGGTTTTTGATTTGGAAAGAAGATTCAGTTGCTTATTTGCTTCAATGATTTCCTGCTGAAGCTTTGCCTTTTTCATCTCCAGTTCGCGCTTGCTTTGTGCTGAAAGAAGCAAGGGCAGAAGAAAGCAAATTGCAAAAAGCTTAACGGATACGCTCATAGCTTTGCGGGATGCTAAAGGGAAACTCCAGTTCTTCATCAACCTTAATTTTGGAATAATCAATTTTGATATAAATGCCCTTTTCCGCTTTAATAAAGGTGCGTGACTTAAATGGAAACAGCCCCCCTTCGGTCGGGCGGAAATCTTCGTAATCGGTATAAAGGGATTTCTGAATTTTTTCATCTTCGATGGAAAGCCGGTTAATGCGGTAATTCATATCGTTTATCCACATATCCTGAATGACCGGCTTGTTGGGATCCTTTTCTTCGAGCGACCTTTTGAGCTTGTGCTTGCTGAGCGTGCTCAGAATGTAAAACTTATCTTCTTCGTTGTAAACGGAATTAAACTTATTTTTCTTGTAGGCAAATATATTCCCGGTAAACACCCCCTGCAGTATGTCGAAGTCAATATTCATCCGCAACAGGTTGTTCAAAAACCCATAATCGCTCACCTGGTATTTTTTATGCAGACGATCCATGTATTTGATCGAGTCACGTGTAATAAATACCCGCGCTATTTCTATTCCAAGCAACGGAGAAATGGAAATCCAGATGGCGCTGTCCGTGCAGGCGCGGAATGAAATGTCAAAGGAGGTGGTTTTGCCATCCATGTTGGTTTCCACATCGGCTTTACCATTGTACCAGCGGGCATGAAAAGCGCTGTCGTTAATCAGCTTTAACAGCTCATCGGCTGTCCGGTCAACCAGCTTTTTGTTTTCACGAATGACAATGGGCTTTTCAGCTTTCCGGAATAATCCGCAGGATGAAAAAATAAAAGCAACTAAAATCTGAATTAATAAAATCCGGAATTTACAAATGCCGGATGTAAACGAAAAACGCAGCTTCATTCAATCAGCTTTTTGTCGGCAATTTTTTTGTCAAGCAAATCGGAGCCGTCACCAGCTGCTTTGGCTTTGTACCAGTACTCGATGGCAGCGCTGATTTCGTTTAGCTTGAAAAGAACATCGCCATAATGTTCGAGAATGGTTCCGTTGTTATCGCCTCCGTGTTTCATTGCTTTTTCAAGCCACTGCTTTGCCTCTTTATATTTTCCCTGCTGATACAGAATCCATGCATACGTATCTTCGAAGGATGCCTGATCGGGTACAAGCTCATTGCTTTTTTTCGACATTTTTTCGGCTTCGTCCAGCTTTTCTTTGCGGAGCGACAGATAATAGCTGTAATTGTTCAGCACGGTTGCATTTTTCGGATCAAGCTCAAGAGCTTTTTCATAAAAAGAATCGGATTCAGGATGATTCGTCAGCTCATGATAATTATCGCCCAGACGCGAATAAAATTCGGAGAGCAAAAGATTGTTGTCCACCACCAGCTTACTTCCGCGAAGCAGGATATTTACGGCATCTTCGTATTGCTTTTTATCGAACAGCGCAATGGCATTGTATAAATAAAACACAGGGTTGTTCGGAAAAAATTCCATTGCTGAATCGCTCGCATGATGCATTTCTTCCGTATCGCGAAGCTCACCCGTATTAACCAGAAATTGTTGCCACACATTCTCATTTTTTCTGTCCATGCTCAACGAAAATTTGTACTGCTCATTAGCTTCTTTAAAATTTTTGTTCAAGCTTAAAAAATCACCGTACACTGCATGGCTCATCGCTTCGTTGGGATGGGTTTCAGCCATGAGCTTGCTTAGTTCAAGCGCTTGTTGCTTCATTTCCGGACTATCCTGCACCAGCGGGAGGTACGATGAAAGAATGCGCATTTTTACTTCCGATTCAAGCTGCGGGCTGGAAAAAGCAAGCTTCAATTGCTCAAATGATTTTTCTTTTTCATTAATGGAACGGTAGTATTCTGCAAGCGCCAGAAAAATATTCGGGCTATCGGGTTTAACCTGCTTCATCCGTTCAATGGTATGAAGCACTTTTTCTTTCATCCCGTTTGCCTGGTACAAATCCACCAAAAGGGAGTAAGCGCCCATATCGGATGGGTTTGCTGAAATAAGCTTTTCAACTTCTTCAGCAGCTTTTTCCGTTTTGCCGAGCCGGAGATACAATCGCTCTTTCTGCACAATGATTTCTTTTTCCACTCCAATCTTTTGCTCAATCATATCGAACACATGAATGGCATCCTGAATTTTTCCGGCAAACAGCAATGCATTCGCCCAGTTGAAAAAATAATCCACCCGCTCCGGATTTTCCTTGGCAAGCTTTTCATGAATGTTGACTGCTTCATTGAATTTCCCGGTTTGCTGGAATAAATCGGCAAGCAGCAATTTGTACCAGTTGTTCTTAGGATTTATTTCCGAAGCGCTGGAAGCAAAAAACAGCGCATCATTGAATTTTTTCTTTTTCGCATAAATCATTGCCAGCTCATACATGCTTGCATCATTCCGGTTATCAATACGGATGCACTGCGCAAACAACTCCTGCGCCTTGTCAAGATTGCCGGTGATTTTTTCTTTGTTGGCATTGAAAAAAATGTACTGAAGGTTCATTTTTTCCTCTTCCGAAAGCTCCTTGTGAGATGTATTCCTGCCTGAAGAAGGTGACGATATTTTTACGGTTGGCGATGATGTTTTGCAGCCGGCAATTGCGATTGCAGAGAAAAGTAAAACAACTATGCTATTTCTTAAATTCATTTTTTAATTATTTGAATCCGTTTATCCCTGTGTGGAATAATCTCCCAAACTCAGGTCGGTAGCATTGCCTTTAAACTGAACAAAGCTTCCGATCATACTGTTTTCAATAACGGCAGTTTCAATGTTTGTATTATTCTGTATGATGGAATTTGAAATAACGGAATTTGAAATTTTCACATTCGCTCCGATGGAGGCAAATGGACCAATAACGCTGTTTTTCAAAACCACATTTCCATCAATGAAGCAGGGAGCGATAATCACTGAGTTCTCATTTTTTACAGAAGCAGCTATATGGTTCTCCGGGTATTTGATTTCGAGCACACGCCTGTTGGTATAAACAGTTGCATCCTTGTTGCCGCAGTCGAGCCACTCAATCACTTTTCCGGGAACGAGCTTTTTGCCTTTGCTTTTCATGTTTTCCATGGCATTGGTGAGCTGAAATTCCCCTTTATCCTTGATGTTGTTGTCAATAAGATACTGCAGCTCATTGCAGAGATTTTCGCCATCTTTAAAATAATAGATTCCGATGATGGCAAGGTCGGAAACAAATTCAGCGGGCTTCTCCACAAAATCGGTAATCACATTGTTCTTATCAACCTTTACCACCCCAAACTGACGGGGGTCTTCAATCTGTTTCACCCAAATGGTTCCGTCACTTTCGGAGTCAATGTTTGCATCGGTGCGGAACAGCGTATCGGCAAAAGCAATCACAACCTTTCCTTTCAATGCCGGTTTTGCGCACAGAATGGCATGAGCCGTTCCGAGCGCTTCATCCTGGTAATAAATGGAACCTTTAGCGCCAAGCGATTCTGCAATTTTTTTCAGCTTATCCTCTGTTTCCTTTCCGAACCTGCCCACCACATAAGCGATTTCATCCACTTTCTCAGGGCAAACTTTTACAATGTCTTCCATCAGGTGCTGCACAATCGCTTTCCCGGCAAGGGGAATCAGGGGCTTGGGCATCGTCAGCGTATGCGGGCGCATCCGTTTGCCCATGCCGGCCATCGGAACAATGATTTTCATTTTCTAAATATTAAAAGGAGCGTTTTGCGAGATTAAAAATTTACTTGTATCAACGATCACTTCTGAGAATTTTCATGCAGGAACCTTACATAAAAACCCTTTCTGTTGAAGCCGCGCAAAGGTAAAAATTCGAGAGGGAAAAGGCATCCTGCTATGAGCAGGGGAAACAAAGTTTTTCACATTACTTTTTTTCTTCCGTCATTGGCGGAGGCGTGGGCGGATAATAAATGTCAAGCCATTTAATCAATTCTTTCTTTTTTGCTTCGGTAATTTCAACCGCAGAAATCAACCGGCTTTCTGCATCAGAAGCACGCAGTGCGGCAACCCTGTCTGGCGAAACCGGCATCTGTGAATTGACCTGCGATGACCGCAAAAACTGGAAATCCTCAAGTCCGGTGCAGTTTTCAAACCGGCACTTGCTGAAGGCAGAGCCCCAGAAAATGCAATCTTTAAATTCAATATTGCTGAAAGTAACATTATGAAAATGGCAATCATGAAAAAGACTTCCTGTAATTTTACCTTTTGAAAAAATGCATGTGTGGAAAGCCGATCCGGCAAAATTGGTGTTAAGAATGGAATCAATATTTGAAAGCTCAATATCCGCGATGGTGGCATCGCATATCGCGCTGCGCTGCATGGAACAACGGGTAGCACGCAGGTTCACCAGGGAGGTATAGTTGAATTCATTCTGATAAAGATCAATTTCCACACCCGCATACCGGTTCGAAAGGAAGCGGGTTTTGCTTGCTTTGCGAAGGATGCGCGAATAGGTGTCGGCTGTAATCTGCTTGTGCCAGAGCAATTCATAATAATGCTTGGGATAAAGCTGTTTGTACTCATCCAGAATCCTGGTTTTAATTTCAGCGCAGCTTGCTTTAACAATGGGCGATGTGTCGGCATCCGAAGCCCCGCCTTCCACTTTCTGAATCCATTCTAGCTTCGAGTTCAGATCGGAAACCATTTGCCTGACCGGTACGGTCTGGTAAAAGAAATTCCGGTTTATGTCGGCAAGCTTGTCGGCAATTTCCTTTAATTCGCTGCGGTTGCTGTATTCAATCAGAACTCCGGCAATTGCATTGGTAATGTCATAATCCAGCTCGGTATAAAGACGGCTGAGCAGCACATCGGTGGTGTTTTTTTCGAAGCTGCTGTCGCTTTTAAAAATTCCGAGCGTGGCAATGGCAGCAAGAACCTCCTGCTTGTCTTTTTTAAAAAGACTTTCATTGGCTGTTTTGAATTTTTCAAGCTTTTTTTCGTACAGAAATTTTTTATACGCCCATAAAGCGCTTACAATACCGGAAATGATTCCGATGATGTAAACGAGGTTAATGCCGGTGAAAAATTCAGGCGCAGTCACGAGGAACGGTTCATTGCATTCGGATGAATCACGCCAAATTTATGTATAAAAATCTCTTTTCTTTGCCTCATGTTCAGGCCCGCCCGTGAGAGATACAATCAATCCTTCACCGAAAAAAAATACAAAAGTTTTCTTGCCGGCATGAATGCGGAATTCAATTATGAAATTCCGTTTCGCGTAGCGGAATCGCCTGTTTTTGTTCCGAAGAATTTTTCACAAAGTGTTTTTGGCGCTTGTGATGAAATCATTTCCTTTTTAAATCAGAAGGATTTCATGAGAACTTCGGAAAAGGCAGTCCCCGCTTCGCTGAATGTTCCGGGCGAAACAAAGCATCCTTTATTCCTGGCGCTCGATTTCGGAGTGTGTAAAAATGCGGAGGGGGAAATCATTCCGCAGCTTATCGAAATGCAGGGCTTTGCTTCCATGTTCGGCTGGCAGCATTTTGTCGCTCAGCAATACAGGAAGCATTTTACCATTCCTGAAAATTTCAGTCACCTGTTTGTGCCGTCTCCGGAAGATTACATTTTCATTTTGAAAAAAAATATTCTGAAAAATCATAATCCGGAAAATGTAATCCTGCTTGAAGTGGAGCCGGAAAAACAAAATACACGGATTGATTTTCTGATATCAGAAAAATGGCTTGGAATAAAAGCCGTTTGCATCAGCAAAATAATTAAACAGGGAAGACATATTTTTTATGAAAGCGATGGAAAAAAAATTCCAATCCACCGCATTTACAACCGCGTCATCTTTGATGAATTATTGAAGCGGGATGATTTAAAACTGAATTTCCGGATGACGGATGACGTGAATGTGGAATGGGCTGACCACCCCAACTGGTTTTTCCGTATCAGCAAATATTTGATGCCTCGAATCAAAAGCAAGTTTATTCCCGAATGTTTTTTTGTAAACGAGCTGAAATCCATTCCCCCCGATTTGGAAAATTATGTGCTTAAACCCCTGTATTCATTCAGCGGAAGCGGAATCAAATTTCATGTGAAGAAAGATGACATTGAATCCATTCCCGATCCTGAAAATTTTATTTTACAGAAAAAAGTTAATTATGAGCCGGTGCTTCAATCGCCTGATGGAAATGTAAAAGTGGAATTGCGAATCCTGTTTATCCGCGAACCCGGAGCGGATGATTTCATGCCCGTCATCAACATGGCGCGGCTGAGCAGGGGGGAAATGATTGGCGTGAAGTACAACCTCAACAAAACCTGGGTGGGAGGATCGGTGGGGTTTTATGAGAAATGAAAAACGAAGAAAGAAAAATAAAAAATGACAGGATGATTTTCAAATTCTCCCCGGAATAAATAATTCACTGCTTCACTACACTTACTGCCCCCGCATTGTACCCATCAACAGCCAGCACGGCAAGGTACGTTCCTGCCGGATATGTTTTCATGTCGAGCAGGATATGATTTACTCCTGTTGAAAGATTCTTTTCCATCAACTGCCTGCCGTGCATATCGAACAAAAGCAGGAAGGCGCCTTTCCTTCCGAAGCCCTGCGGCATGGTTTGGGGGACGATGGCGGTGAGCCGGCAGCTTTCGCGGCAGGGATTGGGATAGGGTGCGCCCAGCTTAGCGCTTTTGACGGCTTCGTTTTCTGCAATGCCGGTGAGCAAGCCGAGCGAATCGGTTTTGACTATCCATAAGCTCGTGCCTCCGGGATTGCAGCAGGCGTTTTGACCGCACATTACATAACCCCCATCGCTTGTGGCTTTCACATCTCGGAACTCATCAAATATGGCTAAATCATACTGGCGCAACCATAAGGAATCTCCGTTTTCATCTACCTTTATTATATATGCATTCGTGTTATTCAATTGAAGCTTGACAGATCCGCAAATCAAAAACCCTCCATTTTGTGCCTGTATTGAGTGGCTTGAAAATCCGCCAATGGAACCGTTGCCGTAGCTTTTGTCAAACATTACATTGCCAGGATAATCAAACTTTATAAGCTTTGTAACAGGAGATGGAAACGGATAGTTATTATAATTCATAACAAATTTGCCATCATTGGAATAAATTATATCTCTTCCATATCCGTACATTGAAAACAAATTATACACATAATTTATATTCCCAACCGAATCGGTTTTAAAAACCATAGGAGCATATATATCATTAAACCAATTAATAATCTGGGTGCCGCTGCAAATAAATTCATAAGCAGGTGTTTCAATTACACAACTGATTTCCTGCTCAGGCCCAGGAGAAGAATAACTTTTATACCATTGAAAATTACCTGCTGAATCGACTTTATATAAAAAGTCATAAAAAATTGAGCTAATAAAAGCAAATTGATGACCGCCTATCAAAAACCCTCCATCGTTGGTTTGGATCATGCCATGAGGAATTAAAGAAGTATCGGAAGCATGAGAATATGTTTTTACCCATAAAGTATCGAGATTATAATTCAGCTTTACCAAAAGTATGTCATGGTCATATTCATTAATCGGATTGTATGCCTGTGTTCTGCCTACTGCCATTAAATTGCTGTCTGCCGTTTTTATCAATTCCCGAAATAGCCCATCCGGATCATGCCCGTAAGTATTATAGTAAACCGAATCAGGAGAAGGAATATTCAGTGTTTTTACACTATCTCCATTTAAATCAATCTTTACAATGAAGTTCCGGTTGCAGCAGGAAGAGCCGGGAATTGAGCCCCCGACAGTAACATATCCGTCCGGGACTTCTATAACTCTTAATCCTCCGGTAGCTAATCCCAAATTAAATTTTTTGTCAAATACGATTTGGCAAAGACTATGCTTAGCAAATAATAGGAATATGAGAAGCGTAAACGATTTTTGCATTTTACAAGTTTATAAAAAGCGTGGCGCATTTGCTAATGCGCCACACTTTAATTAGCTACTTAATCAATATTAGTTTTTTACGTTCACGTAAATAGTTATTTATTTTCAGTTCAGCGAGATAACTGCCTGTATGAATACCGCTTACATCAGCAAAAATTCTGGTTTGCCCCGGCTGTCCTTTAAAATTAAACATTTTCCTTCCTGCCAAATCTGAAATAATCATTTGAGCCGCATCGTTTGAATTTTGCAGGGTGAATACAGCAGTTATAATATCTTTCCCCGGATTAGGAAATAGCTGAAAACCGGAAGCAATTGAACTTTCATTGTTTAATTCCTGCGCGGCAAATCTGCTTTCGGTGCTGTCAATAAGGGTATATCCGTAGTATTCATGGTATGCATAATTGATGATGTTCTGTGCAAGCACGGCTACGGATGCAGGCGAAATTGCTATGCCTCTTATTAATTGTTCGGCAGCGGAACCCAGCGGTCCGCTTATTATTGGGGGAGCAGAAAAATCTGCCTGTGCAGAATCAATAAGCCAGTAATAAAAAGCAACGAAATTGTTGTTTTCAATAGCGTTTACCCCGCTGTAAATATCCAGTATGCTGTCTGCTTTGGCAAAAGCGCCTGAATAGATTGCATAAAGCAGCGACAAGGGTCTTGCACCCGATGTTTTGATGCTATCAATTGTATTGATAATGGTTTCAGCGGAAGCTAAGCTTCTGATTAAAATGTTCACCAGCTCGCTTGCAAGAATTTGCCTCCATACCGTATCGGTTTGCTGATTGATGATTCGTATCGCTGAATCAATATTATTATCGGCAAGCTCCATTAAATTAATTCCCTCGCAGGATGCTGGTGTTGCATTCAGAAATGTATTAACAAGTGTTGCCTGCCCTGATTCAGTTGGGATTCTTGACAATGGAAAGCTGTGATGAAAATAAGTGAACGGCACGTTATTGCTTATGATATCAATCCGGGTTGGAGGAAAACGGAAAAAATCATTGCCTGCTGGGTCTTTATCAGTTGGACCGTTACTTCCTTGGTTAGCTAATTGTCCAGTAGTGTACCATGCAGTTGCGAAATCAAGATAGCCCTGGAGGTTTTGAAAATAATTGCACTTGATAATTAAGTTGCTGTTATCGCCATAAGTCTGCACGCCCCGCCAGCAGGAGATAAATTGGTTGGGTTCGCCCTGGCTATTTGCCGAAATGCGCCCGCCAATGCTGCCGGAGTTGCTCACCCGCACCCCGCTTTTCAGATGGTGAAAATCGTTGTTATGCACCACAAACCCGGAGGTGGTGTTCAGCTCGATGGCTGAAAAATTCAATGCCTGTGAGCCGTTGGGGTCAGCCGGATTATTCAGGAAAGCGGTATTGAATATGTTTTCAGAAATATCGTCAAACAATCCGCCATCAATGCGGATGCCGGTGTTGAAACGGTCAAATGTATTGCCATTAATGTCGAGGTTGCTAAAGGCGGTGGTAAACAGCCGTGCGAAAAAAATGCCGGTGCCGTTGGTGGTAAATATATTTCCGTTGATGGAATATCCGGTAGCATCGAGCAAGCGGATGGCATTGTCGCTATTGGTAAACCGGTTGGTTCCTGTAAACGTAATCTGGTCGTGATTAGCATAAGCCAGCACAAAATTATTTGTTCGGGTAAAATTATTGTGAGGATACAATAAGCTGCCGGTAACGCAACTGAATGTACAGTTATTCAATGTGCTTTGATAATTAGCTCCGGCAACATTTTGCCTGATGGCTGCCACACCGTACACGCAGTTTGCAATTTCCGCATTGTCAAGATTAAAATATCCGCCAAAAGAATTAGTATTATTGGCGATATAATCCCAGTTAATCACTCCGATGTATGCTCGCTCGATGCGCGAGTGAACAGTTCCTGCTGCATTGTCTTTCATAAAAAACCTTCCCTGTGCAGCTAAGCCCGAATTGTTTTTATCGCCTATCACGGTTACTCCCTCCCACATGATAGGACATTCGGGAGCAGCGGTGAAAAGAGTTCCGTTAAGTGTAAGCTTTCCCCCCGGCTCCACGATAACACGTGCATTGAGTCCGAAGCGGAAGGTCATGTTGTCAATGGAAATATCGGAACTGGCGGGAATACGAAGTTCATTTTCGACATACACCGGATTACTATTGCTGAACGGGTTGGATGATGCAGTCCATGTAAAGGTTCCTGTGGAAGAAGTATAACTGCCGGTGGTCCATGAGATGCTTTCGTTGCAGCATTCCGGAGTATTGGTCGGAACAATAGTGACGCTTGCAGAAGATGAAGAGGAATTACATCCATAAAAACCGGTAACAGTATATGTTCCAGATAAAACAGTGATGGAAGAAGTCGTAGCGCCACCGGGTGTCCATAAATAGGATTGAAATCCGCAACCGCTTGCACTGAGTACAGTAGAGCACTGTCCTGCAGGTGCGGTGCTAATTGATATTGTTGCCGGCAATCCATGAATATAATAATCTTCGCCATCAATCTGGTTAGGCATTAGCACAATTAATCTTGTAGCGTTTGGGAATCCGCCAACGCTAACAGGAATCGTTGGCGAATTAAAACCGGGTATTGCCATATCAGTAAAGGTTGTTGTTGGAGCGAAATCAGGGTTGTCAATTGATGCCATTCTATTCCCTGATGGGAGGTAAATTTTATGATCGAATGCCAATTCAATTTGTGAATTTTGGAAATCAGAGGCGTTTGTTACACCATTAAGCGGGATTAAGGAAGGAATTGCAGCAGTAACATCAATATATTGGACGTATGGAGTTATTGTATTTGTAACATACAAATAATTTCCATTAGGACTAAATTCAAGTCCTTTCGGCTCATTAAAAATTAAGAGAACCTGGCACTTGCGGAAATGAAACCGTGGATGATGTTCCGGTTAATGTGCCTGTCGGATCAATGTCCGCAAGAATTATTTTGGAATCAATGCCCAAGGAGGCAAATCGAGTTGGCAACGCTAATTTATAGTAGCCATTACTATAACTGTAAAGCTCCATTTCACTACGCAAATGAGAAGATCCGGAGCCTCCCCAGATAATCCTACCGTGTGGACACATTTTTTGCAATACTCCATCCTTTAAAAATCATTTCAAACTTTTCCAGTCCTCGCTTCATTGTAATAGGTCCTGGTGGTCTCTGGTTCGGA
>Ga0187893_10010744_pt1 | contig 13511 bp, 16 predicted proteins | sample MA1701074metaG_FD_139574 | JGI IMG/M metagenome (GOLD analysis project Ga0187893, IMG submission 139574) | White microbial mat communities from a basaltic lava cave in the Kipuka Kanohina Cave System on the Island of Hawaii, USA - MA170107-4 metaG ...
AAGCCCCGCCCGGTCCCACCACAATAGTCAGTTCCCCTCTCGGGGCACCCGTTCATCGCTCATCGCCGCCCGGTAAAGGAATGTCGCGAGGATCACCGCGTTTCGGGCGAGAACGTCGTCTTCGGCGAGAGCAGGGAGTGGCGTGAGAATGGTGGCGGAGACAAGAGCAAGTGTCTCGAACGTCATCAATGGGCGCGTGTCAGATTTCGATGGCCGCTTTCGGTCACGACCACGTTGTCCTCGATGCGGATGCCTCCCAGGGGGGAAAGCTCCTCGATGAGCTTCCAGTTGAACCGGCTCGCTGCCTCTCCCTCGCGGAACGGCCGGAGAAGCATCTCGATGAAGTAGAGACCCGGCTCCATCGTAAACACCTGCCTCGGCTCGATGAGGCGGGTGTTCCGGAGATAGGGGTGCTCCGGCGGAGGCGGCGCCTTCCCCCCCTCCGGGTCCTTCAGGTGTCCACCGACGTCGTGGACTTGAAGCCCGAGGTGATGGCCGAGCCCGTGCGGAAGAAACGGGCGGGTCCAACCCTTGGAGGCCGCCTCCTCGGGAGCGGCGCGAACGATGCCGCTCTCGGTCAGGAGCTTCGCGATCTCGCGGTGCGCCTCCAGGTGAAGGTCGAGGAACGGGACTCCGGGACGGACCTGGCTGCAGAGCTTCTGCTGGAGCTTGTCCACTCCGTCGCGAAGGGCCGTGAACCTCGGATCGCAATCCTTCGAGACGTGGGTGCGCGTGATGTCGGAGGCATATCCCCGCGATTTCGCCCCGGCATCGATCAGGAGCACATTCCCGTTTCTCGCGTCCCTCTTGTTGTAGTAGTGGAGAAACGCCGCCTTCTCGTTGAGGGCGACGATGGTGTTGTACGGGAGCTCGTCCTCGGTCACCTCCATCGCCCGCACGAACGCGTAGTGGATCTCGAGCTCGGAGTCTCCGGCCGCGAACGCCGCGAGCGCCGCCCGGTGTCCCTTCGCCCCGAGAGCGGTCGCTTCATCGAGACACTGGATCTCGTAGTCGGACTTGTACGCCCGGTCCCAGTCGAGGCGGATCACGAGATTCTCGGGATTGTCAGCGAGCCCGGCGAGCCTCGCGCGCTCCACCTCGTTTCCGATGTAGGCGGCCTTCCGGACGGGGCCAAGGGCTTTCCAAACCGCGTCGACGGTCGGCGCTCCCACGATCTCGAGCTCGTTCGCCCAGAAGGGATCGCCGAGGCCCTTCTGCTCGTACCAGTAGTCCTCGGGAGAGTAGCGGACGAGCCGCGGCTTCTTCCCGGGCTCGACGCGCACCAGGTGGTGTGGACCTTCGAGAGGACACCAGTGCGCGAAATGGGGCACCGGGTGGAAGACCGCATTGTTGTCGTCCGCGAAATAGGTGTAGGGCTCGCCGCTCGAGAGGACGAGCGCATCGAAGCCGGTCCTTTCGAGCGCATCCGCAGCCTTCTTCTGGCGCTCGAGAATGTGTTCGTGAAAGAGCTGGGCTATCATGGCTCGAATGATTCTATCCTTGATTCTCGTCGTGGCGACTCCCCTTTCCACCTACAGAATCAAGAATACCTACCCCCACGACAGCTCCGCATTCACGCAGGGACTGGTCTACTCTGACGGCGTTCTCTACGAAAGCACAGGTCTCCGCGGCCGCTCGAGCCTGAGGCGAGTGAATCTCGAGACGGGGAGCATCCTGCAGCAGACGAGCCTCCTCCCGGAGTATTTCGGCGAGGGCATCGCGGTCTTCAAGGATCGCATCTACCAGCTCACGTGGACCGCGGGCGTCGGGTTCGTCTACGACAAAAAAACCCTCGCCCTCCTCCAGGAGTTCCGCTACGGGGTCGAGGGCTGGGGCATGACCCACGACGGCCAACATCTCATCGTGAGCGACGGCTCCCCCATCCTCTATTACTGGGATCCCGCAACTCTCCGCGAGGTGAAGCGGCTCAACGTCACCGACGGCGGAAAGCCCGTCGAGAACCTCAACGAGCTCGAGATCGTCGAGGGCGAGATCTACGCCAACGTCTGGCAGAAGGATCTCATCGCCCGCATCTCTCCCGAGACGGGAAAGGTCCTCGGCTGGATCGATCTCAAAGGACTCCTCCCTCCTTCCGACCGGAGCGGCCGCGAGGACGTTCTGAACGGGATCGCGTACGACCCGGCGAAAAAACGCCTTTTCGTGACCGGGAAGCTCTGGCCGAAGCTCTTCGAGATCGAGGTCGTAAGCAGGTGACGCCGTTCCACAGGCGTTGACAACGTCCTTCCGAGAGAATAGATTCCCGTCGCACGCGCGCCGCGTGTATTGCCGAGGAGGTTGACTCATGCGTCCATTCTTTCTTCTCCTCGCGGGCGTCCTCTCGCTCGCGGGGTGCCAGCCGGCGGCCCCGCCGCCGGAAGAGACCACCGAGAACGCTCCCATGAGCGACGAGGACATGCTCCGCGCCCGCACCGACGAGTTCGAGCAGGCCGTGAGCGGAGCGGATGCCAAGGCCATCGGGGCGCTCTTCGTCGAGGACGGCGATCTCGTCGACCCGGCAGGGGTCATGCATCACGGACGAACGGCCATCGAAGCGCGTTATCAGTCGCTCTTCGACGGCCGCTACAAGGGAGCCCAGGCGAATCTCGAGATCGCGAGCGTACGGTTCGTGCGGCCGGACCTCGCGGTCATCGACGGCACGTACGCGCTCACCGGGTTGAAATCCGCGGAAGGCCAGGACCTTCCCGCGCTCACGGGGATGTTCACGAACGTTTCCGTGAAGCAGAACGGACAATGGATGCTCCACTGCTCGCGGCCGATGCTGCCCATGAAAGCGCCGGGGACCTAGCCATGAGAGGGAAAATCATGAAAGCTCTAGCCATCTTTTCGTTCCTTGCCCTGGCCGCGGTATCGCCGGGCGCCCAGGACCCGGCCGTGGAGGGCGCCATCGACGCTCTCGCCCAGAAGTACGCCGACGCGTGGAAAGCGGGGGACGCAGCCGGCTGCGCCTCGATTTACAGCGACGATGCCGACGTCATCGATTTCATGGGGACGAGCGCGAAGGGCAAGGCCGCCATTCAGGAGAGCATCACGAAGACTCTCGGGACCTACCCGGGAAGCTCGATCCAGATCGTGCGGACGGGAATGCATCCGGTTTCCGCCGACGTCGTGGTCTCGGACGGAACGTGGGAGATCACGGGCGCGACGCCGCCCGAGGGCGCCCCCACGAAGGGCTTCTACACCGTCGTGGCCGCGAAGCAGGGCGAGGCCTGGCAGGTCGTCTCCGCACGGACGAAAGTCGGTCCGCCCTCGAACTAGCGTGTAGATCAGGCAGCGGCGGGCACCCAGACGAAGATCCCCGCCGCTTGCCGTTTCCGGGCTCCTACTTCCTCGACGCTTCGCGCGCCGCTTTGAACTCGCTCGTCTCGCTCCACTCGGGCCACTCATTGCCGGACGCGAGGTTCCGTCCCATCGCGAAGAGGAGATCGAGGTCTTCCACCATCCCCGAGAGCTCCCACCACTCCTTCACCTCGTCCGAAGGCTTGTGGTAATCCTCGGCGACGTAGCGCTCCCGCTCCTTCCGTCCCCAGCCGATAGGCTTTCCGGGGAAGTCGATCCCGGACTCGGTGTAGAAGGAGGGGATGCCAATCTTCGCGAGCTCGAAGTGGTCCGAACGATAGTAGTAGCCCTTTTCCGGCGCGGCGTCGGGCGCGAGAGTGCGTCCTCTCTCCTGCGCGAGCCTCCGCGCGAGATCGTCGAGGCTCGACTGACCCATGCCGATGACGGTCAAGTCTCGAGCACGCCCCCAGACATTCGCGCCGTCCATGTTGATGGCGGCCACCGTCTTTGCGGGAGGGTAGAGCGGATTCCGCGCGTAGAAGCGCGAGCCCAGAAGCCCCTGCTCCTCCGCGGTCACCGCGAGAAAAACGATGGATCTCCGCGGGTTGGGATCGAGCGAGGAAAAGGCGCGGGCGAGCTCCAGGAGGGCGGAGGTGCCCGTGGCGTTGTCGTAGGCGCCGTTGAAGACGTTGTCCCCCGCCATTCCCTCTTGCGTTCCCAGGTGGTCCCAATGGGCCATGTAGAGTACGACCTCGTCGGGGGCTTCCGTTCCCTCGAGCCGGGCCACCACGTTCCGCGACTCGACGGTGCGCAGTTTGTTTCGGACGTTCGCGCGGACCTTCACTCCCAAGGGCACGGGCCGGAAATCGGCAGCTCTCGCCTTCGCCTTCTCGACGGAGAAATCGAGCCCCGCGCGCTCGAAGATCTCCCGGGTTGCGTCCAGAGAGAACCAGCCCTCGAGGGCGACCCTTCCCTGGTTCTTGTCCTCGGCCACGAGGTCGAACTGTTCTCCGGCCCAGCTTCCCGTCACCACCTCCCAGGGGTAGCCGGCGGGAACCGTCTCGTGAACGATGAGGACGCCGGCAGCTCCCTTCTCGGAAGCGATCTCGTACTTGTAGGTCCAGCGCCCGTAGTACGTCATCGCGTCGCCGCCGAACTTCCCCTCGGCCGGCGGATCGTTCACCAGCATCACGAGGACCTTCCCGCGGACGTCGACGTCCTTGTAGTCGTCCCACCCATACTCGGGGGCAATCACTCCGTAGCCCACGAAGACGAGCTCGCCCTCGACGGCGACGTCCTCGACGACACGCTTGGTCCAGGCGACGTAGCCGAGCCCGGGGGCGAGCTCCTCGTCCGCGCCGTTATCGACCAGGAACAGATGGCTGTCATCGGTCGCTGTAATCCCCACGAGAGGCACGTTCTGCACGTACGTCCCGTCGGGGTTGCCGGGGGAGAGTCCTGCCTCTTTGAACTTCTCCGTGAGATAGGCGACGGTCCTCTCCTCGCCGGGTGAGCCGGGAGCGCGCCCTCCGAAGTCGTCCGAGGACAGGACCTTGATGTGCTCCATGAGACGCTCGACCGAGATGACGGGTGCTTCCGGCGAAAAATCCGGCAGGGCGCAGCCGGCGATCACGGCGAGGCCGAGGATGGCTTGCTTCATGACATTCTCCCAATATTCGGGCCGAGCCCGAGGAGTCTCTCTGCATTCTCGTAATAGATCTTCCTCCGGTCGGCCTCGCTCAAATCGAGCTCGTCGAGGACCCGCAGGGTCTCGCGAATGTACATCGGGCCGCGCTCCGGATCGAAAGGGGCGTCCGAGGCGAAGAGCACCCGGTCGGTCCCGAAGAACGAGAGCCCGCATTCGGTCGCGGCGCGCGAGCCGAAGACCGCGGTGTCCCCGTAGAACATGCGGAAGTAGTCGAGGGGCCGCTTGTTCAAACGGCGGAGCACTTGCGTAAGATCCTCGTCCGACGTCCGGGTCCCGAGCTGGTCCCAGCCCGGTCCCACCCTCCCCTCGAAGAACGGGATCATCGCCCCGAGGTGATGGGCGAGGATCTTGAGACGCGGGTGGCGGTCGAACAAGCCGGCGAACACGATGCGCGCCATGGCGACGCTCGTCTCGTAGGGCCAGCCGAACGTCCACCAGATCTCGTATTTCGACTTCTCCTCCGTGGGGTAATCGGGAGACCGCGCGCCTCGGGCCGGGTGCAGGAAGATCGGAAGGTCGTACCCCGCCATGAGCTCGAAAAGAGGTTGATACTCGGGAAGGTCGAGAGGCTTTCCCGAAACGTTGGTGAAGACCTGGACCGCTCGCGCGCCGAGGTCCTCGACCGCGCGCCGCAGCTCTCCCCAGGCGGCGTCGGGAACCGCCATCGGGAGAGACGCCGCGAAGGCGGGGAATCGGTCGGGGTTTTGCCGCACGAGCTCGGCCATCCCGTCGTTGGCCGTGCGGGCGAGGTCGAGCGCGACCGCGGGCGGACCCATCGCGTCGATCGGAGGCGATGCGAGAGAAAGGACCTGATGGTAGTCCTCGAAGCGGTCCATGATGCGAAAGCGCTCGTCGAGGTCGTAGAGCATGGGGATGGCCCGGACCCTCTTTCCCATGTCCTCGAGGGCGGGGCTCACCTTCATCAAGAGGTCATAGAACGGCCGGGGGAACACGTGGTTGAAAACGTCGAGCTTCTTCACGTCCGCAATATCCTACCCCGAGGTGAAGCCATGACCGAACGGAAACCGCCGGGAACCATCGTCTGGACGGATCGTCCCCGTTCGCGAACCGCGCTCATTTGAGTTTGTGAGACGAAGCCTTTTCGCTCGCCACGAAACACCCTCCAGGGTGCCCTCTCGACCCTCGCCGCCTCTCGCTGATATCCTCCGCCCATGACGGACGTCGTTCTGCGCGAGGTCGACCTTCCCGATTTCGGGGAGCCCACGGTCGAGCCCTCGATCCCGCGAGCGGTGTACGAGGCGCGCATCGAGCGCGCCCTGGATCGCGCTCGTGCGCGAGGGTGCGATCATCTCCTCGTTTACGGCGACCGGGAGCACAGCGCCAACATCGCCTACCTCACCGGATTCGAGCCGCGGTTCGAGGAGGCGCTCCTGTTTCTCGCGCCCGGGAGGAACCCCGCGCTCGCGGTTGGAAACGAGGGCTGGGGCTACGTCGGCATCAGCCCCATCGAGGTCGAGAGAGTCCTCTTTCAAAGCTTCAGCCTACTCGCCCAGCCGAGAAGCGATAGCCCGAGGGCCCAGGACCTGTTCCGCGCCCGGGGCATCGGAAGCGGGAGCCGGGTCGGCGTCGTGGGCTGGAAGTACTTCATCGAGGGCGAATCGGAGAGCCCGGCGACGACACTCGACATCCCGAGCTATCTCGCCGACTCCCTCCGGGACGTGACGGGAGATCCGTCCCGGGTCACGAACGAGACGGCGATCCTCATGAACGCCGAGGACGGCCTTCGCGTCGTGAACGAAGCCGAGCAGCTCGCCTGGTTCGAATACGCAGCGACCTACACCTCGTCCGCGATCCGGAAGGTTCTCTTCGGGCTCGATCCGGGAATGACGGAGCACGAAGCGGTGCGGTTGATGGAGGTGAACGGGATTCCCCTTTCCTGCCATCTCATGCTCTCGGCGGGTCCCCGCGCGCGCATGGGACTTCCGAGCCCAAGCTCGCGGCGCATCGAGGAGGGAGATCGGTTCACGACTGCTTACGGGGTCTGGGGAGCGCTCAACTGCCGCGCTGGGTTCGTGGTGCGGGACGAACGCGGGCTTCCCGAGGCGATCCGCGACTACGTAGAGAAGCTCGTCGCTCCTTATTTCCGCGCGATCGTCGATTGGTACCGGACCATCGGGATCGGCGCGCGCGGCAGCGAGCTCTATGACGTCATCCATCGCCATCTGGGCGATCCGTTCTTCGGCGTGAAGCTCAACCCCGGGCACCAAATCCACCTCGACGAGTGGGTGAACTCTCCGATCTTCGCGGACTCCAAAATCGAGCTCCGGTCGGGCATGGCGTTTCAGGTGGACGTCATCCCCGCGACGGAAACGGACTACTTCACGACCAACATCGAAGACGGAATCGCGCTCGCGGATGAGGAGCTTCGGCGCGAAATCCGGGAGAGGTTCACGGAGGCCTGGGGGCGAATCGAGGCGCGCCGGCGGTTCATGAAGGAAGTTCTCGGAATCGAGCTCAAGCCCGAGGTGCTCCCCTTCTCGAACATCCCGGCGTATCTGCCGCCGTTTCTCCTGAGCCCCCGCCGGGTGATGACGGTCGCGCGGGAGGGAAGATCATGAAGACATACTTTCCGGAAGTGCGGGAGACGATCCCTTACGAGGGGCCGGACTCCAGAAACCCGCTGGCGTTTCGCTACTACGACCGAGGCCGCGTCGTGTCGGGAAAGACGATGGCGGAGCATCTGAAGTTCGCCGTCTGCTACTGGCATACGTTGAAGGGCACCGGAGCGGATCCGTTCGGAGGCGCGAGCTTCGAGAGGCCCTGGGGCGGAGAGTCCGATCGCGTGGCGGCGGCCGAGTCCACCATGGATGCCGCGTTCGAGCTCTTCCGGAAGCTCGACGTCCCCTATTACTGCTTTCACGATCGAGACGTCTCCCCCGACGCGGCGTCTCTCTCTCGACTGGTGGCAAGGGCGGGGAGTCTTCAGCGCGAGACGGGCGTCAAGCTCCTCTGGGGAACGGCGAACCTCTTCAGCCATCCGCGCTACACCCACGGGGCGGCTACCAACCCCGACCCGCGCGTGTTCGCCCATGCGGCGGCTCAGGTGCGGCGCGCCCTCGACGCGACCCTCGAGCTCGGGGGCACGGGCTACGTTTTCTGGGGAGGGCGGGAGGGGTACTCCACGCTTCTCAATACCGACCTGAAGCAGGAGCGGGAGCAGATGGCTTCGTTCCTGCACCTGGCTTCGGACTATGCGAAGAGCATCGGCTTCGAAGGCACCCTTCTCATCGAGCCCAAGCCGATGGAGCCCGCGGCGCACCAGTACGACTTCGACGCCGCGACCACGCTGGGGTTCCTCAGGGAGTTCGGGCTCATCGACCGGTTCCAGCTCAACATCGAGTGCAACCACGCGACCCTCGCGACGCACAGTTGGGAGCACGACCTGATGGTGGCTTCGATCGCGGGGAGGCTCGGAAGCCTCGACATCAACCGGGGAGACCCGAACCTTGGGTGGGACACCGACCAGTTCCCGACGGACCTCCACGCGGCGACGATGGCGATGCTCGTGATTCTGCGCCAGGGCGGGCTCGGAAAGGGCGGCCTCAACTTCGACGCGAAGGTGCGCCGGGGCTCGTTCGATACCGTCGATCTCTTCCACGCCCACATCGGCGGGATGGACACCTTCGCGCGCGGGCTCCTGGTCGCGGACGCTCTCCTTCGCGACGGAGTCTTCTCGAAGGTCCTCGAGGACCGCTACCGCGGATATCGCGAGATGGAGATGGGGCGGAAGATCCTCGCGCGGAAGACGTCCCTTCCCGAGCTCGAGGCATGGTCCGAGTCGGCGGGAGAGCCGGAGAGAGTCAGCGGACGGCAGGAAGCGCTCGAGAACGTCCTGAACGACTACCTCTACCGGCAGTTCTAACGCGCCGGAAGCCTCCACGGGCCGCTCTGCAGCTTATAGGCCTCCTCCGTGAGCTGAACGAGGACCGGCTGGGCGGCGGGGTCGAGCCCCTGAACGATCTCGCGGATCTTTTCCTCGGGCATCGCACCATCACCTCCCGGGAATATGCGATCATAGCCGAGGCGTGGATTGGATCAAGAGAGGGTTCACTTGCCTTTCCGGGGTGGCGAGGCGTAAGAAATGATCATGCGAAATCGATTGCCGCTTTGGGCGTTCTTGGGCGTTCTCGCGGGCGGCGCGGCCCGCGCGGAGGCCCAGGGACAGTGCACGGTGCTGGACCAGAACATCTTCGTGCGGGACACCCTCCGCGAGTACTACCTCTGGTATCAGGAGCTCCCCGATCTGGACCCCGCGCTCTATCCCTCGCCCGAGGCGTACCTCGACGCCGTGCGGTTCCGGCCTCAAGACGAGAGCTTCAGCTACATCAACTCCGCCGAGGCGTCGAGCGCCTTCTACTCCGAAAGCCAGTACATCGGCCTGGGTTTCTCGTTCCACTGGATCCGGGAGACCCGCGCCCGGCTCACGCAGGTGTTTCCCGAGAGCCCGGCATCCGAAGCGGGAATGGGCCGCGGCGACTATCTGGTCGCGATCGGCGGACGGCCGATCGAAGAGCTCGTCGACCCCGCGGCTTTCGACGCCGCCATCGGACCATCGGAAATCGGCGTCGTCGTCGAGATCCGCTGGCGGAGCCCTTTCGGCGAGGACAAGAGCGCCGTCCTCACCAAGAGGCCCGTCACCATCCCCACCGTCTCGCAGAAGGCGGTCTTCGACGTCAAGGGGCTCCCCGTCGGCTACGTGCACCTCCGCAACTTCGTCGAACCCTCCGTCGCCGCGCTCGATGCCACCTTCACCGAGTTCCAGGCGCGAGGAGTGACGGACATCGTCCTCGATCTCCGCTACAACGGAGGCGGCCTCATCGAGGTCTCGCGGCACCTGGGAAGCCTCATCGGCGGGTTTCGCACGGTGACCCAGCCCTTCGTCGAGCTGGTGCACAACGACAAGAACACGGCCCGCAACCGCACCTATCGCTTCGACGACCCGACGCAGAGCATCGACGTCCCGAGGCTCGTCGTCATCGCGACCCGGGCTTCGGCCTCGGCGAGCGAGCTCGTCATCCAGGGGCTGAAGCCCTTCATGCAAGTCACGGTCGTCGGCGATCGGACGTTCGGAAAGCCGGTGGGGCAGTACGGCTTCGAATTCTGCGACAAGGTGCTGTTCCCCGTGTCGTTCCGGAGCCGCAACGCCGCCGGCGAGACGGACTACTTCGACGGCATTCCCGCGAACTGCCCGGCGTCCGACAACCTCGACCGCGCCCTCGGCGACCCCGCGGAGTCCTCGCTCGCGGAAGCGCTCTACTTCCTCGAGAAGGGGAGCTGCAGCCCCGCCGCCCTGCAAGCGGCAACGGCATTGCGGGAGCCACCCATACCGCCGGGTACCGGATGGCGGCGCCTGCTCAACGCCTATTAGCGTTTCGTCAGGGCAGCGCGGCGACGGCCTCGATTTCCACCATCAAGCCCGGCCGCGCGAGCTTCGAGATCTGAACCAGCGTGCTCGCGGGCGGGTATCCCTTGAAGTATTCCGCCCGCACCTCGGCCGAAGCGAGAAACGCCTCGACGTCGGTCGTGAAGATGTTGATCTTGACCACGTTCGAGAAGTTCGCTTTCTGCGAGGCGAGCGCGGTCTTCAGGTTCTCGAGGACCTGCCGCACCTGGGCCTTCATGTCGTTCTCCCCCACCAGGTTCCCCGCCGGGTCGAAGGCGACCTGCCCCGCGATGAACAGGAGGTTTCCCACCTTCACCACGTGGCTGTAGGTCGCGGGCTTGGTGAGTCCCTCGGGGTTGATTCTCTCGATGGATTGTCCAGGGGCGAAAGACGGGGCGAGGGCGGCGGCAAGAACGAGTGCTTCGTGCTTCATGTGTCTCCTCCGGCGCCCATACTTGCTCGAACGCGGGACCCCGGTCAAAATGAGCTCCGATGTACTACCTGCTTCTCTACGACGTCGTCGAGGGTTATGTCGAAAAAAGGAGGGCTTACCGCGAGGCCCACCTGGAGCTCGCTAAAAAAGCCTTCTCGCGTGGCGAGCTCGTCCTCGCAGGCGCCTTCGCCGATCCGGTGGACGGCGCCGCCCTCGTCTTCAAGGGGAACGACCCCTCGGTCGCCGAGCGATTCGCGCAGAATGACCCCTACGTCGTGAACGGCCTCGTCGCGAAATGGCGCGTTCGGTCCTGGAACGTCGTGGTGGGAGGCGAGAAGCCATGATCGCCCGATCGTGGACGGCGGAAGCGACGCCGGAGCGGGCGGAGGAGTACATCCTGCACTTCCGCCGGAAGGTCCTCCCCGTCCTCGCGAGCATCGAAGGACATCGCGGGGCCTACGTTCTGAAGCGGGCCCTCGGCGCGGGTGTCGAGATTGTCATCATCACACTCTGGGAGTCGATGGAGTCCGTTCGCAAGTTCGCGGGCGACGACCCCGAAGTCGCCGTCGTGACGCAGGAGGCGCGCGCCATCCTCGCGCGCTTCGATGAGCAGGTCGCGCACTACGAGGTGGCCTGGAAGAGCTGAGGCGGAAGGCTTTGCCGGGTAGCCTTACCCTTGCAAGACGAGTTATACTTATTTCCGCTGGAATTGGTTCTGGCTATGCGACCGTGTGTGCCCACGATGCTTCCAGACTTCGTGAGCCTCACTGTCTGGAGGTTGCTGCCTTGAAGATTTACGTGGGAAATCTGAGCTACAGCACGAACGAGCAGGCCCTCCGCGACCTGTTCGCCGAGCACGGCGCCGTCGAGGACGTGCACATCGTGACCGACCGGGACACCGGGCGTCCGCGAGGCTTCGCGTTCGTGTCCATGCCCGACCGCGGTGAGGCGATTGCCGCCATCGACGCCCTGAACCGGCGCGAGTTCGAGGGCCGCACGCTCAACGTCAGCGAGGCGCGGCCGAAGGAGAACCGCGGCGGCGGCGGTGGTGGCGGCGGCCGCGGCGGCGGCGGTGGTTTCTCGCGTGGACGCCGCGACTGAACTGAGCGCAAACCGCTTCATTCCCCACGGATTGCGATAGAGCTAGCTGCTAGAGTCGCCCTCTGCCGAGTAGCCCGGCGAGACCACGAGTCCAGCGTTCATACGCTTCCTGGTATCGGGGCGCGAGCTCCGGATCGGGCTCGACCGTCGCTTCGCGCTCGAGACCACGGAACGCTTCCGAACACGACCGGTAGAAGCCCGCGCCGAGACCGGCGCCACGCGCGGCGCCCGTTGCCCCATCCGTGCGGTAGAGCTCGAGGGTCGAGCCGGTAGCGCCCGCGAGAGCTTCCCGAAAGAGAGGGCTCAGGAGCATGTTGCCGAGCCCCGCGCGCAGAACGGAGGGCGTAAGCCCGACTTCCTCCAGGACCCCGATTCCATAGCGGAAGGAAAACGCGATCCCTTCCTGGACGGCGCGCGCGAGATGGGCCTCGCCGTGGCTGTTGAACCGCAGGCCTTGGAAGGAAGCGCCCGGATCCCGGTTCTCGAGCATGCGCTCGGCGCCGTTTCCAAAGGGATAGAAGAGTAGACCCTCCGAGCCGACGGGAGCGGCCGCTCCCGCGCGGTTCAGATCCTCGTAGCCTCTCCTTCCGAGCGCGTGACGAAGCCATCGGTTCGCGCTTCCCGTCCCGTTGATGCACAGGAGGACTCCGAGACGGACCGCCTCTTTCGAGTGGTTGACGTGTGCGAAGCTCCCGACGCGCGAGCGGGGATCGGCGCGGACCACGTCGGTCACTCCGTAGACGACGCCCGAGGTCCCGGCGGTTGCCGCGATCTCTCCCGGCTCGAGAACGTTCAGAGAGAGGGCGTTCGTCGGCTGGTCTCCGGCGCGAAAGGTCACGGGGGTCCCGGGGGCGAGCCCGAGAGCGTGTGCGGCCTCCGTCGTCAGGCGGCCCTGCTCCCCGAACGTGGGAACCATCTCGGGAAAGACGTCCTCCGCCACGTCGTAGTGCTCGAGCAGGAAGTCCGCGACGCGGTTCTGGGAGAAGTCCCAGAAGATCCCCTCGGAGAGGCCCGAAAGAGTCGTCGCCGGCCGTCCGGTCAGGCGGAACGCGAAATAGTCCCCCGGCAGCAGAAGCGTTTCGATCCGCGCGAAGACCTCGGGCTCGTGGAGCCGTACCCACCGGAGCTTCGAGGCGGTGAAGTTCCCGGGAGAGTTCAAAAGCTGCGCGAGGCAGCGCGTTTCTCCGAGCTCCTGGAACGCCTGGTTTCCGATCTCGACCGCGCGGCTGTCGCACCAGATGATTGCGGGTCGAAGCACGACGCCCTTCGCGTCGACGAGCACGAGGCCGTGCATCTGATAGGAGATCCCGATCCCGCGCACGTCCTTCGGGTCCAGCTTCGCCGATCCCAACATACGCTCCGTCGCCCGCCTCGCGGCCTCCCACCAGGAATCCGGCTCCTGCTCCGCCCATCCCGGCCGCGGCGCCGCGATCGGCATCTCTTCGTCGGGATAGGAGCTGCGCGCGACGGCGGCGCCCGTCTCGCCGTCGAGAAGGCACGTCTTGACCGAGGAGCTTCCGAGGTCGTACCCGAGGAAGTACATGACGGGAACCTACGTTACCATGGCG
>Ga0187893_10010746_pt1 | contig 13509 bp, 11 predicted proteins | sample MA1701074metaG_FD_139574 | JGI IMG/M metagenome (GOLD analysis project Ga0187893, IMG submission 139574) | White microbial mat communities from a basaltic lava cave in the Kipuka Kanohina Cave System on the Island of Hawaii, USA - MA170107-4 metaG ...
AGAATCATCGCGCTTGAGTCGGTTCCAGCTCGGACCGCTGCGAAGCTTTCTTACCCAAGCGGCCCCGCCCTCTTTCATGTCCTCTCGATCTTTCCACATGCCGAAGAAAGGTTCTTCGCGAAATGAGCGTCTTGCGGGTTTTCGCCTTGCGGTCTCTTTTTTATGCCTGAAATCTTCAACCAAGCGCTCAATCTCGCGCCTTTGTTTAGGCGGCATGGCGAAGATCTCAGTTATTAATTCTTCCTTCGTCATCACGTGCTAATGATACAACGTTCTCCCGCGAAATTGTAAGTGTTTCAAATGATCGTCGTCACGATCTCGCGGATCGAGCGTTGCAGTTCGCGGTCGTCGGTGATGGGGGAGCAGATGGCGACCTCGGCGGCGTCAATGGGTGAGATGCCTTTGGCGATCATTTGGGCGGCGTAGATAAGCAGGCGTGTCGAGACGCCTTCCTCGAGGCCGTGGCCGCGAAGGTTGCGTACCTTTTGGCCGATCTTTACCAGATCGGCGGCGATGTCCTTTTCGATCCCACCCTCTTTAGCGACAATCTCGGTCTCGGCGTCCGGTTCGGGGTAATCGAACTCCATCGCGACGAAACGCTGACGCGTCGATTGCTTCAGGTCTTTCAAGATAGATTGGTAGCCGGGATTATAAGACACCACGAGCATGAATTCCGGCGGTGCGTCGAGCACGGTGCCGCGCTTTTCTATTGGCAGACGGCGGCGGTCGTCCGTTAACGGATGGATGATGACGACAGTGTCTTTTCGCGCCTCGACAACTTCATCAAGGTAGCAGATCGCGCCGGCACGCACGGCTGAGGTTAAAGGGCCGTCGTGCCAAACCGTCTCCTCACCTTCGAGCAAAAAGCGGCCGACAAGATCGGTCGAGGAAAGGTCTTCGTGACAAGCGACGGTGATCAGCGGCCGCCCGAGCCGCCACGCCATATGCTCTACAAAACGCGTCTTGCCGCAGCCGGTCGGCCCTTTTAGCATCGCGGGCAGCTTCGTCGCAAAAGCCGCTTCGAACAGCTCGACCTCATCGCCTATCGGCAAATAGAACGGCTCATCTGCAACCTTGTATTTCTCAACCGCAAGCTCCATAGCTCTATTATTTTCGCAAAACGTGCCCTCCGCAACTATTAACTATAACCTAGCAACTATCAACTGAACAGAAAGACCAGTATCTTCAGTTAATAGTTATTACTTCAAAGTTAGCAGTTAAATTATGATTTGAATCGCGACCAGTCGCCCCAGACGGCGAATGTCGCCCCGAGGGTTTGGATATTGAAGAAAAGTATCTTGCCGTCCGGCGAAAACGTGGTTCCGGCGAACTCGGCTCGGGTCATGCCAGGAATAATATTTTTTGCAAAATCAGCAATGCGTCCTTCCGGCGTAAGGATGCGGACGAAGTTATCGGCGGTGCCGCCTTCGCTTACATAATCGCTGTCTTCGCAGATGAAGATCAGCTCAGCCTTTGGCATCTGGCACACGTTGTCGGGCATGTCGAGCACAACGCGGTCGGGCGATTCGAACGCGAGCGTCAGTCGGCCTTCATCTTTCTTCACGGGATCATATCGCCATATCTGTCCGCCCTTCGCATCGCCGCCGCTGGTCGAAGTAAAATAGATACTGCCGTTTTCGCCCGTACAGCACCCTTCGAGCCGGTTAAACGTAGCGCCGCCCTTTGCCCTGCCTTGTTTGAAAACCGCCAGCGAATCGACGTCGGCTTCCGCCGGATCGGGATTGTCGATCGTCACCCAATTTGCGGTGAACGCTGCGCCCATTTTCTGCCCCGTTCGCGTATCGTAATCCGGCTTGTCTTTGATTGCGAGCATCTGAAGGGTGCCGCCTTCCGCAAGCCGCTTGTTTCGCTTCGGCAAAAATCTGTAGAAGCCGCACGGATTGTAATCCTCGGTCAGGTAAACAATGCCGGTTCGCTTATCTACCGCAACTGCTTCGTGCACGAAACGACCCATCGCTTTGAGCGGCACTGGATTGACGGTCGAATTCAGCGATGCCGGCACCTCGAAACAATAACCGTGCGGTTTCGGAAAACCGCCCCGCTTCATGCCGTTTGCGGCGGTGCGAACTGTCTGGCCGAGCGTCGTTTCCTCGCATGAGATCCACGAGCCCCACGGCGTCGGGCCGCCGGCGCAGTTGATCAGAGTGCCGGAAAGACTCACGAAGTCGCGCACGACGGTATGCGTTTTCGGGTCGATTACGAGCGTCGTCGTGCCGCCGCCCGCCATTTCGTCGTAGGAATTCTGCAAACCGATCGCGGCGCTTTCTTTCGGAAGGCTGCTGTTCGCCACCTCGTGATTACGCACGATCCGCAACTCATTTTTGACCTTGAACGTGTGCATCCCATCGTGCAGCGTCGGCGTCGGGCGGCCGTCCGCCATTGCGTCGCCTTTTTTGCCGATCACGTTGTATTCGAAACCTTTTGGCAGAGCGAGAAAAGTTTCGCCGGTATTTTTCGCCGCGGTCGGAAAAAGTTCGCCGTAACCGGCGGCACGAAAACCCGAAAGCTCACCGGTGTTTGCGAAAACTTCGGCGCGGCGGCCGAAGGACGTGCACGCCAGCGCAATTCCGCCGTAGGCCATTGTCAGATTGGAAATAAACGAGCGCCGATCCATATTCCTACGTTTGCAGGTAAGTTTTACGATGGAAAAGAACTTTAGCCGCAAGAAGGCGCAAAAGACACAAAATCAGTTATTGCGCTTTTTGTGCCTCTTTGCGGCAATCGCTTTTACCGCATTGGTTTACGCGGTATTTTTTCGTCCATCATCGCCGTCTGATACACAAACGCGGCCATGATGGTGGCGGCTTGTTTCATGTCTTCGGCCTGGATGCGGTCATAGTTGTCCTGGTTCGAGTGGTGCGTGCGCGTGCTGTACTCGATCTCGTCCTGAATGAACTGAAAACCGGGCAGCCCGATGCGGTCGAACGAAAGGTGATCCGTGCCGCCGGTGTTTAGGATCGTCAAAGTATCAGCGCCGAGGTCGTGAAACGGCGCAAGCCATGCCTCGAAAATCGGCCGGACGGCGGCGTTGCTTTGCATGTATACACCGCGGATTTTGCCGGTGCCGTTGTCCAGATTGTAATAGGCCGAAAGCTTGTCGTAGTTTGCCGTTTTCACGAGCTCGGGCCGCGGTGCTCCGGCCTGAGGCGCGCCGAATTGCGCCGCGCCTTTCGTTTCACCGAACTGCTGCTTTACATATTCGCGCGAACCATTCAAGCCTTGCTCCTCGCCGCTCCAGAGCGCGACGCGGATCGTGCGGCGCGGCTTTAATCCTGAGGCAATCAAAATGCGGGCCGCTTCCATCGCCACGGCCGACCCCGAAGCGTTATCCGTAGCGCCGCCGGATGAATGCCAGGAATCGAGATGAGCACCGACCATTACGATCTCGTCTTTCAGATCCGTTCCGGGTATTTCGGCAACGGTGTTGTAGCCCATCAGATCTTCGTCGTGGTACCGGGTTTTGATATCAACCGACATTGTCGGCGCCGCGCCTTGTTTGATCATTCGAATGATTCGGTTGGCGTCTTCGATCGTGATCGTCATTTGCGGAATTATTCGCGCTTCATTTGCCTTGTCGTAAACCCGAACCGGCGGCGGATTCGGCGATCCCTGCTCGGCCGACGGCATATTTGGAACGGCAGTCGCGCCGCCGACAAAGAGCGTGCCGCCGCTGCCCTTCGAACTGCTGTCAACTACGACAGCCACGCCTTCGCTGAGCATGAAATTCCAGCGTTTCGAGTTAAAGATAGCCGCCTGCCGTGCATTCGGGTTTCCGCCTTGTCCGCCGCCCTGACCGCCGGTTGGAGGTTGAGTGTCGGCCATTCTCTTCAGATCTTCAGCTGACCGACGCGTGCCCATTCCACCGAAATCGGCCTTCACCTCGCGAATATCGGAAACGAGCACGATCTTTCCGTTCAGCTTGCCTCGAAATTTTTCGAGATCAGCGTCATTCTGCGGATTGAAAAGGACGAGCTCAGAAACTACCGTTCCTTTCGTCGAAGGTGACCATGCTTTCGGGTATGCGATTACCGCAATCGCTTGCGGCTCTACGATCTGGGCGTGAAAACTTTTGAGCGACCAGCCGCGGCCCCATGGGCCCCACGCTTCGAGCTTGGCGTTTTGCATCCCCCATTTTGCCATCGTGTCGCGCGTCCATTCGTTGGCGCGTTTCATGTTGGGCGAATTCGTCAAGCGGCCGCCGATCACATCGGTCAAATAAGAAAGGTGCTGCATTACCTGCGAGCGGTTGAGCCCCTCGTCGCGGATCTTGTCTATCACCGCTTTCGGCGCGGTATAAACTTTTACGTTCGAGGCTGTCGAAGCCGCCGTGCTTGCGCCCGCAGGTTGTGCAAAAACCGCCGCCGGCATCAGCAGCGCGCACATCAGCGCAAGGCAAAGAAACTTTTGTCGAAACATCACAAATATCTCCTGACTAAAAATTGAATCTCGTGCAAAGATTTAGCTATTTATACCACAAGGCTGAACAAAAAGTTTCGGAAAGAAGTTCGATTCTTTCAGGTATTTCGTGTTGCGTGCGGCGTTTGGCGCCCTTCCTTACGTTCGGGCTTCTGACATCTGGAATTAAAGATTATGCTTTCCAGCTAAGAATATAGCCGGGCGGGACGTTTTTGACGACGAGCGAGCTGCGTTTTTCTTTGCCGTAACGCTCGCGCATCTGCTCGCGAAATTTTCGCGCCGACGGGAGATAATAACCGTGGGCGTATTGCAAAGTTCGAAACTCGCAGCCCAGCTTCATGAATTTATTCACTTCCTCGAGCACGCCCTTGCGCACATCTTTGGGAAGCGATACGAATGGCAGGCAGCAGACGATGTAACCGACCTTGCCCAGGCCGGAACGCTTATGGATTTCCGAGGTTTCCGTCGCATCGCCGCAGACGATATTCATTTCAGGAAAATTCTTGCGAAGCAGGCGAACGAGCGCGGCGTCAAGCTCGATGCCGATGTAGGAGCGGTCATCCGAGACGATGTCGCGGATGAATCTTGTGATCGCGCCGGTGCCGACGCCAAGCTCGAGAATAATGTTATCGGGTGACGGTTCGATGCCTTCAAGCATCGTGTGCGCCAGCTCGGGCGAGCTCGGCGCGATGGAGCCGACCTTGGTAGGATTTTTCAGGAATGCCTGGAGAAATTCGATATTCTCGTTCATTTTTTCGGAACGCCTCAGGCGACCGGAGAGGTCTCTTCCGCTTGGGCGGATGTTAATTCGGTGTTGACTGCCATTCTATAATCACAATCTTCGTTTTTGCAATACCTGAACGTGCCGTCTTTCTTGGTAGTTTTTTCAAGCAAAATGGGAGCGCTGCAGTTCGGGCACGTTTCCTTAACGGGTTTGTCCCAGTAAACTTCGTCGCACTTCGGATAATTAACGCAGCCGTAGAAGATTTTGCCGCGGCGCGATTTCTTCACGGCGATGTCGCCGGCGTCTTTCGGGCACTTGATCCCCTCGACGACGTCACGCTTTACGTAATCGCATTTCGGATAGTTCGAACATGCCGTGAATTCGCCGAAACGGCCGTGCCGGCGGACGAGATTCGCGCCGTCCCTCGGGCAGAGCTCGTCAAGCTGAACGGGCGGCGGCAACGCTTTTTGGTCGCCTTTCGGTATCTTGCGGATGTTTTTGCATTCGGGGTAGCCCGTGCAGCCGTAGAACGAACCGAAACGGCCCTTTTTCAGGGCCATGTCTTTGCCGCAAAGCTCGCATGGCGGAATTTCTTCCGCGGCTCCATCCGAACCGCCTTCATCACCGGCAGCCGCAAGCTGCCGACTCCCAACTTCCCGTGTGTTCTGGCATTCGGGGTAATTTTCACATGCGAGAAATTGTCCGAAGCGGCCGAACTTGATCACCATCCGGGCTCCATCCTTTTCGCAGATCTCGTCGGTCGGGATGGACATCTTCTTCTTGCCCTTGATCGTCTCGGCCGCGACCTCTAGGTCTTTCGCAAACTTGCCGTAAAACTCGCGCAGAGCATCCTGCCAGGCGAGCTTGCCGTCTTCTATCTCGTCGAGCTCCTCTTCCATGCGGGCCGTGTAGGTCGCATTAAAAATGTCGTCAAAGCTTTCGATCAACAAATCGTTGACCGTCATGCCGAGCGGCGTCGGGTGAAAACGGCCTTCGAGTTTTTCGACATACTCGCGGTCCTGGATCGTCGTCATGATCGCCGCGTAGGTCGATGGCCGGCCGATGCCTTTTTCTTCCAGCGCCTTCACGAGCGTTGCCTCGGAATAGCGAGGCGGCGGCTCGGTGAAATGCTGTTCGGGCGTTATGGAATTTAGTTTTAGCGTCTCGCCTTTCGTCACGGCCGGCAGGTTGCGCTCGCTTTCGTCTTCCTCTACGTCTTCGGCGCGTTTTGTTTCCGGAGCTTCCTGATAGACCTTTAAAAACCCGTCGAACTTTTGCACCGAGCCGGTCGCGCGAAATGTGAAGCGCCCGGCTTTAATATCAATCGTCGTCTGATCGAACACCGCCGGCGTCATCTGCGACGCGACGAATCGCTGCCAGATTAGGCGGTACAATTTCAATTCGTCAGGCCCGAGCTTGCTGGCAAGGCTGTCGGGCGTGCGAGTTGCGTCGGTCGGGCGAATAGCTTCGTGCGCATCCTGCGCGTCCTTTTTTGACTTGTAAAGGTTTGGCTTGCCGGGCAGATAAGCGTCGCCGTATTCGCTGCCGATGAAGCCGCGTACTTCACTCAACGCCGCATCGGAAACGCGCGTCGAATCGGTTCGCATATAGGTGATCAGGCCGACCGCGCCTTCCGCACCGAGATCGATTCCTTCATAAAGTTTCTGCGCCAGCATCATGGTTTTCTTGACGGGAAAGCCGAATTTCCTTGATGCGTCCTGCTGCAATTTTGAAGTGATGAACGGCGGCGTCGGGTTTCGTTTTCTTTCTTTTGTAGTGACGGATTCAACGACGAACGCCTGCCTTTCAGCCTCGGCAACAATATCGCTTGCTTCCTGCTCGGTCTTGACGTGCGTTTCGGTCGGCTTGAGGTCTTCGTCGAACTTGCCGAGCTTAACCGTTTTGTCGTCGATTCTTTGCAGCTTCGCCTCGAAATTCGGCGGAAGCGCGGCGGTCAGATTTGCGATGATCGACCAGTATTCGGTCTTCACGAAAGCCTCGATTTCGCGTTCGCGCTCGACCACGAGCCGCACAGCGACCGTTTGCACGCGTCCTGCTGAAAGGCGTCCGCCGATAGTTTTCCAAAGGATCGGTGAAACCTTGTATCCGACGAGCCGGTCGAGCACGCGGCGTGCCTGCTGTGCATCGACTAGATTTTTATTTACTTGTTTCGGCTCTTTGAATGCGTCCTGTATCGCATTTTTCGTGATCTCGTTGAACATCACGCGATACACCTGCTTCGCGGGCTTTTTGGGGACGATCTCCTCGGCAAGATGCTGGCAGATCGCCTCGCCCTCGCGGTCGGGGTCGGCGGCCAGATAGATTGCCTCGCTCGCCTTCGCCGCCTTTTTCAACTCGGAAACGATCTTTTTATTATTGCGTTTTCTGGCATCGGGGATCACTTCATAGGTCGGCTCGAAATTATTTTCGATATCGACGCCAAGATCCTTCGCGGGCAGATCCTTAATGTGCCCGATCGAGGCGAGCACCGTGTAGTCCTCTCCTAAATATTTGTTTATCGTCTTCGCCTTTGCCGGCGATTCCACGATGACGAGATTTTTCGACATATCAACTACTAAACTTCTGTAAATTTACGCTCGCGTATCACGCTTTGCGCTTCGTCGAGAGTAAGACCGTAAAATTCACTTTGGTGCCACTCTTCGAGCGTCGGGTCGTAGCGGTGAAGGTCGATCTGATCTTCACTGTTGCGATCAACTGCGACGCTTATTCGCATCTCCGTTTTCCGCGTTGCGACAAATCCTCCCGACCCGTCGTCAGCCGGCCTTATCGAAGTGCTTACTGAAGCGACGCCAATGTCCGACCCAGTGATTATGCCATTTCGGACAAGTCTTTTTGATGCGTGCTCCCGCTGAAGCTCCTCTTCGGTCAGCTGCCGATCGATGCCGCACATTCTCCTGTATTCCAAACATCGGTCGCTGCCGGCCTCAAACACGCGGCACGTATTCGGCCTGTTCGGGTAAATAGTGCAGCATACCTGCTGGCCCAGCGTGCCGTCTAGATGCAGGCAGTGTCCTGTCTCAGTGTTTCGGCCGAGCACGCGTTCGATGACGAAATCGTCTGTCGTGATGTCCCAATATTCCTCGAGCCGCTTTTCATCGCCGTGGTCCACCGCAACTACGAGCGGCAGCACGCAGCAGGCGCCGCACGTTTTGCAATCGGGCGGCTGTTGCTTCGAGCGGGCTGAAACACTCATCGCAACCGAAGCCGCCGCATGTTCCATCGGCATCTGCGGCTCCAGAAATTTCGCCTTGCCTCGGTCGTCCAATTTGCGCATCAGTTCGTAGTATTCCGAACTGGGAAAACGCGTTATTTGGACCATCTCCGTCACTGCTTTTCTCCGGACGAGAAAAAAATATGCCAGACGCATCAAGCGTGCTGACATTTCGACTTCTACCACTAATCGACGAAAACTGTCAACAGCGATGCTCGAAACAGTGTCGTTAGCACATGATATGTCCGGCGTAATTAGCAGGTGAAATTTCTGCTTTCGGCTGCCGGGGTATTTCGAACTGCCGCCCTATGGAAAGCGGCGGAAAAGCCAAAAAACGATTTTCCCTCTGCCTCCCACAGTTCTCACAGCACCGGCGACGAAATATCTACTTAAACGGAAACAAAGAAAAAACAAACCGGACATTTCACTTGAGAAAAAACCGGACACTCTAAGTTTGCTAACAACAGCCACAATTTCGTTATTGGTTCAGTTCGGTTATGCTTTCGCTATGCTTTACCTTTCGCAGGTTTTGGGGCGGCCGATCTACGATGCGCGGCGTGACCGCATCGCCACCATTAGCGACGTTCTGGTGCGATATGGCGACGACGATTATCCGCCTGTGATCGGCATCGTTGCACGCTTGCGGCGGCGTGATTTTTTCATTCCAAACCGCAATGTGTCGGAGCTCGGCGAGCAGGGAGCCAAGATGAGTTCGGCCGTGCTCGATCTGACGCCATTTGAGCGCCGCGAGGGTGAAGTTTTGCTGGGAAAAGATGTGCTGGACAACCAGCTCATTGACGTGGACGGCAAGCGTGTCGTGCGCGTCAACGACGTGCAGCTCATCGATACGGGCGACAATTGGCGCGTCAGCGGCGCCGACGTGAGCCTGCAAGGTTTTCTGCGCCGCCTGATGCCGAAGGGATTCTACGGCAGCGATCGCCCCGTCGAGGTGATCGACTGGGCCGATGTCGGCTATCTCGCGACCGACACCGCAACGGCGACCGTGCAGCTCAAATCATCGAAAGACAAACTCTCGCGGCTCCATCCGGTCGAGATAGCTCAGCTGGCGGAAACGCTCTCGCCAATTCACCGAACTGAAGTTGTCGAAAGTCTCGACGACGAGACCGCCGCGGACACCCTCGAAGAAATGTCCACAGAGGCTCAGGCTCGCATCCTCGAAGAAATGGACGAAGAACGCGCCGCCGATATTCTCGAGGAAATGTCGCCTGACGACGCCGTGGACGTCCTCGACGAAATGGACGACGACCGAGCGCGGCAGCTCTTCGATCTGATGGAGCCGGACGAAAAGGCCGACGTTGCCGAGCTAATGCACTTCGAGCACGACACGGCCGGCGGTTTGATGACGACGGAATTCGTCGTTTTCCCGCGCGATCTTACGGTCGGCGAAGCGATCATCGGCTTACGGGAGATGGCCGAGACGCCGAACATGATCTATTACCTCTACGTCGTCGAGGAAGAAGGGTCGTGGAAAATTTGCGGACTGATCAGCCTGCGTTCGCTGATTCTCGCCGACCCCACGCTGAAGCTCGAAGACGTGATGCGGACTGACTTCCGCTTCGCCCATCCGTCCGAATCCTCGGAAGAGGTCGCCCAAACCATCTCCGAATACAACCTGCTCGCCCTGCCCGTGATCGACGACGAAGGGGACATCGCCGGCATCGTGACCGTCGACGACGCGATGGAAATTTTGCTGCCGAAGAATCTGCAAAGACGCCTTCCGCGCCTTTTCGGCTAAACGCCAAATTGTCTCAGGTGATGATCGATGTGCTTGTGGGCGATAACGGCCCACTCCTTTGCCGACATCTTCCCGAACATCGGGTGGTAGACGCATTGGTGATCAAGCGGAAGGTTGCCGAGCTTGTCGATCAAGCCGACTACGAGGCTGCGGTCGGCGTCGAACTCGCCCGGCGGTCGTCCGTTTTCCTGCTGATTCATCGCAGACGAAGTTTTCACTTCTTTCGGCATCGGCAGCACGTACAACACGAGCGGTTTAACGACGCGGCGAGCCAGCAGGTTGCTTCTGTCAGGCAGGGTCCCGACGAATGGAAGTTCGCCCGCCTGCACCAGATGCGACATCATCTGGCTGATGGTCATCCGGCCCCACATCGGGGTCTCGTCGCCGCGAAGTTTGGCGAGCCGATCGACCAGGCCCTTTCGATCATTTTCATTTCTGAGAGTCTTCATTTTCCGCTACCTAAAATCGGTGATGATGATCGCGTTGCGGATGCCCTCGGCTCGGATTAGGGCGATGCGTTTGCCGTCGCGTGAATATTCCCGTCGGGCGGTGCCGGGGACGTCGAAGTTCGTCATCCTTTTTCCGGGGCTTCCGTCCACGGGCAGCAGCCAGAGATTCTGTTTCTCGCCCTCGGCGATCACGACCGTAATGCCGCTGTCGTCCGACGTCCAGATCGGGCCGCGTCCGTTATTATTCGGGTGCCGTCGCGCGAATACCGCGGCTCGTTCGCCCGATAATCCGTCAAAATCTGGACGTCGCCGCCCTCGATCGGCATGCGCATGATTCGGTGCTGGCCTTCACTGAAAGCCGAGAAGAGCACCCATTTACTGTCCGGCGAAATGTCGGGATTGTCGGCGCCGTTCGAGGTTTTGTAAACGAAGCGGTTGCCGCCGCCGGCATCGATCCGCTCGATCTGCCCGCCGTTCGCCGCTGGCGGCATCCGTGCCGGCCTCGCTTTCGACAAGCCAGTCACCGTCCTCCAGACAAAAATTCAGCGTCTCATCCGAATAATTACGACCGCATTTTGGACAAGATTTCATCGCAATGAATCATAATTCAAAGCTGTCGGTGGGAGATGTGCAATCCGGAATTTCTCTATAGAGGACATTTGTAGGGCACGCATACGCCACCACAGTTGTTGTAACCGGGTCTGCAACCAAGGCCTTTAGTGACACTTGTACTCGCGCTCGCAAAGACAATTCCAACCGTCAAAAGAAGCGTTAAGCTAATTTTCTTCCATCTATTTTGTATCTTCATTTTTCTCGCTCCAAAGTTTTTTTCTGACTTCTTTTTTTCCGTACTGCGGTAACAAGTCTACGCCTTAAAACGTAACAAAGTCTACTTCGAACTGGGCATTTTTACCTGCCATAAGGGGAGATGCTCCCGATAACTTAACTCGCAAGCTTTGCGGCCTTGGTTCCGCCAGGGGGGCATTTATACGGAACACAAACTCCGCCGCAGTTGTACTGTCCGGGACCGCAGACCCCGCCGGTGATGCGAGCCTGTATTTCTTCAACTATCGGCGTCAGTATCTCGATGAGCTCTTCCGTTCGCTGCGTTCGTTTTTCGGGATGGGTATCATCCAAGCAGTACTGAAGAGAACCTATTTCCAATCCGTCAAGCACTGTCCTTAGCCGGACATAGGCGTCGATGTCGCTTGTGTTTTCATCGTTCATAGTCGGTTTGTTTCCTTTTATCTAAAATTATCGATCGTGGAAATAATTTGCCAGTTGGCCTGTTTCCCGTAGTAAATAGCTTTACTGTCGGGTGCAAAGCTTAGGTTTGAAAAATAAACACGGGTGTCGCTGCTGTTTATCAAACTTTTGGCGGCGCCTCCTGCCATCGCAAGCACGCGAATTTCATCGCTTCCGCTTGAGCGGGTAACCAAGGCAAGCGTGCTGCGGTCCGGTGAAAGCTGAACGTTGTAAAAGTAAGCCATTTCGAGTGTGGAAATCAAACGCTGAGCTTTTCCGGCCGCGGATATCTGGGAAATACTTACTTCAACAGGCAGGCTTTGCTGCTTAGGGCCTTTGAGCGATTTGATGATCACCTCACCGCCTGAGGGTGACCACCCCAGGAGACTGGTTACCGAATCGCTTCGGTAGATCTGTTCTCTGCGGTCTTCGGACAAGATCCAAACTCCCCAAGTGAATCTGCTTTCATCCGCAGTTGAAAGAGAGAGAACTGCAATCTGTTTGCCATCGGGCGAAATTGACGGATTGAAAAAAAACAAATTTTGGTCTTCACTGTTTGTCAGATTTTTTTCGCCGCCGCCGTTGGCGTTTGTTTGCCAAATGTTTGATAAGCCGTTTCGATTTGCACTGTAGATCAGCGAGCGGCTGTCCGGCAGCCATTGGTAATCCTGTGTCTGAAGGCGATTGTTCGGCAGCAATGACTGGCCGCCAAAGACGACCCCGTCTTTGACTATCGCCCGCGAGTCGCCGCCGCCTGCCGACACGACCCAAAGGCTGTTGTTATCAGCCTCTGAACGCAGGAAAGCCAATTGACTTCCGTCGGGTGACCAACGCAGCCCGAAACCATTTTCCGCTAATTGAATCTGTTTGGCGTCGCCTCCGATCTTCTGCGATATCAGCAAACAATTGAACAGATCGTATCCGCCGGTTGTTTGCCGAGCCGCTTGATAGGCGATCGATTCTCCGCCCGGCGAGACGTCCTGCCAAAGCTCAAGGCCAATGTCGGAAGTTAGCTGAAATTCTTTTCCGTCGTTAAGGAGCATTCCCCACAGATCGGCTTCGTCTCTTGTCGATGTGTATAGAATTTTTGATCCATCCGCCGAAATATCGGAAAGATTGGCGTCGCTGTCGCCAAAAGTTAGTTGGATCGGCGGCCGTCCGTCTAAAAAGGCGAGACAAATCTGCTTAACGCTTTTGCGGTATGAATTGTAAAGGATTCGCTGACCATCACTGAGCCAGAGCACTTGTCCGTATTCGACGGCGTCGTTTGCGATTTGTGTTGAATTGCCGCCATTCAGGTCGGACACAACTAAATTTCCCTTTCCGTCATGTTGATCTACATACACAATGCGCTTTTCGTCAGGGGAAAAACCGAAACCATAACCTATCGGCACGTCAAAATTTGTAATCTGCGTCTTGCTTTTTGTAGCAGTATCCAGCGAAAAAAGGTTCTGGTTCATTACAAAATAGATGGTCGTGCCGTCCCTGGACCAATGAACCAGCGCCGGACTGCGCGCCTCAAGCGGCGTCAATAAAACCGGTAGGCCGCCGAAGGCAGGCATCGCCCATATTCCCCGCTGCCCTTCGCGTTCCGACAAAAACGCGATCCGTCCACCATCCGGCGACCATAGCGGGCTTGAGTCCGTTGAATCACCCTGCTTCTGAG
>Ga0187893_10010747_pt1 | contig 13508 bp, 8 predicted proteins | sample MA1701074metaG_FD_139574 | JGI IMG/M metagenome (GOLD analysis project Ga0187893, IMG submission 139574) | White microbial mat communities from a basaltic lava cave in the Kipuka Kanohina Cave System on the Island of Hawaii, USA - MA170107-4 metaG ...
AGCCGGGAGTCGGCCAGCAGCTCCCGCACCCGCTCGTGGCCGGACACCAGCCAGACCGGCCGGCCCTGGGCGTCGCTCACCTGCTGGATCATGCCGGTGGATGCCATCGCCGTCCTCGGAGTGCGGTAGTCGACCAAGATGCAGGGCTCATTGCACGCGGTGGATCTGGAAATTGGCTTCGGCCAGGAGTTCGGGGAGGTGCTCCGTGAGGTCGATGTCCTTGTCCCGGCTGCTCTGCGGCAGCTTCTCCCAGTCCAGCAGATCGGGATGGAACCGGCCCTGGCGCTCCGGCCCGTACACGAACCCGGCCGCGCGCCGCTCCACTACCCAGAGCTTGTGCTCCAGCCTGGCCAACTTGCCGACCTCCCCAGACCGGAAGGCGAACGGCTCGGCCCCGGGCACAGCGGGCACGACGGCGCACCCGATGGTGGCAAGTTTGGTTTCGATGCGCGCGGCATGCGCCCAATTCGACTGTTTGAGGTGCTTGGGCAGCTTTGCCCACGGCACCAGGCTGGCGTTGGTCGCCGCGGTGTCGCCAGCTGCCAGGCGGTCCTGGACGTAGCGATCATGGATCGCCCGGCCGAGCTCGTCGATGAGGTCCCGGGGGGCCGCGTCACAGGCCGCGTCCAGGATCCCGAACGCCGCGAGCCGCCCGCTCACGTCGTCGAACAATCCCGACCCGGTGCCGCTCAGGACGTCCTGGAATGCCGAGCGCTGCGGCAGGCAGAGCACCACCCGGCTCACGCCACGGCGAACCTGGTGCAGCGCGGTACGCAGGGCCAGGTCGGGATCCGTCAGGCAGACGTAGAGGCGCAGACCAGCGGAGTCAGCCGGCGGTCTCCAGGCCGCGACGGCAGCCTCGGGGACCAGCGTGACCGCCCGCGCCGGATCCTGGCGACAGCCGAGCTGGCGCTCCACAGCCCGACCGAAGGGGCCGGCACCGAAGACGACCACCGGGGCCGTCTCATCGTAGCCGGCGACGAAAGACTCCTGAGCGAGCAGCGCCCGCGCCGCCAGCTCTTCGACGACGAAGAAGCTGAGCCGGAACTTGAGCTCGGCGTCGACCCGGTGGGTCGGGCGCGCCGCCGTGAGGTCCGCGAACAGTTGGGTGTCGCGGATCTCGGCCTGCACCGTCATCGGGGGCGTGGCGATCCGGCGGGTCGTCGAGGCGACGGCCAGGTTCGTCGCGCTGTCGGGCCCGCAGGCGTAGACGGAGGCGGCCCGGGGCGCTCCGGCCGCCCGCAGCGTCACCTCCTGGGTGGGGTCGCCGGGCACCAGGTACACCCCGTGCTGCCGGGCAACATCCTCACCGACGGTGTCACTCATCAACACGACACGCTGCCCGTCCGCGGCGAACCGTCTGGCCAGCATGAGCGCGATCGGATCGTTACCGGCGACGATCACATGACCCCTCGCGCGGGCCGCAGACCACTGCCGGGCCCGATCCCGCGCCAGTATCAACACCGTCCTGACCACCGCGACGATCGTGGCTATCGGAGCGAGGAACCGGGCGATCTGCAGCGCGGGGGGATAGGAGCCGGGTTCGCCGAGCGGCGCCGGGTCGAGCACGAACAGCTGCGCCGTGTAGTAGGCGATGTCCAGCACAGTCGCCTGCTTGAACCCCTCTTGCCTCGGCAGGTACTCGAGGAACCCCACGAAGCCGAGCACGGCCGCCGTCAACGCCGCCGCGACGATCAGCCCCCACTGCAGCGTCGCCGCCGATCTCGCGCCCACGCCGCTCCCATGATCGCTCAGGTCGGCACCATCCTAATGCCGTCGGCAGGACACGACCAGCGGGCATGCCCGCAGCGGGGTTGCGCGCACACTCCGTAGCCTTAGTGGCTACGGTGCAGACCGTGGAGAAGTACGGTGGCCCTGATGACCCCTGACGAGCTGCGTGACCGTATCCTGCGCTGGGAAGACCCGCACACCGACTTCAAGGAAGTCGTCGACAGCAACAGCGAGCTTGCCAAGGACATGGTGTTTCAGGCAGCGCATTCATTTTTCTATGACGAGCAACCACTTCCGCGGCTCGACCTGACCGACCTGGATCTCGATGCGGTTTCCCGGTACCTCGATGACATCAACCAGGTAGATCTCGACGACGATGTGGTGCGACTACTGCGGGCATGGCGCATGTACGACGGCTCCCATCCCACGGTGGGGGGCCTACTACTTTTCGGCCGACGCCCGCAAGCTGAACTCGAGTCGTCCCGGGTCGTCGTCGGTGCACTGGCCGGTGGCGATATTGGGGACGACTTCGTAGATCGCAAGGACCTGCACGGACCGCTGCTCCACGTCATCACCCAGATCGAGACGTTCTTGCAGCTCCACCTCAGGACTGCGCACCAGATCGTCGGATTTGAAAAGGAAAAACGCGAAGAGATCCCGATGGCGGCGTTACGTGAGGCCGTGGTGAACGCACTGGTGCACCGGGACTACACAATCCCTGGCCCGACCCGGATCTTCGTGCTCGCTGACCGGGTTGAGGTGAGATCTCCCGGGCGTCCACCGAACAGCGTGGACGCCGAGGCAATGCGCGCCGGCGTACATGTCACCCGTAACCCACATATCTACAGCAGGGTAGTGGAGGCCGGACTCGCCACTCGTGCAGGTACCGGGATACGGCGTATCACCCGGCTGCTCAGGCAGACCAACGGCACCACCCTCGGCATCGCCATCAGCGACGCCGAGGGTGCGCTGACGCTACCGCGGGGCCCGAGCACCGGCAGTGCGCATCCGGCGCCGTAACTCAAGACCGGTGAGCGTCAGCACGAGCGAGCCGCACGGCGCGGCGCCGATCATTGCAAGCGCATGATCTGAAAATTGACCTCGATCAAGAACCCGGGGAGGTGCTCGGTAAGGTAGATGTCCTTGTCCCGGCCGCGGGACGTTGGCCCGCGGCCAGCGCAGGGCGGTCGCGAGCACCGCTGCGGCGACGCCATCGGACCGTTCGTCGCGTCTCAGGCCTCACTGGGCGCAACCAGAGATCACATTCTGGTGTTGGGAACACCGCTTCCGATATCTTCCGCCGGTCGCAGATCACGATCTGGTCGCGAGCCGGCACCGTCGCCAGTCCCCCGCACTGGAACGCCTGTTGCCCTGGCCCGCACACCAGGTCCCGCCGCGAAGGGACCGATGTTGGCGCGTCACCGCTCCCCCCGCGGCCATCAGCGACGTTGCGATCTTCCTCTGGCACCGGCCCGGGTCAGCGGGCGCCGTGGTGCGCACCATGTCCCCCGGCCGAACCCGGCGCTGCGCGGTCGGGCGCTGACGGCGGCGGTCGCCGCCGGCGCGCTGGCCGTGGCCAGCCACTCGGTACAGGCCAACGCCGCCGGATCAGACGAGGCCGGCGTGGTCACCCGGCTGGCGATGACCGGACCGGCCCCGGAACCTGAGATGCTCTGGCTCGAACCCCTGGCGACCCCCACCGCCAATCAGTCAACCGACCTGCAAGCCCTGACCCGCGCCGTGCAGCGGGCCGACCAGGAGGCTGCCGAGGCAGCTGCCCGAGCGGCTTACGAGAAAGCCGTCCGCAACCGCCTGGGCAAGCCCTACCAGGCGGGCAACAACCACAGCCTCGACGGCTGGATCGCCAAGGCACTGGGGCTGATGGGCCTGCCGCAGGCCTTGGCCCCCGGGGTCAAGAAGATCATCTTGCACGAGTCCACCGGGAACCCCAACGCGATCAACAACTGGGACAGCAACGCCGCCCGCGGCACCCCGTCGCAGGGCCTCATGCAGACCATCCCCACCACCTTCCGGGCCTGCGTGCTGCCCGGCCTGGCAGACCGCCCGATCACCGACCCGGTCGCCAACATCACCGCCGGGGTCCGCAGTATGATCACCCATCACGGCGTCAGTGCCCTGATCAACGGCGGGCGGCGGGATTCCGCGGGCAACTACCTCGGCTACGGCGGTTCCGGCTGCTCCGGGTACGACATCTCCCGGTACGCAGAGCAGCTGGCCGACCTGTGGGACGGCGAGCCACTACCCGCCGGCTAAGCCCGCGAATCGCCACGATCCGGTACAACCGGCGTACGTCGTCCTCGTCATACAACCGGTGGCCCGACGGGGTCCGGACCGACGGGCTCGTGATCTTGACAAGATACCGGAACCCAAGGCGGGCACCCTGCGTGTTGCTACGGGTAGTAGACTTAGGGCGAGTGGCGGGAGGTACAGAAACTGTCGGACGAGACCGTGGAGGCGATCACGTCGGAATCGTCGAGTTTAGACGTTCGGATGCGGGAGCAGAAGTACGTCTCAATGCTCTACGACAGGCTCGATCGGCTCCGCCGGGAGACTTCCGCCGAACTCGCGGAAGTATTGCGTCGTTCCGCGGATGGAACGCATCAGGCGCGTTCGGAACGTGACTCGGCTGCGGCGATGCTGGAGAGGCGTCACGCCCAGCTGGCCGCAGCGGAGAATAATCTGTGCTTTGGACGCATAGACTTCATCGACGATCGCCTCTACGTGGGCAGGCTCGGCTTGTTCGACGAGGACGGCGAGTACAGACCACTGTTGCTTGACTGGCGAGCGCCCGCAGCACGGCCCTTCTACTCAGCGACCGGCGTCCGGAGCGAGGGGGTTCTCCTACGCCGCCACATCCGCACCGTGAGGCGAATGGTCGTCGGCGTCGACGACGAGGTCTTCGATTTCGACCAAGTCGATCAGTGGGGCGATACCGTCGTTGGTGAGGCGGCACTGCTGGTCGCTCTCAACGCGAGCCGCACCGGCAGGATGAGCGACATCGTGTCCACCATTCAAGCCGACCAGGACAGGATCATCCGATCGCCGCTCAGTGGCGTGCTAGTTGTCGAGGGCGGCCCCGGAACTGGTAAGACCGCCGTGGCACTGCATCGGGTGGCCTTCCTGCTGTACACGCACCGGCAGCGGCTGGAGAAGAACGGTGTACTGGTCGTCGGTCCACACGCCCAGTTCCTGCACTATATCGGCGAGGTGCTTCCTTCGCTGGGAGAGACCGGGGTTTTGTCCCGGACGCTCGGCCAGCTGTACCCGGGGTTGGACGCCAAAGGCCGGGATACCTGGGCAGCCGCCGAGATCAAGGGCCGCCCGATGATGGTGGACGCCGTCGCAGCCGCGGTACGGGACACCGAGCGGGTGCCAGATGTGGCCATGAAGGTGATCGTCGATGGTTACGTGTTGTACCTGGACCAGTTGACCTGCGAGCTGATCCGCCAGATCGCGTGGGCAACCGGTCTTGCCCACAACCTCGCCAGGCCCGTGGTCGAACGCCTCATCATCGAAATGCTCGCCAAGCGGATGATGAGCCAGCTGGGCGAAGAGTATCTGGATGAGACTGATTTCGTCGAGTTGCAGGCCGAGTTGCGCGAGGACCATGCGGTTCTCGCGGCACTCGACCAGCTGTGGCCGGTCATCACCCCGCAGCAACTGCTTATCAATCTCTTCACGTCACCCGTTCGCCTCGCGGTGGCCATGCCGAGCCTGAGTCCGGAGGAGCTTGCCTGCCTGCGGCGCGTACCGCCTGCTGACCTCACGCAGGACGATTGGTGGACTCCGGAGGACGTTCCACTGCTGGACGAGGCCGCCGAATTGCTCGGTGAAGGCGAACCGGACCGAGGGCAGACCAAGGCCGAGGAAGAGGCGCTGGAGTACGCCCGGGGCGTACTTAAGATTATCGACACCGACGCGATGACGGAAGAAGAGGCGCTGGAGTACGCCCGGGGCGTACTTAAGATTGTCAACACCGACGCGATGACGACGGGTCCGGACGGCCTACACGCGATCAACCTCATCGGCGCCAGACAGTTGGCTGAACGCCACCGCGTCCGGCCCGACCTGACAGCAGCTGACCGCGCCAGTACCGATCGGACCTGGACCTTCGGACACATTGTCGTGGACGAGGCGCAGGAACTGTCCCCCATGGCTTGGCGAACGATCATGCGTCGGTGTCCCAGCCGTTCTATGACCATCGTCGGCGACCTCGAGCAGGGATCCGCCCCCGCGAGAACAAATTCCTGGAGCGATTCCCTGTCGCCCTACGTCGGGGACCGTTGGCGGTTGGAGAAGCTGACCATCAACTACCGCACCCCTGCGGAGATCATGGAATTCGTACATACGGAGCTTCCTGAGTTCCGCGTTACCCGTTCGGTTCGGCAGACCGGGCGACATCCGTGGGTGCTGCGTATTGACCGCAGTGACCTCGCCGTTCGCCTGCGGTCGATCGTGTCCCGCGAGCTGACCGCTACGGGCGAAGGCAATGTGGCCCTTTTCGTGCCGCACGCGATGCACGATGAGATCACCAAGATCGTCAACGATGTCATGGCGCCGAATCTGTCGGTGCAGACCGTTGCGCTCGCGAAGGGTCTGGAGTACGACACTGTCATCGTGATCGGCCCCGACCTTATCTGCGCCGAGACACCCTCCGGCAGAGTCGATCTCTACGTCGCACTCACCCGACCCACCCAGCGACTCGGACTGCTGTATCTCGAGGGGCAGCAGGACTGAGCGGCTGGGCGTGGCCGGCAGCCCGGTCATGGTATCGCTCTTGACGTGATGTGCCCCGCTTGTTACCGTCAGTGGCGTCTGGACATCACTCAGCGGGGGCAGAACGACCCAGAAGAGGCGGACCTCAGTCCGCAGGATTTCTCCGGTCGTTTCGCTATACCGCTTTTGTGCTACCGCTGGCTGCCGCTTAGCCTTGCGGTCGCACCGCTGGGTTCGGAGTGGACTTTCCTCGACGCGACTCACGCCTCCTGCCACACCTCACAGGCGGCACCCCCGGCGCGCGCGGACGAGGCCGCCTGCCGAAAAACGCACCCCCCAGTGAGTGCACACTGCGCATTGCTGCGGCGAGCTTTGCGCAGCGTCAGGAATTCCGGCCCGTCACGGCGGCCGACGACCACGATCCGATCGCATGTGGAGGGCACCTAGGTATGACGCACTCCAGTCACCCTCCGACGGTGACGATGTCAAGTGATCCCGCCCTGCTCGGCCTGCTGTTCGACCACGACAAGTACCGCGTGCTGGTGGAGGAGCAGCCGGTACTCCGCGTCCGCTACTTCGACGGCTCGCCGGTCTGGCTCATCACCCGGCACGATCACGTCGAGGCCGTGCTCAGGGATCCAAGCGTCCGTAGCAACCCCGCCGCGCAGGACCGGCAGGGAGCCCTGGCTGCGGGAGCCGGTCAGCCTCCGGCCTTCCGGCCGTACGTTCGGTGCGCGATTAGTGCGATGGACGCGCCGGACCACACCAGACTGCGGCGCCTGGTGTCGCAGGCGTTCACGGCCAGGCGGGTCGAACTCATGCGGCCGCGGATCCAGCAGCTTACCGACGAGCTGCTCGACGAGCTGATCCCATTGGTTGAGCTCGACCTGCTGGAGAGGTTCGCCTACCCGCTGCCGATACGGGTGATCTGCGAGCTGCTCGGGGTGCCGATAGCCGACCGCGAGCAGTGGGGCAACTGGACCAGGCAGCTACTGTGGTCGCCACCCGAGCGGATCGCTGCGGCGGCGAAAGGCATCGTCGACTACGCCATCGGCCTGATCGCATTCCGGCGGGCGAACGCCGGTGACGACCTGCTGTCGGCGCTGGTCAGGATGAGCGACCAGGACGGGGACCGGCTCAGCGACGATGAGTTGGTCTCGATGGTGATCACGCTGCTGACCGCGGGCCACGAAACGACGGTTCACCTGATCAGCAACGGCACCTACGCGTTGCTCACCAACCCCGACCAGCTCGCGTTGCTGCGCGAGAAGCCGGACCTGCTGCCGAGGGCGGTGGAGGAGCTGCTGCGCTACTGGAGTCCGGCGGACCTCGGCGTGCTGCGCTTCACCACGGAGCCGATCGAGGTCGGCGACGTCCGCATCCCGGCGGGCGAGGTGGTCCAGCTGGTGTACGCGGCGGCCAACCGCGACCCGCGACAGTTCACCGATCCGCAACGGGTCGACGTTGCCCGCGAGCACAACCCACATCTCGCCTTCGGTCGCGGCGTGCATTACTGCCTCGGCGCGGCGCTCGCAAAGGTGCAGGGCGAAATCGCCTTCGGCACGCTGCTACGCCGATGCCCCGAGCTGGCGCTCGCCGTGCCGGGGTCGGAGATCACCTGGCGGGTCGGGTTCGCGCGGGCGCTCACCAAGCTGCCGGTCAGGATGGCCTGATCGTACGACACCGTGAGGAGTGCGCATGACAGGGCAGGATTCGGCGACCGCGATACGCCCCCCCTCCTTCCAGGACGGTGGAGCGGCGGTGTTCGACTGGCTGCGGACGATGCGGGGACAGCACCCCGTACACCGTGACCAGCACGGTGTCTGGCATCTGTTCCGCCATGCCGACGTGAGTCGTGCGATCAACGACCCGGGGATGTTCTCCTCGGACCAGTCCAGGGTGATGCCCGATGCAGCACGGTGGACGAGGGGCAACCTCAACTCGATCGACCCGCCAGCGCACCGCGATCTCCGGCGGCTGGTGAGTCAGGCCTTCACCCCGCACGTCGTCGACTCGCTGCGGCCACGGATCGTGCGGGTCTGCGACGACCTTCTGGATGGGGTGGCCGACGTCGACGAGTGGGACGTCGTGGACGCGCTGGCGCGCCCGCTGCCGGTGATCGTGATCGCGCAACTGCTCGGGATCCCCGACTCCGACCGGGAGCTGTTAGGCACATGGTCCGACCGGCTGCTGTCCACCCAACTGGACTACCGGAGCCCTGCCGAGTCCGCGGTGGTCTACGAGCGCGCGACCCAGGACCTAAACCAGTACCTGCTCGAGCACTGCCGCGACCGGCGCCGGTACCCGCGTGACGACCTGATCAGCAACCTCGTCACGGCGGAAGCTGAGGGCAGGCGGCTGGCCGACGTCGAGGTCATCAACTTCGCCGGGCTGCTGCTGATGGCGGGACACATCAGCACCACGGCGTTGCTCGGCAACACTGTGCTGTGCCTGCAGGAAAACCCGCACGCGGCCGAGGAAGTGCGTGCGGACCGGGACCTGGTGCCGGCGCTGATCGAGGAGGTCCTGCGCTACCGCTCACCGTTCGCGATGGTCGGGCGTTTCACCACCGTGGACGTCCACATCGGTGACCAGATCGTGCCCGCCGGCTCGGTGGTCACACCCTGGCTGCTGTCGGCCAACCACGACGAGCGGCAGTTCGAGGACCCGGAGCGGTTCGACCTGCACCGCGACCCCAAGCCCCGTCTCGCCTTCGGACACGGCGTGCACTTCTGCCTCGGCGCGCCGCTCGCCCGCCTGGAAGCCAGGGTGGCGCTGGCGGCGCTGCTGGACCGGTTCGCGGACGTCCGGGTCGCGCCGGGCAGCGAACTCGCCTTCCACGAACACTCGATCTTCGCTGCGAAGAGCATTCCGGTCACCGTCAGGAGGGAAACCACCCGGTGAGGATCAGGCCAGTCATGGGCGCGCCGTGCTGGGCACATGTGGCGACCACCGACCAGCAGAGCACCCAGGAGTTCTACGGGAGGTTGTTCGGCTGGCGGCCCGAGGTGGACGCCGCCGGCTACGTGCGGATGTACCTGGGCGAAGAGCCGGTGGCCGGGATCAGTCCACTGATCCTGGACAACCAGCCGGACGTATGGCGGATGCGGGTGCTCGTCGCCGACGTCGACCTGTCGGTGCAGACTGCGCGACGACTCGGCGCGACCGTGCTGGTCAAGCCGGCCGACCTCGCGGACACCGGGCGCGGTGCCGTCCTGCTCGACCCCACGGACGCGGTATTCGAGGTATGGCAGGCCGGCACGTTTCACGGCGCGACGGTGTTCTCGGAGCCGGGCGCGCCCAGCTGGTTCGAGCTGGCGACCCGGGACACTGCGGCGGCCAAGGATTTCTACACGAGGTTGTTCGGCTGGATCGTGAGCGAGAGCGACTGGGGCGGCGCGACGTACTCGCGATGCGGCCTGGACGGACGCAGCTTCGCCAGCATCGTCGCGATGAGTAGGGACCACCCGGCCGACGTGCCGCCCCGGTGGCTGGTCTACTTCGGGGCCTCCGACATACGGGCGACGGTCGCGAGGGCGGGCGAGCTCGGCGGCCTGGTCGGCGCCGCTCCGGTGGAGCTTCCCGGCGGGGGCGGGTTCGCCGGCCTGCACGATCCCCAGGACGCGGCGTTCGCCTTGTTCAGGGTGCCGGCACCGGGACAGCCCGCTGCCCGGCAACAGCCGGACGAGCCCACACTGCTAGGCCTGCTGTTCGACCATGACAAGTATGGCGAGCTGGTGGCCGACCGGCCGGTCACCCGGGTCAGATACTTCGACGGCTCGCCGGTGTGGCTGGTCACCCGCCACGAGTACGTGGAACGACTGTTGCAGGACCCGACGGTCAGCATCGACCCACGCCGGCAGCGGCGGCTGGACGCCGCGTCCGCACCGGGTCTGCCCGCGGACTTCGTCCGCTATATGCGCAGCGCGGTGGGCTCGGTGGACCCGCCCGTCCACACGCGGCTCCGCCGGCTTGTGGGTGGGGCGTTCACCCTCACCCGGGTCGGGCGCATGCGGGGGCACGTCGGGCGGATCACCGACAACCTGCTCGACGACCTGGCGACACGAGACGAGGTGGACCTGATCGAGGAGTTCGCCTATCCGCTGGCGATCCAGGTGATCTGCGACCTGATCGGCGTACCGGACGGCGCCCGCGACGGCTGGCGGGAAGCGGCATCCCAGCTGCTCTGGTCACCGCCCGAGGAGATCAGCGTCGGGGCGCAACGGATCCTGGACTACACCAAGGAGCTGATCGCGCTGCGACGCGCCACGCCCGCAGACGACCTGCTCTCCGAACTGGTGCGGACCCACGATGAGGACGGGGACCGGCTCAGCGACGACGAGCTGGTCGCGATGGTGATCACGTTCCTCAACGCTGGCCATGAGACGACTGCGCACCTGGTGGGCAACGGGGTCTTCGCACTGCTCACCCATCCCGATCAGCTCGCGGTGCTGCGTGCCGATCCGGCCCTGCTGCCGCGCGCGGTGGACGAGTTGCTGCGGTTCGCCGGGCCGGCCGACCTCGGGATCCCGCGGTACACCACGGCACCGGTCGAGATCGGCGGGGTGCGCATCCCGGCAGGGGAGACCGTCCAGGTCGTCTACGCGGCAGCCAACCGCGACCCGCGCCGGTTCGCCGACCCGCACCATCTCGACATCACCAGGAGCGACAACCCCCACCTCGGCTTCGGCTGGGGAATCCACTACTGCCTGGGCAGCCACCTCGGCAAGGCACAGGGCGAGACCGCTCTCGGCTCATTGCTGGGCCGGTTCCCGGACATTGGCCTCGCCGTGCCGGCCGAGCGCGTGGTGCTGCGTCGTGGCTTCGCTCGTGGCCTGCAAAGGCTGCCCGTGCGGTTGGGCGCGGACCGCGGCCGCGACGAACGGAAGGAGCAGGAGTCATGACCTCGGAGGAGCTGACCCGTTCCCCGGAGCTGGACCTGTTCCGGCTGATGACGAACCCGGGCGAGTACCTTACCCTGCACGTGCCGCGGGCAGTGACCAGGGCGCGCTACTTCAACGGCGCCCCGATCTGGTTGGTCAGCCGCTACGAGGACATCAGGGCGGTGCTGCAGGACCCTGGGATCAGCAGCAACCCGCACAGCCGGGCGGCCGACGGCTTCCCCGACGTGGCGGCCGGCCAGCCAGCGGCGTTCCGACCCTACGCCAAGCTCAGCATCGGTACCATGGATCCTCCCGATCACTCCCGCCTGCACCGGCTGCTGTCGCAGGCTTTCAACCCGAGGCGGGTCCAGCAGCTCCGGCCCCGCATCCAGCAGCTCACCGACGATCTGCTCGACCGGCGGCCCGGTTCCGACGAGGTCGACCTGCTCGAGTTTCTGGCCTACCCATTGCCGATCAGCGTGATCTGCGAGCTGATCGGCGTCCCGCCCGAGCAGCGCGAGCGGTGGAGCGGGTGGACTCAGGAGCTCACATGGGCGACGCCGGACCGGATCGCCGCGGCAGCCGGCGGCATCGTCGAGGACGCCAGGCGCCTGATCGCGCTGCGCCGCGCGGACCCTGCGGGCGACCTGCTCTCGGAGCTGGTCAGTGCCCACGACAGGGACGCGGGCCGGCTGAGCGACGACGAGTTGGTCTCGATGGTCATCACCTTCCTGTACGTGGGCCATGAGACCACCGTCCAGCTGATCGGCAACGGTGTCTTCGCGCTGCTCACCCACCCCGACCAATTGGCGTTGCTGCGCGACCGGCCAGACCTGCTCCCGCACGCGATCGACGAGCTGCTGCGGTTCTTCAGTCCCATGGACATCGGTGTCCCGCGCTTCACCACCGAGCCGGTCGAGATCGGCGGGGTGCGCATTCCGGCGGGCGAGACCATCCAGGTGGTGTACGCGGCGGGCAACCGCGATCCGGAGCGGTTCGGCGATCCGGAGCAGCTCGACATCACCCGCGCGGACGACCAGCACCTGGCCTTCGGCTGGGGCCCGCACTACTGCCTCGGCGCCGCGCTGGCCAAGGCCCAGGGTGAGATCGCGATCGGGTCCCTGATCCGCCGCCATCCGGGCCTCGCTCTCGCCGTGCCACCCGAGCAGGTCCACTGGCGCATCGGGTTTGCCCGCGGCCTCGATCGCCTGCCGGTGCGGCTGGCATGAGCAGCCAGGCCAGGGTCGCACGGTGGAGGTGGCGATGAGCGGGACCAGCGCGGGATGGGCCGGCATGCTGGAGTGGCTACACCGGATGCGGCACACGTCGCCGGTGCACTACGACGAGCGGATCCGGCAGTGGCACGTGTTCACTCACGCCGAAGCCCAGCGGGTGCTCGCCGACGCGCAGACGTTCTCCTCAGACTTCAGCGAGATGATCCCGACGAAGCCGGAGCTCGCGGCCTTCGCGAAGAGCAACTTCGTCGGCATGGACGCGCCCCGCCACCACCAGCTGCGCAAGCTGGTCACCCAGGCGTTCACCCGCCGCGCCGTGGACCAGCTCGAGCCCCGGATCACGGCCATCACCACTGAACTGCTCGACAGGGTCGATGACGCCGCGCAGCTCGACCTGGTAGCCGACCTGTCCCACCCGCTGCCCGTCATCGTGATCTCCGAGCTGCTCGGGATCCCGACCGCCGACCTGCCGACATTCCGCCAGTGGGCTGACGCCCTGCTGTCCACTACCAGCGGCGGCGCCGGCTACGCGTCCGACGTGAAGGTGATCGAGAACGCCGGTCCCGCCCTCGCCGAGATGGCCGACTACCTGCGGGCACACGCCCGGCACCGGCAGTCACACCCGGCGGAGGACCTGACCAGTCGGCTGATCGCAGCCGAGGTCGACGGCGAGCGGCTGGACGAGGACGAGATCGTCGGCGTGGCCGCGCTCCTGCTGATCGCCGGCCACATCACCACCACCGCAGCGCTGAGCACCGCGGTGGTGATCCTGGACGGCAACCCGGACGCCATGGCCGACCTTCGCGTCGCACCGGAATTGCTGCCGACCGCGGTCGAGGAGGTGCTGCGGTACGGCTCGCCGTTCACCCAGACGTACCGGAAGGCCAAGCGTGCCACCGAAGTGGGTGACCGGACTATCGGC
>Ga0187893_10010748_pt1 | contig 13507 bp, 5 predicted proteins | sample MA1701074metaG_FD_139574 | JGI IMG/M metagenome (GOLD analysis project Ga0187893, IMG submission 139574) | White microbial mat communities from a basaltic lava cave in the Kipuka Kanohina Cave System on the Island of Hawaii, USA - MA170107-4 metaG ...
CCGGTTTCATCGGCGGCAGCGCAGCAGGCACGTCGAGGGACACTGGATCTCCCGGGGCATCATAGGCGCCGCGCTTCAGTAGGAATGTCTGGCGAGGCGTAGGAGAATCGGCCATGACCATTACCGTGGGCACTGTGCCTTCGTACTTGCGATATTCACTGCTCGCCTGCCGGAGCGCGCCTCGGGCTTCGGAGAGTAGAGGCGGCAGGAATTGGTCCAGAAACGCGAGCCGGAGTTTAGCCGTCTGGGCCTGCGACCTTCTGGATGTCCGAGTCGCAGCCACGTTCGAGAGAGAATCGCGAACAGTCATGGCGAGGACTTCCTCTGGATCGAGAACGCGAGCGTAGATACGCACGTCTTCGATCGCGCCCTTGAACCGGTAGGCGCCGCCCGCGGCTGCGCCAATCTTGAAAGGCGCCTTGTGATTCAGCGGCCATAGGTTCTGATCGAACAGCACGTTCAGCTCCTGCTCGATGCCGTTGACATAGATTCGGGCGCCTTTCACTTGCATCGAGCCGTCGTAGGTGACGGCGATGTGGCTCCACTCCCGCATCTTGACAGGGTGTTTGGTTTCGATGCGCATTCCCAGATCGGTCCAGCGGAAGACGTAGTGATAACGAATCCGGCCGTCCATCAGGTAGATCGCATAGCCGCTGCCTTCAAAGTAGTCGTCCATGCGGGAGAGAACCGCGCCTCTTGGCGAATCCGGCTTGATCCAGGCCGAGAGCGTGAGTGGATCCCGATGGTTGAACCTGGCGACGTCGGTTCCGAGGTCGATTTCGCGTGCGCCGTCGAATGCATTATCTTCGACCGGCTGGTGTAATTTGAGTCCTTCCGTGGGCTGCCAGGAGACGTTCCCTTTACGGATCGACTTCTCCCAGCGGGCCTGCTCCTTGCGAAGCCTCTCTGACATGGCATCCCACGACTGCTTTGCGTGGTCCACACGGCTTTGCAACTCATCCAATCGGTGCTTTTGTTCTCGAGTGGGGGCGAGAATATACGGCGGTTCATTCCCAAAGTTGTAGACGAATCCTTTTTCGGGAACGCTGTTGAAGAAGGCGAAGAGTTGATAGAACTCTTTTTGCAGGAATGGGTCGTATTTGTGGTCGTGGCAACGGGCGCAGCCCAAGGTGAGACCGAGCCACACGGTTGACGTTGTCTCGACGCGATCGGAGACGTACTCTACCCGGAACTCCTCGTCGATGATGCCGCCTTCGGCGCTAGTGCGGTGGTTCCGGTGAAAAGCGGTTGCGATCTTCTGATCGAGGGTGGGATTGGGCAGCAGATCGCCCGCAATTTGTTCGATGGTGAACCGATCGAATGGCATGTTGTTGTGAAATGAATCGATCACCCAGTCGCGATAGCGCCACATGCTCCGGACACCGTCACTTTGATAGCCGTTGGTGTCGGCGTAGCGAGCGGCCTCAAGCCAGCGGATGGCCATTCGCTCGGCGTAGCGTGAGGAAGCGAGCAGCCGGTCGACGACGCGTTCGTAAGCTTGCGGTGACGAATCTTTCAGAAACGCGTCCACTTCGGTGGGCGCCGGGGGGAGCCCAGTGAGATCGAAGGAGAGCCGGCGAATCAGCGTTGTGCGATCCGCTTCGGGGGACGGCTCTAACCCTTCACCGCCAAGCCTGGTTTGCACCAGGTAGTCGATTGCGTTGTGGGATGGCGGAATCGAGGGACGCAGGGGAGCAAGGAAGGACCAGTGGATCTGCCATTTGGCCCCTTGTTCAATCCATTCGCGAAGAAGGTCAATTTCACGCTGGCTGAGTTTGTCGTGACCCAGGTAGGCTGGCGGCATGCGCAGGGTCTTGTTTTCGGATGTAACGCGAACATAGAGTAGGCTGCGCCGCGGGTCGCCGGGGACAATCGCGAACCGGCTATTCCCAAGATCGGCCTTCGCTTCGGCTTCCCGGTCGAAGCGCAAATTTGCTTTGCGATTGTTGGCGTCAGGGCCGTGGCAGGTAAAACATCTATCGGAAAGAATCGGGCGGATATCGCGGTTGAACTCGACCGGGGCTGCGACAAGCGAACAGGCAATCAGAACGAGAAGAATCAAGGCCTATTATATTTCGGCCTAAGGCTAAGCGACAGGGCGCACTCGCGCGGCTTAGCTGCCTGCGCGGCGGATTAGTTCGACATCGATGGTAATCGTCACTTCGTCGCCGACGGTGAAGCCGCCCGCTTCGAGCACACGATTCCAAGTCATGCCGAAATCCTTGCGATTGATCTTAGCCGTGGCCGCCGCTCCCATGCGTTGGCCGGCCCTGTCCTTAATTGGCTCCGTCAGTCCATCGACGTCGAAGACGACCTGCTTCGTGACGCCGCGGAGGGTGAAGTCGCCCGTGACTTTAAGCTTACCGGCGCCGGCGGGCTCAATCTTTGTGGACTTGAAAGTCATCGTCGGGTACTTCTCGACGTCAAAAAAGTCGGCGTTCTTCAGATGCGCATCCCGTTTCGGCTCTCGAGTGTCGATTGTCGAAACATCCACTTCTGCCTGGACGCTCGACTCCGTGGGACGGGCGGGGTCGTAGCGGACGGTCCCTGTCAGTTTCCCGAAGTGACCACGGACCGTCGACACCATCAAGTGCCGGACTGAGAATTGCGCCGCCGAGTGAGCGCGGTCAATCTGCCAATCCTGTGCGTGCAGGGCCGCGGCGCAGCAGACGAGCAAGCTTATCGCGAGACTTCTCTGTTTCACACTTCTCTGTTTCACATATTCCTGTTTCACATATCTCTGTTTCACATATCTCTGCTTCACATATCTAGGGGCGATTGCGCCGCCTGCAAGGTTACCATCAAAGGCCCGGGTGCTGGCTGTCAAGCAGCTCGAGGTTGCTGCTGGCCGAGAACTGGAGGCGCTGACGCGCCGCAGCAGCGTTTGAATTTGACGCCGGAACCGCACGGACAAGCAGCATTCCGTGGCACCTGGGAGGGAGCGGCCGCTGGCGCCTTCGGAGAAGGTGGTGGGGCCACGGGCGATTCCTCGCCTTTCACGGCTTGCCTCTTTTCGAGCGCCTGTTCCATGCGCATCCTGTCGTAATCGGCTTTGAGGTAAGCCATGCGCTCTTCCCAGTCGTATTCACCAGTCGGAACAATCGACACTGGAAGCGTCCAACCCCGCTCCGGGAATTGCGGCCGGTTGAGGACAGCCAGTGCGGCGCGGACGCGGGCGCCCGCGGAAGCTTTGGGGTTGGTCAACACGTCGCTGAGAGCATCGAGCGCCAAGGCGCTGAGGTGCTTGAGATTGTCCCGGAGAGAATCAGCGTATTCACAGCGAGCCTGCTCGACGGCAGCGGAGAAGCCTGGTTGGCGCTCGATCCAATTATAGAGCGTGCGCCTCGAGATGCCTGCTGATTCGGCAGCGGCGGTGATGGTGCTGCCCTGAGCGAGGGCTTGGACGGTTCGCGCCTGCACAGGCGACAGTACCGACGTGTATTCTGTGCAATTTTGTGCAACAGGAGAGTCCATGGAGGGATCCACTTTCTTTTTGATTATAGCATATATGTCAAATAGTATTTGTATATATTATCATCTTTTACTGCATAATGTGCAGAACGGCGACAGCGGACACAGATCCGGTTGCGTTCCCTCTCCTTTATCGCTTCCTCCTAAAGCGGCTCACGAACCGTTAAAATCCGGTCTACTGCGACATCCTTCATCGTCAGTGCACCGCCTCCCGGCCACCGTATCTCAAGCGACTCCAACTTGGCCTCCCCGCCCAACCCAAAGTGCACCCGCGGATCGCTCGACGAAAGAAACCCCACGCTCGGGCTCACCCAATCCCGCAACATCCGCCCGCCAGGCGTAACGGCGGTGATTCGGGCGCCAATCGAATCCCGGTTGGCCTTGCGCCCCTCCACCCGGATCGTCAGCCAATGTCCACCGCCTTCCGCAGAATTCAGAAGAATTGCCGGCTTCCGGCCCAGCGATGTCACGATCACATCCAGGAACCCATCGTTGTTCAAATCCGCGAACGCCGCGCCGCGTTGATACCCCTTGCGCTGGAAATGCGCTCCCATCTGAGCCGACACATCCACGAACCGTTTCCCATCGACATTCTCAAAAATCGTGTCCTGCTGCTCCGCGTTCGCGCGCAGCGAGTCGACGTCCCCGTTGGCGGAGTAAAGATCTCTCCATCCATCGTTGTTGTAGTCGATGAATCCGGCGCTCCAGCCCGAATACGGTAGACTGAGCGGCACGAGCCCCGTTGCCGCCGAAACATAGCGGAACGACTTGCCCCGCAGATTTCGGAACAGTCCCCAAACCTGCTCCGTCAGGTTGTTGTAGAAGACATCCGGCCAGCCATCGTTGTCGAAGTCGCGCACGTCCGCGCCCATCGCCGACACCGTCGCCGCATCGTCGTTGTAGGCCACGCCCAACGCCAGTCCCTGTTCCCGAAACGTCCCATTCTTCTGGTTGATGTAAAGAAAGTTCGGCTCCGTGTCGTTAGCAATGAATACGTCAGCCCAGCCATCGTCGTTCACGTCCACTACGCCAATTCCCATTCCCTTTCCGCGCGACCCGGCGAAACCTGCGGCTTCGGTAACGTCCTGAAAAGTGCCATCCCCCCGATTCCGATACAGCCGGTGCGGCACGCTCGGATACGTCTTCGGATGGCAATAGTAATCGACCCCGTCCGCCCGAACGCAGCGCCGGTCAGTCGATGGCGACCAGAGGGTGTAATTGGAAAGCACCAAATCCAGATGCCCGTCGTGATCGAAGTCGAACCATGCCCCTTGCACGCTTAAAGTCCCTTCCGGCTTGACGCCAAGACCCGACGCCGCGGAAACATCACGGAAGGTCCCGTCTCCCTGATTCCGGTAAAGCGTGTTTCGGCCGGCATTCGCCACGAAGAGATCGGTGAAACGGTCATTGTCGTAATCGGCCGCCGCCGCGCCCAGGCTGTAGCCAAGGCTTTCCCCCGCCAGCCCAGACCGCTCAGTCACATCTTCAAAAACACCCGCGCCCTTGTTTCGAAGCAGGGCGTTATGAAATTCCGGGCCGGTCTTCTTGAGTTCCGGGAAACGCGCGCCGTTGGTGAAATACAGATCCATCCGTCCGTCATTGTCGAAGTCGAGGACGGCCACGCCACCGCAAAGCGGCTGCGGAAAATACTTGCGCCCGCCCGAAAATCCGTAGTTCGTCACATACCGGAACGTGCTGCGTTCCACTACATCCGTGAATCGCGGGGACTGCTGCTGCGCCAGCAACAGCAGCGCCACGAGCGTCTTCATGGCACGGCCTCGCGGCACGTGGGGAGCAACCAGTCGCGCAGCGTTTGGCAACGCCCAGCGGTATTTGCCGAACCCAAAACCGCCGCCGTGCGCAACTTCTGTACTGACTCCTGAGTCCGCTTCGCCGCGGCCAGCACCAGCGCATGAACCCGGTAGGGCCGATTCCACTCCGGCCATCGCCCTTCTAATTTTTTCAAGCGCTGCTCCGCTTCGGCCAGCCGTCCGGCCAGCGCCAGCACAACCGATTCCGAAAGCAGCAATCCACGATTATCCGGCGCCGCCGAAATCGCTCGATCCAGCATTCGCGCCGCATCGCCAAAACGCCCGTAGTTAGCAAGAAGCAACGCCGCCTGTTCGACAAGCTGAGGCCGCGCGCCGTCCCACGCCGTTGACTCGGCCAACAAGCCCTGCGCCTCCTCCGTCCATCCCGCATGATCCAGAATCCGAGCCTTCAGCAGCAGAAACTCACCGGATTGCTCACCAGCGGGAATCTTCTCCAACGCCCCCAGCGCCTCGCCAGCTCCTGAGGTATGAAACAGCGCGATGGCATGGTCAAGCCACGCACTTCCCTTCTCCAGTAACGGCAGCGCCGCCGCATACCGCCCCGCATCGAGCAATGCCCGCCCCGCCTGCGCCAGCGTCTTCTCATCCGCATTCATCTCAAGCAACGACCGAAACTCCCGCTCAGCGTCCGCGTCCCGGCCATCGGCCAACAACAAGACGCCCAACTGCAGCCGCAGTTGCACATCGTCCGGACGCGCTCCAGCCATGGAGCGAAACCGTCCAATTTCCCGCGCTCTGCGTTCGTTCTCCGACAACGTGGCCAACTCGATCATGCCGGGCTCGCGCCGCGGATCGCGTTGCCGCGCCGGACGTAGTTTTTGATACTGCTCCAGCCAAACGCGAGCCTCCGTCTCCCGTCCTTGTTCCATCAACGCCCGGCCCAAATGCAGCCGCACCTCCCAGTCCCCGGAAGCAAGCCCAGCCGCCTTCTGGAACGCCTTCTCCGCTTCCGCCACACGGTCGAGCGCCGTCAAAACCAAACCGTACTGGTCGAGCACCCGCACATCCTCCGGCGTCAATTTCAGCGCCATCTCCAAATGCCTGACCGCCTCGGAATCCCGCCCAAGCCGGTGCAAGAGCCATGCCCTCGCCGTGTGCGCCGGCGCAAGCCGCGGATCAAGCCGTACAGCCTCGGCCAGATGAGCCAGTGATTTTTCCGCATCCGTCTTCCAGCACAACTGCGCCAGTTGAAAGTGCCCCACCGGATCCCGCGGCTGCCGCGCCACATACTCCTCCAGCGCCTTCAGTCCCTCGTCGCGACGCCCCAGCGTATTCGCCAGCACTCGCGCACGGTCCCGCCGCGCCGTCTCATCGCTGGGCCGTAGCCGCAAATACCGGTCGTAGGCAATCGCCGAGTCGCCATAGTAGCCCGCATCTTCCGCGGCGCGAGCCAGCGCAAGCGCGATGCCCGGATGCTCCGGCGCCTTGCTCAGTGCCTGTGCAAGGAGAAAAACCGCCCGCGGATAGTCGCCGCCCGCCGCATAAGCCGTACCCAATTCGAGCAGCACGCCCGGATCCTCCGGCTTAAACCGCAAAGCCGCCTCAAGCGTTTCAGCCGCCCGCGGCAGATCGCCGGCCCGCGCCGCCGCTCTTCCCAGATTCCAAAGCGCGTCGAAATCACCCGGCCGGGCCACTACGACACGCTGGAAAACCTGCTGCGCCAGTTTAAATTCCCCAATGCGCGCAGACAACGCTCCCGCTTCGGCCAGCAAACCCGGATCGCCAAGCGACGCCAACAGACGCAGATACCGCACAGCCTCCGCGCTTTGCTTCTGCTCAACGGCTAGACGAGCCAACTGAAGGTTCGCGTTGGGATGCGACGGATTGCGCCGTACGAGGCGTTCAAAATACTCACGGGCTTTTGCTGGCTGCCCACACGCAAGATAGTGGTTTCCAACATTGTTCAGCAGCGCTGCCGATGGCGATCCCGCCGAAAGCGCCCGCTGATACAACGGTTCGGACTCGGCGCACTTGCCTTCGCGGTCCAGCCGCGCCGCTTCCCGTAGGTCCGGCGGCCCTTGCGCGCTTGCGGCAAACGCCGCCGGCAAAATCAGGAGCAGCCGATACCTAGAACTCAACCCTTAGCCCAAGCTGCGCCCGCCGCCCAAACGTAGCGGCCAACTGGTTGTTGGTGACGCCGAACAAACTGCTTTGGACGTTCGTATTGGGGTTGGCCCAGGTCATGTTGTTCGCCGCGTTGAACACGTCCATGCGTAGTTCCCCGCGCACGCGTTCGGTGATCGGCAGGCGCTTCACGATCGATGCGTCCAGGTTGAACAATCCAGGATTGGTCACCCCGTCGTACTGCCAGGGATTGGCGCGCGGCGTAAAGTTGGGCAGCCGCGCGAACGCCGCCGTATTGAACCATTTGCCCGGCGTAGGTTCGTCCACCCTCGGATCGCCGTTGACGAGCAATCCGCCAAACCGCACGTAGAATCCCGACCGCCAGGTCATCAAACCCGTGATGTCCCAGCCGCCCAGCGCGTAGTCAAGCGCCTTGGGCATCGAGGAAAGAAATGCGCGGCTGCGCCCGACCGGCACTTCCCACGTGCCCGCCAGCGACAGCCGGTGCCGCGGCCGGTCGCTTTCCTGCCACGAGAAATTGCGGTTGAAGCTCTCGATGTCGTTGAAGAAGACCTCGTCCTTCTGACGAGCGTAATTATACCCCATCAGCACGCTGTATCCGTTCGCGAAACGGCGGTTCAACCGCAGTTGGAAGGACTGGTACCGCGAGGCACCGCCTTCAATGCCGTCGATTACGCTCAGGTTGCCGTATTGCGGATACCTTCGCGCCAGCGTCGTGAGAGCCACGGTCCGCTGGAATCGCAGCGCACCCGGGAACTTATCCACCGTCGAGAAGTTATAGAACGGATTCGCCACGGCGACGTTGGTCGCATCCTTATATTCATAAGCAACCCGGGGATCCACCTGGTTCACGTTGTAGCCGCCAACGTTCTGACTGGAGAAGTTCAAATAGTAAGTTACGTCCAGCACCATGTTCTGCAACACTTGCCGCTGAAACGAGAAATTGATGCGGTCGCTATAGCTGCGCGGCCGGTTCGCCGACACAAAGGAAAGCGAGTCGCCGAGCGACGTGTAACGGCCGAGGCTCTTTTCGTACGCGGGAACCACTGGGTTCGTCGCCGGGAATGGGTCCCGCAAGCGCGTCTGCGGAACGCCGAGCACTGCCGGATAAGCGCCTGTCACGTTCTTGTACCCAACGTAAATCGTGTCAAAGATATTAAACGTGCCTCCGGTCCAGGGCGTCAGATACCGTCCATAGCCAACCCGGAAGGACGTGTCGTCATTGATGCGGTATGCCATGCCGACACGTGGCGAAAACCCGCCTTTGCCCGCGTCCCACTGCCCGCGGTTGTTCGAATCGGCAAATTGGAATGCGCCATTGAAGACCGTCGGCCCCTTATAGAACTGGCCGAGTTGCGCGGGCATCTGCGGCGCTCCCGTTCCCTGCATTTCCGGAATCGGCGAAGTCAAATCGAGCGGCCGCGTCAGCCGGTCTTGCGGATCGGTGTAAGCCGTCTCGAACTCGTAACGCAATCCCAGGTTGATCGTCAGGTCGCGGCTCACTTTCCAATCGTCGTTGATAAAGGTACCGTAAAACCGGTTCTGCCCCTGTGGCAAAATCGTCGCCGTCATCGAAGTGGAGCCGCTGTCCCAGCTATCGGCGCCATTGCCCGCGGGTTGAACCGCTCCCAATAGGAACGTCGCGTAGCCATCGCCGGAGGTCCGCAGGTCCGGATTCACGTAGGTCGCCGAAGTCGCGTCGGCCTGGAATCCAAATCCCGGATTGTTGCTGACAATCAGGCTGGTCGTGCGGGAGCCACGCGTGTCCGCGCCCATTTTCAGGTAGTGCTTGCCCTGTTGCCGCGCCACCTTTACGCTCACGCTGTCTGCCGTCGGCCGCTGATCCCAGGTTCCGCCGCGCGGCCCCATCGACGTCCAGTATTCGCCCGAGCCCGTGCCCATGATCGACATGCGCGGCAGCAACTCCGGAACGACCTTGTTGTTAAAAATCGTGTTGTAAAAGCTCGAGTTGGGCCAGATCTTGTTCCAACTTACATACGCGCTCTGCGCGAATTTGGAGGAGTCCACGAAACTGTGATACGTCCCGTTAATATTGACAACCGTCGTCGGGCTGGCCATGTAAACCGCGTCACCCGAAATCGACAGTGCATCCCGCTGGCTTCCACGATCGTTCACATAGTAGTCCGAACCCGTCGGGTTCGAAGTCGTCACCGGCGTCCAAAGCTTGCTATAGCGGCCGTAGAACCGCAGCTTGTCGTTCATGATGTAATCCGTACGGTTCGAAAGATTGTGATAGTCGTAACGGATCGGCAGCGGTACGTAATAGTTGTTCACGTTGTACGGACCCTGGCCAGGACGATTCGGCTTCCATAGATTGCCCATGTAGAGCATGGCGACCGGGTCCTGCATCGACTTGGGAATGATGTTGCCCGGAAGCGGAGTACGCGTCACCGTTCTGCCGTCTGCCGAGGTCTGCGTCGTCCACGGATCGTAAATCGTGCGCAACGCGCCCACCGCGTTTAGCGATTGCGAAAAGTTCCCCTCGCGCTCCAAATCAGTCGGCAAGGTCTGGATCAAATCGTTGGGATCGGTCTTCCGCCATTGTTCATAGGAGAAGAAGTTGAAAAGTTTATTCTTCAGAATGGGATTGCCCAACGTCCCTCCGTACATGTGCGTACGGCCCAGATTGATCGTGCGGAATACGCGATTCTCCAGCGCGTTCGCCCACGGATACTGGCCCTGGTAAAACGCGTTGCCGTGCCAATCATTCGTGCCCGACTTCATGGTCAGCGTGATCGCAGATCCGGAAGAATGCCCATACTCGGCGTCCACCGCGTTCTGCTGTACGGCCACTTCCTGCACCGAGTCAGGGGACGGCATGTAGCTCGTCTTGTAGCCAATGCCGATCGGGCTGCCGTCGATCTGCAAATCGTTCGAATAATCGCGGCCGCCGCCCACCTGCTGCCGGTTGCCGGACCACGTGAAGTACGGCTCCACTTCGCGCGCCGTGTCGCTCTGCACCACCGCGGGATCGAGGCGCGCGAGCAGCAGCGGGTTGCGCGAAATCTGCGGCAGGTTGCTTACCAGCGCGCTGTCCACGGTTGTCTCGAGCTTGCTCGTGTTGAACTGCACCGTGCTCTGCTGCGCCTCCACGGTCACCGTCTCGCGCACGTCGCCGGTACGAAGCTCCGCGTCTACCGTCACGTCCGAACGCGATTGCAGAACAACGTTCTCCTGAACGAACTTGTTGAACCCTTGCATTTGGACGGCAACCTGGTACTTCCCGGGCAGCACCAGGTCGAAGAGATAGCGTCCCTGGTCGTTGGTTTGCCGCGTGCTCGACACGCCGGTGCCGACGTTGCTCAGAGTCACCATGGCTCCGGCCACCGCTGCCCGCGACTGATCCGTTACGGACCCCTGCACGCGGCCGCGGTATTCCTGCGCGGACAAACCAAGCGCAAACGCGATGAACGCTAGACTCGATAGCAAACGATGCTTTTGCAACATGGGCTCTCTCCTTCAGGCGGAAATCCCGCTGTGGTTTCCGTCATCGGCAAGTATATACCAACTCGGAGCGCTCAGTACCCGGCAACCGCGAACAGTGACGGGTCTCACCATGCTCGGGCACCGGCTGGTTCCGGATGGCTTCGCGCCTCCATCCCATGCTTGCCGGGTGATTCCTCGGGCTGGGGAGTCGCGGCTGATTCTAGATCGCTTACGCTGAAATTTCGGAGCACACAGATTGGCCGGTTCTTTTAGGTCAGCGGCGGGTAATCGGCATCTGGCTTTCCTGGCACCTTCTGGTTAACGCCGTTTCACAGGCCTCAACTTCGGTGTAGCGGCGATCCGCCCAGGAAACAAGTGTATGGCGTAAGAGAGCTTCTCAACTGCTACTCATCTCTGAGCACAATGTTCGGGTCCACCCGCGAAGCGCGCCACGCCGGCAGCCAACTGGCGACCACCGCCACGGCCGTAATCGTTGCGATCACAAAGGCGATTGTCACAATATCTGTCGGTTGCACACCAAACAGCAGCGACGCAATCAGCCGATTTACGGCAAGTGCACCTGCAAGGCCAATGGTGACACCCAACGCTGTGACTTGAAGCCCTTGCTTCATGATCTGTGTGAGCACGTGCGAGCGAGCTGCACCGAGAGCGACCCGAATGCCGATCTCGCGCCGGCGCTCCGTCACCATGTAGGAGAGCACACCGTAGATGCCGATGGCCGCCAATAGCAGTGCCAGTCCGGCAAATGCACCCAATAGCTGCGCCAGGAGTCTCGGTCGGCGAATCGATTCGGCGAACACCGAATCCATGTCGCGAAGCCGCACGACGGGAACCGCGGCGTCCACTTCCCACACCACCCGCTCGATCGTCCCTGACTGTGCGGCCGGCGGCAGAGTCGTCCGCATCACCACATTCATGCTCGGCGGAGAGACACCGTGCTGGTCAAGGGATACGTAAAGCTCAGTTCCTGCCGGGCGCTCCACCCCGCGCTGCCTGACGTCCTTAGCCACTCCGATCACCGTATGCCAGACATTATCGCTGGCGCCAAACGACCCACCCTGAGGACGCAGACGCTGGCCAATCGCGTTCTGCCCCTTCCAGATCCTTTTCGCCAAGGTCTCATTGACGATGGCCACCTTACCTTGTGAGGCGTTGTCGGTTCGCTCGAAGCTGCGGCCAGCGACGATCGGGATGCCCATCGTCCCGAAATAGTCGCCCATGACGAATTGGTAGTAGTCGATGATTTCAAAAGGCCTTCCATCGTCGGAGGTGTAGTTCTCGATAGGAGTAGCGATCGTATCTGGAGTTCGATTCGGCGGCAGACCCGACATGGCAACCGTTCCCAGCACGCCCGGTACGGAGCGAAGCCTGTCGAGGACGCGTTGAAATGCCTGCGCGCGTGTGTCGGGCTCTGAATTCGCCATTGGCAATGTCATCGAGAACGTCACCAGCCGCGACCGGTCAAATCCTGCATCGATCCTCGTGAGGTTGTACACTGTCTGAACTAGCAAACCTGCTCCGATAACCAGCACCACCGCGAAAGCGACTTGGGCTATCACCAGTCCACGACGGGCGTAATGACGCCAGGCGCCGCTGGCACCCCTTTCGCCCTCCTTGAGCGCAGTCACCAAGCTACTCGTTCGCCGGCGCCCGAGCGACACGAACCCGAAAAGCAGGGCCGTCCCAGTCGAAAGGCCGATCGCAACCAGCAAAACGGGCAAGTCGATCGTAAGCTCACTCGTCCGTGGGACGCTGGTCGGGTAAGCACGGATCAGCGCCCGCACGCCAGCGCTGGCTAACCACAGACCCAGAATGCCACCGGCTCCGGACATCACCGCACCTTCGGTTACCGACTGCCGGAGCAACCGGCCGCGGCTGGCGCCGAGAGCAGCGCGCAGTATAAATTCACGTCTGCGTGACCCGGCCCGAGCCATCACCAGGTTTGCAAGATTCGCGCAGACGATGAGCAGCACGAATCCCACGGCGGCCTGTAGAACCCAGATCGGGCGGCTGGCATTCCCAACGATCGCGTCCTGTAACGCCCGCAATTGGAGCGTGTGGTCTACTGCGCGCAGGGGACGGTTCGTGGGGACATGGCCTCTCGTGCCGACACGCTCGCCCCAGTCCGTGACGAATGCGTTCAGCTCCGTCTGCGCTACCTCAGCGGTGACGCCGTCTTTCCGTCGCGCAATGACGTATAGGACGTGGGCCCCGCGTTGCCGAGCCGTAGTCGGGTGAAGCCAGAGGGGCAACCAAATCCGGGTGTTGTTATCCATGACGTCGGCCCCGGGCGGCATAATGCCAACGATTTCGTGGGGGCGGCCCTCGATTTCCACCTTCTGTCCAACGAGCGGTCGCCCTCCAAACGCTGTTCGCCACAATTCGTGCGAGAGAATCGCGATTGGTGGCGGTAGCGTCCCGGTCCAACGGGCGGTTTCTTCGTCGCTGAAAAAGCGTCCCTGCTCCGGCTGAATACTGAGCGCCTTGAGCAAATGTGCATCGACGGAGATCGAGCGCACCCGCAGAGGTCGATCCCCTGCCGTGACGTTGACCTCGCCGGTTGTGTACGCCGCGCCACCGGTCGAATAAGCGCCAACCGCCGCGAACGACCGGTTCATCTGGCGGAACTCGGTGTACTCTGGCGCAGAGAG
>Ga0187893_10010749_pt1 | contig 13504 bp, 10 predicted proteins | sample MA1701074metaG_FD_139574 | JGI IMG/M metagenome (GOLD analysis project Ga0187893, IMG submission 139574) | White microbial mat communities from a basaltic lava cave in the Kipuka Kanohina Cave System on the Island of Hawaii, USA - MA170107-4 metaG ...
AATGCTACACAACTTGAGGTCGCGGGTCCTGCATTCACCGACCGGGTTTGCTTCCAGAAGGCAGTTACGTCACCCATAGCATCAACCTAAATGTCCAGGGTGGCAACAAGGAGACCCCTCATGAAACGTCGAGAATTTTTGCAGGCGGGTGCCGCAATGGCTTTTTCGCTGGCCGGTGGATACGCGCAAGAGTTCGCTGACCGCAAGCCTCGGGTCGGTTTGATCGGATGCGGCTGGTATGGGAAGTGTGATTTGTTTCGCCTTATCCAGATCGCACCGGTGGAGGTTGTCTCACTTTGTGACGTCGACAAGCAGATGCTGGCCGCAGCGGCTGAAATGGTGGCGGCCCGGCAAGCATCTAAGAAAATGCCGCGCAGTTATGGCGACTATCGCGCACTTCTTAAAGAAAAGGACTTGGACATCGTCCTGATCGCAACGCCCGACCACTGGCACGCCTTACCGATGATTGCCGCGGTGGAAGCGGGTGCAGACGTCTATGTGCAGAAACCGATCAGCGTCGACGTCGTCGAAGGTCAGGCGATGTTGACGGCTGCACGCAAATACAAGCGTGTCGTCCAGGTCGGCACCCAGCGGCGCAGCACGCCGCATTTGGTTGAAGCGCGCGACACGATCATCCGGGAAGGAAAGCTGGGAAAAGTCGGCCTGGTAGAAGTCTACTGTTACTACCACATGCGCGCGAAAGACCATCCCGCCGATAGCACCCCGCCCGAGAACCTGGATTACGAGATGTGGACAGGGCCCGCACCGATGCGGCCGTACAACTCGCTGGTCCATCCGCGCCGTTGGCGGGCATTCATGGAGTATGGCAATGGGATCATGGGTGACATGTGTATCCACATGCTCGACATGGTTCGCTGGATGCTCGACTTGGGCTGGCCAAACCGTATTTCATCCACGGGAGGCATTCTGATTGAGAAAAGCAGCAAAGCCAACATTGCCGACACGCAAACTGCGACTTTCGACTTTGGCGATCTGAAGATGGTTTGGCAGCATCGCAGCTGGGGCCACCCGAACGACCCGAAGTATCCCTGGGGCGCTACGATTTACGGAGACAAAGGCACGTTGAAGGCAGGTGTCATGGGTTACGACTTCATTCCGCTCGGAGAAGGCCAGCCAGTGCACCGCGATGTCACTTACGAGCTGGAGCAGTACCCAGAAGACAAAACCGAAAAGGACCTGGAGAAGCACGTGGCGCCCGCCATCCGGCATCACTTGAAGGATCTGCTGCGCAACATTGCGTCACGCGGAAAGCCGGTCGCGGACATCGAGCAAGGTTTTATCTCCACCACCAGTTGCATCCTGGCCAACAACGCCATGAAGCTGGGCCGGACTCTGACCTGGGACGCCGCGAAACAGCAGGTCCTGAACGACGACGAAGCTAATAGCCTTCTGCGTCGTCCCTACCGACAACCTTGGCGCCACCCTGAACCGAACAAGGTCTGACCCGTTCTTGGTAGCCCGGAGTTATTTCCGCAGCAATCCACGCCGCAGTTTTTCAAGGCGAAATTCCTGGTGCAAGGCGCGAATCGCTTCGGATGTGCGTTTTTCGTCGATCACGCAGGTGATGCGGACTTCAGAGGAACTGATCAGATCGATGTTGATTTTCTTTTTGGCGAGTGTCTTGAACATGCGGGCCGCAACACCTGGCGTGCTGGCAATGCCGGACCCGACAATCGACACCTCAGCCAGTTTGTCGTGGTAAACGATTTCCTTGGCCTTGAGGCTTTTGCGCTGCCCTTCGAGTACCTCGGCGGCTAACGTGACAAACTCGCGGCTGACAACCACGGAAATGTCGTTGAGCCCGTCGGCCGCAATGCTCTGAATAATCAGCCGGATGTTGATACCTCTGCTTCCCAGAGCCGAGAAGATCTGCGCCGCCACGCCCGGCCTGTCGGGAATACCACGGATGGCGACCTTCGCGATGTTCTTGTTAGCGGTGACTCCGGTAATGACAACGTTCTCCAATTTTGAAGCCTCCATGACAACGGTGCCCGGGGCATCCGAATGGCTGGGACGCACAGCGATGGGCACGCCGAATTTCATGGCAATCTCGACTGAGCGCGGATGCAACACCTGCGCGCCAGCTCCTGCCAATTCAACCATCTCTTCATAGGAGATGTACTGTAGCCGCTTCGCTTCGGGCACCAGATTCGGGTCCGTGGTGTAGACTCCGTCCACATCCGTGTAAATCTCGCAGCATCGGGCCCGCAAAGCCACAGCGAGGGCAGCGGCGGTCGTATCCGAACCTCCCCGACCCAATGTTGTAATTTCAGACGACCTGCTCACACCCTGAAACCCGGCCACGATCACCACATGATCTTTTTCGAGCTGAGACAAGATCGCCTCGGTTCTCACCGACTTGATCTTCGCCATCGAATGGTTGGCATCGGTGACGATGCCGCTCTGCAGTCCGGTCATAGAGATGGCCTGGGCGCCTCGCTCCTGAATCGCCAGCGAAAGCAGAGCGATGGAAATCTGCTCACCTGTGGAAAGCAGCATGTCCATCTCGCGCCGGGACGGCCTTCTCGTAATCGCTCGTGCGAGATTAACCAAACGGTCCGTCGTGTGGCCCATCGCGGAAACAACCACCACCATGGCAGAACCGGTGGCCTTTGTTTTAAGGATGCGATCCGCGACCGACTTGATTTTCGGTATGCTTCCGACTGACGTACCACCAAATTTTTGGACGATGATGTTCATGGAGATAAAACGGTTAGCGCTAAGCGATCCAACCGGGCACTGCGTCACTGCAGGCGAAACCCCAATCTGGGGCTGCCATCAGCTCCTGGCTTCAGCAGCTTTAAGGCTCAGCGCCCTTCACGACGGCTCCCCAGGTCACTAGATTTCGTCTAGGATTCTAACCCAGGAAACTTCTGCCTCCGCGTCAAAGCTCAAAACCAAGTCCAAGATTCGAAAGAGTTCAGAATGGGGGATCGCTTTGGTAACGACAGCCAGACGAAATCCCGATTCGGGGCAAGGGTTCCGCTCTTGAATCAACTCCGCGTCGACTGAAAAGACTTCGTAAATTTTGCGGCGCTTTTCTGGATGCCGAGGGCAGCAACTTACGTAAAAGCGATAGAACTTCGGATTCTCGATCGATGATCTGAACTGCGTGGTGTGGGCTGTGCCGGCCTGCATCGCCTCGGTTTGGAGTTTGCCGTGCGACTCCGTGATCTTGCGCATATCACTGAGCAGGGCGCTGGCCGTGGGTAGCTCACCAGCGCCCTTGCCGATCAGAATCTGTTTCCCAACATGGTCACAGTCCAGGCACAGCGCGTTGTACTCGTTGCGGACACTCGCAAAAACCGATTGCCGGGGGACAAAAACGGGTTCGACACCCGCGAATCCGAATCCCTCGACTTCCTCGTAAGTCGCCATGGGCTTGATCACCCACTGACGTTCGGCCGCGAACTCGAAGTCCCAGGGCATTAAAAAGTCGATGCCACGGATGTCAATCTGCGCGGGATGGCAATGCTGGTTCTTAAGAATACTGATCAGGATGGAGAGTTTCTGTCCGGCGTCTTTGCCCGTGATGTCGAAACTCGGGTCGGGCTCGGAAAATCCCAGTTCCTGCGCCTTCGCCAGGGCCCCATGGAAGTCGTCGCCTGACTCTGCCATGCGTGTCAGAATAAAGTTCGTTGTGCCGTTCAGAACGGCATAAACTGAGTGCACCCGATCCGGAATAACATTTCTTTTCAGTATCTCGACGATAGGAATCGAGCCCGCAACGCTGGCCTCATACAGAAAACAGCAGCCGTGCGCAGCCGCCAGTTGGTGGAGTTGTTCACCCCACTCCGAGACAACATGTTTGTTCGCTGTCACGACGTGCTTGCCGGCGCGCAAAGCCCGCTCCAACAGCCCCCGCGCTGGCTCCAGACCGCCCATTGCCTCGACGATGATGTCGATCTCCGGGTCGTCGACAATCGCTTTCAGGTCAGCGGTGAGCAGCGTGCTGGAAAGGCTGAGATTTCGAGCCTTGGCAAGGTTGCGAACGCCCACCTTCTTGATCTTTACGGCAGCGGGCCGATGCGCTAATCCATCCTGGATCAGACGGATCAAACCCTTTCCGACGATGCCAGCCCCCAGGATTCCGACGCCGAGCTTCCGCAGGGCTGGCATCTCGTCTTTCACAATTCCCTCAGTGGATTGAACGTCCAGCATTCTGGTTCTAGAGATGAATCTGATATTTCCGGATTTTTCGTTGCAGGGTGGGCCGCGAAATCCCAAGCAGCTCACAAACCCTGCCACGGTTGCCCCCGGCGAATTTAAGCGCGTTAAGGATATGCTCTTTTTCCACTTCGTCAAGTAATTTTATTGCTGAAGAACGTGACTGAGAGCCAGATTTCACGGTTTCTTGCATGGCGTCTTCGACCCGGTCCGCAGTCAGTAAGGCGCCCTGATTGTGAACCACCGCACGTCTCAAAGTGTTTTCCAATTGGCGAATGTTCCCCGGCCAATCGCAGGCGCTCAGCAGAGCCACGGCCTGTTCCTGAATGGCGCTAACCTTCTTGTGCAACTCGCGGTTGAGTTTGTGCAACAGGTGATCAACCAGCAATGGAACGTCTTCACGTCTCTCCCGCAGCGGAGGCACCACGATGTGAATCACATTGAGGCGGTAGAACAAGTCTTCACGAAAGGCACCTTGAGCCACTCGTTCCCGTAACGACTTGTTGGTCGCGCCAATGATGCGAACATCGGTACCAATCTTCTCGCCACCTCCGACTCTCTCGAACTCTCGCTCTTGCATCACCCGCAACAGCTTTACTTGCATGTTTAAAGACATATCGCCAATCTCATCGAGCAACAGCGTGCCTGAATTGGCCAGTTCAAACTTTCCCAGCTTGCGATAGCTGGCTCCGGTGAACGCCCCCTTTTCATGACCAAACAGTTCGCTTTCCAGCAGGGTTTCAACAATGGCCGAGCAGTTGATGGAGATGAACGGGCCTGCAGGATCGGTATGTTCGTGAATGGCGCGTGCAATCAGCTCTTTGCCTGTGCCGCTTTCACCTTCGATCAGTACAGTTGTCTTGCTCTGCGAAACTATGCCGATCGTCTTGAAGATCTCTTTCATGGCACGGCTTTTCCCCACAATGCCGTGCTCCTGAAACCGGCTGCTGAGCGCGATGGAGGCGCGATCTTTCCGGCGTATTTCAGCCTTCCGTCTCAACACACGCTGGATCGCAGCATCGAGTTCGTCGATCTCGATGGGCTTATGAAGATACTCCACAGCACCAAGCTTCATAGCTCTAACCGTGGTGGGCAGGTCGTGAAATGCCGTGATCATGATGACACTGGCTTCAGGCACCGCCGCCTTGAGCCGGCGCAAAATGTCCAGCCCATCGGCGTCCGAAAGAAAGATGTCCAGGATAACAAGGTCCCAGGCGCTCGACTGGGCACGCCTCAACCCCTCCTCGCCGGTTAGGGCCGTCTCAACTTCGTGGCCCTCTTCGGACAGATAGAGGCGCAACGATTCACAAATTGATTTATCATCGTCAATGACAAGAATCTTGCGCATCACTTCTTCACCGATAGCCGATTAGCCAGAGGCAAATCCCTTTAGCAGGGAAAGGGCTATTAGGTCTTGGGTTGATTGCCCACCCGGGCTGGCTTCGCGGTCGTCGCGGCAGCCACCCCTTATGCCCTGGCGGCGGAGGGCGGAACATTGTCTGGAATCACACCCTTCTCCTTCCTGAAAACCATCGCCACACAATGAAGCCGCCGCCAAAGACGGCCAGCAAAATTCCCCACAATAGCGGGAGCCAGGTACGTGGAGATTCTGCCGAGGGTGATTCCCCGTCCAACGCGGAAGTTCCGACCCCTGTGGGTCGCCTGAACCGAACTCTCGCTACGAGATCTTCAGGCGGCCTGATTGCCGGATCCTCTGGATACCGTGTCAATTGCTGGCTCTTGTCAAAACCGCTGGCCGTCGACTCTTCGATTCCGCCACCCTGAACCACAATCTCCTTCCAGCCGGTGCGGTCCGGAAAATTCGTATCCTGGTAGTCTAAAACATTCACATCCCTGAGTTGTCCGCCCTTCAGAGGAAGTTGGTACTGCAATGAAATCGTGAGGGTAGGCAGATTAAGCCCGCCTGGCAATAACTCTAGCTCTTGTGAGATTCGCTCCAAACTGCAACGCTTCCCGTTCAACGTGACTACGAGACCGTCGGTTAGCGCCGCTACTTTTCGGGAAAGGTAAGCGTCCCGCTCGCTCGATTCCACAGATCCGTTTCCATTTGCATCCACCAGCGGTTTTTCCTGAAAGGTTGGGATCTCCGCCATATCAATAAGGTAGAGAATATCGATGCTTTGAGGTCTGAAGGTCAACCGGGAGTAGTGGCTGATGGAAAAGTTGCCCATCGGGTGGGAGAATACCGGTGGAATCGCGCCCACGCAAATCACCAGCAGTAACCCTATCCAACGCAGGTTCATGCAATCCATCTCAGTTTGGTGTGCTTTAGGGTTGCCGTCGACGGCGGGGAGTCAGACGATGGAACCAAAGACATCTCGTTTGCCCAGTTGGCGCCTTCTGACACGAGCCGTCCTCAGTTCTAGCTTTCAACGACTGCAGTTCACCCGGGGCTCACAACGATCCAAGCAGGTGCATCGCTCCAGTCGGTTGGGGAACTCCGCCGGCAGGTTCGAGTGTGACCGCAAACTTCTGCGCCTTATCCGCTTCCGAGAGAGAAGGAACTTTCAGAAACGCACTTCCTTGTGGATCTACTGAGAAAACGCCCGCACTGAAAGGTTTGTTGTCAGCAATGATCCACAACTGGTAAGTCTTGCCGTTCGGCGCAGCGGGCAGCTTTGCAGCATAAAACAGCGCCTTTTTTTCCTGCGGACTCCACAGGATCTTGCCAGCGGCCTGCGGACTCTGGTCGGTACCTGCCAACGGCGTAATCCGCACTCCCGGTGTCGAAATAAATTGGGTCACCTCTTTTTCTTCACTCAGTAGCTTCTGCAAGACCTTCAACTGTTCCAGCTGTTGGTTCAGTCGCTCGTGTTGCTCAGCAAGTCCACGATTCAAGTTAGACATTCGAGTCAGTGAAACCATTAGAGCAATACCCGCTGCTACGGCGCAGGCCCAGGGTAACCAGCTGCGTCTCTGCCGGGCCCTTGCCGGCGGAACCTTGGTAACCGGCTTGAATTCAACCACACCCCGACTCTTGGCTTCCTCGTCCAACTTCGTCATCAATCGACTCTTCAAATCCTTGGATGGACTGATGTTGGGAAGAGCTTGCGGAATCAAAGCCAACCGTTCGCTATGCTCGCGGATCTCCTGATCACAAAGCTGGCAGCCAGTCTCAAGATGCGCCTCAAACTCACGCAAATCTTCGCCATCGAGCGCGCCCAGCGCATAAATGGGACAAAGGTCGAATTGCTTCTCGTGACTCATCGCATCAGTTCCCCACGTCTGGACTGAGGGCTTGTTTTAACCTCAAGAGCCCGCTGCGAATACGCGTCTTGATAGTTCCCAAAGGTTCCCGCAATGCCTCGGCAATCTCGCTCTGTGACATGCCTTCGTAGTAAGCCATTTCAATCGCCACCCGCTGGTCCACCGCCAGGGAACCGAAGGCTTTCCTCATCAGCAACTGGGTGTCCAGGCGACCCGGCCGCTCGGTGGGGTCCGGTAGTCTCTCTGCAAAGTCCTGCATTTGCTCGTTGTCACCCAAGTCAAGGACACGGCGAGCCTTTCTGGATCGAAGCTTGTCGATCGCACGACTTCTCGTAATCGCAACAATCCAGGTGGACAGGTTGCCGCGCTCCTGACGATAGGAGGACGCATCCCGCCAAAGCTGCAGAAAGACTTCCTGCACCACATCCTCGGCTTCCTGACGCTCGTTCAGCACTCGTGCAGCGAGATTCAGCGCTAACTGGTGGTAGCGGTCGAAGAGCTGGCCAAACGCCGCTCTATCGCCCAGCGCCACCTTGCGCATAAGCTCAGTTTCCTGGAAGGTTGCTGGAGCTGGCATTACCGTTCTGTGACTCTCCGCAAGGTTTCCACGACAAGATACATCATTCGTCATTCAAGAGCAAAAGCTCCACCCCTTACCAAGGAAAGAAGAGGCAGGCTCGAACGGAACGGACTTAACGCTCAAGCCGCTTGCCTCATCTACCATACGCCAAAAGGCATGCTTTCGGATGGCGGCTGATGCGATCTGCTGAACTTGTGACGAGTCATTCACCCGAAAACGGGAACGAGGCTTTTACCCTTTTAGTCGATATCGCTTTTCGCTCGTGTCGCACAGAGTCTTCCAGACGAAACACTTACACTCGCTGCGAAATATCTTTGATGATCACTTCGCCGTGAAAGCGGCCGTTCTCGATGAAGACTTCGCTGGTATGCATTCCGGCCACGACTACGCCAGCCAGATAAATTCCGGGCACATCACTCTCATAGGTATCCTTGTGAAAGGGGCGCTGATCCGTGGGATTGAGGTGAACGCCAAGAGCCTTGAAAAACTCGAGGTCCGGGCGGTAGCCCGTCATTGCGAAAACAAAGTCGTTCTTCAGCACCCACGTCTTACCAGAGGAATTGCGAAGCACTATCTGCTCCTGGGCGATTTCGGTGACCAAAGTTTCGAAGAATGCGCTGATCTCCCGGTTCTTGATGCGGTTTTCAATGTCCGGCTTGATCCAATACTTGATGCTCGGACTGAGATCTGCTCCCCTATGGATGAGTGTGACTCGCGCGCCGTGCCGGTACAGATCAAGCGCCGCAATCGCGGCTGAGTTTTTCCCTCCGATCACTGCCACGTCCATGCCGTAGTACGGATGTGCCTCAGTGTAATAGTGTGCAACCTTCGGGAGATCTTCCCCGGGAATCTCGAGCAGGTTCGGAATGTCGTAGTATCCGGTCGCCAGAATGATTTTCTTGGAACGATATTGGCAAGCAGTTCCTGCGCGGGTCCGAGTATCTATCCGAAAGTCGCCGTCGCTGCCCCGCACCGAAAGAACCGTTTCATACAGCCGCAGTTTCAACCGGTAAGTGTCGGCCGCACGCCGGTAGTACTTCAGCGCCTCCAGCCTCGTTGGTTTCTCGTACGAGCTAACGAATGGCAAGCCGCCGATCTCCAAAAGTTCCGGCGTCGTGAAGAATGTCATTTGCACCGGAAAATTCTGGAGGGAATTCACGATGCAACCCTTTTCGATCACGAGGCAGTTCAAGTGTTTCTTTTCGGCTTCGATGGCACAGGCCAGTCCCGTAGGTCCTGCTCCAATGATGATGATGTCCTTGAGGTCAGAATTCATGATGGTGTTCGAGGCCGGTTCCAGCGGAGTGTGTGTGAGGTCTCAAAGAAAGCGAATCAAGGTAAGCCTGATCTGAAGGTCCCTGTCTACTCGCGCAGAAATACCCGTGAAGCGGGTGGTGCTGCGCAGCTGAGCTCACGCTTTCACGCCCACCGCCCTGCCGTGTCGGGCCGAGTTCTGCAATGCTTCGATCACGAGCATATTCTTCAGACCTTCTTCAGGAGGCAGTGCCGCCGGTCTATCCTCCAAAATGCAGCGGCTGAAATGATCCACCTCGCAATGATAGATGCCTCCACCATTCTTGATGTGGACCGTCTCCTTCTTTCCGTTTCTTTCGAGTACGAAACTGGCAAGCCGCCCATCCGGTTTCCAAGGCGACGGCACCGAGATGCGACCCAGCGTGCCAACAATTTCCACTCCCCAGTCAAGCGTCGTCTGAAAGCTCGAACTGAAAACTCCAAGCCGGCCCCGAGGGAAGATGAGTAAGCCTCCAAACGTCATATCCACACCACTGATCCTTCCCCTTTCAGCCTGCGCGACAACCTGCTCGGGCTCTTCCTGGAAGAAAGTGCGTATCGCGTTGACGGGGTAGCAACCCACATCCATCAAACAGCCCCCCCCCATTCGCCGCACCAGACGAACGTTCTTTGCGCTTTCGTTCAGACTGAATCCAAATCCGGCACGAATCACACGGATTTCACCGATGACGCCCTTGTGAACCAGTTCCTGGATTCGCAGTGTCTGCGGATGCAGACGATACATGAAGGCCTCCATCAGCAAGCGCTGATTGCGTTTGGCGGCCGCAATCATTCTGCGGCACTCGCCCGCGTTGAGCGCCATCGGCTTTTCGCAGAGCACGTGCTTGCCCGCATCAAGCGCCCGGATCGTCCATTCGCAATGCAAGTGATTGGGTAGCGGGTTGTAGATCACATCTACCTTTGGATCTTTTAGCAGCGCTTGGTAGCTTCCGAAGCTCCTTTCAAACCCGTTCTCACTCGCATAGGTTTCCGCTTTGGCGCGGCTGCGACTTGCCACGCCATAAGCCCGAGCGTATCTGGAATCGGCAATTGCGGGAGCCAGCGATCGCCCAATCTTGGCGGCTCCCAGAAATCCCCAGTTCAATTGAGTCTTCTTCATGAATCTCCTCGCAATCAGCAGCACCGCAGGATCATTGCCGGCACCAAAGACGTTGCCGACATTACGGATGAGGGCGAAGACGCTCTAGCGCCAAGCGACCGCTAAACCATCCGGAAGAGGCGCAACAAAGGTCCCCATCATTGGCGACTTTCTAGTTCGGCGAACACTGGATAGACAGCGTCCGCCCTTCAATGGTCGCTCTCTCAAGAGACGCCTCGGGCCATCGCCTCCATGGCGATGCGCGGACAAATCGACCCGCGAATATAGTCAATCAAATTCACCGCCACCGACCGAACGCGCTTCTCTACGGCCGAATCGAGACAATTGCCTTGTGCATCAAACACGCGCTGGACGTTGGCTACAGAAACTGCGCCGGGCAATGAGATGGCTCCTATGTGGGTGCACACACTACTCAGTCCTTCCAACGCTTTAATGGCGCCGATTTGGCCAGCCGCCACCCCGAGAAGTGCAACGGGCTTACCGGCGAGTACCGAAGGGAAGCCCAGGTTCTCAATCACCAGCTTGATGACGCTGCTGAAGCTGCCATGATACTCGGGCGTGGCCAGAATAACCCCGGTCGCCCGCAACACCGATTCGCGAAGCCGGGCGCTGTCGGCAGAATCTCCCGCCGTCCCCGGCTGCGGCAAGTGTATGCTGGCGGGATCGATCTGTTCTGCTGAGATGTCAGGATGCTTGAGAATCTCCGCATGAACGAGGGCCAGCGCCTTGCCGGTATAGTTACCGGGCCTCACGCTCCCAGAGATAAGAACAATGTGTATGCCATGGACTTGAGTGGTCATCGGGGTCTCCAGTAAGAGTCCCTATTGCTAGTGGGGAACGGAAGAAATGAACTCGAGAAAAATTCGCGCGATCGCGAGCTTTCAGAGTTCGTATTGAGAAACGGTGGTCATACTTCCTGGACTTCGCGCTGCTCAAACAAGTGGTCGATCCACAACGAGGTGAGCTTTTCAGCCACTGAGTTCTGGCGAAGTCGTGCTCGGAGGTGGTCGAAGTCCACGAGATCGAGTGATTGATCCTGGTTGAAACAGCTGAAGATGATGCTTTCCTTGCCCGTGTCCGGATCCACGTGGCGTTGCAAACACTGCGCGCAAATCTCCTTCATCATGCACTGCATGGGAGAGTTGATGGATCCAATGGCCTTGTGCTGCGCAGCGAGATGGGACTGCAAGACCGTACGACGCGCCGTCTTGACCGCATTCATCATCCGGTCAGAGCCGATTGAAATGATGCGATCTACACTGCACAGGGGAATGGCGGCCTCCCCGAGATTGCCGCTGGCATAGTTCTGCATGGCTTGAACAATGTTGCCGCGAAAGGTTCGGTCTTGCGGGCGGCGGGGTTCGATCATTTCGCCTTCATCAACGGACCAGACCACAAGATCACAAGCTTTCTCAATCTCCCTCCGCTTAAAGAGATCTCCTATCTTTCGGTACCCGGCAAAGTAGATGACGCGGTTATTTTTTTCCTTGAGGGCTTCGGCAATGGAAAATAGCACCGCATTCCCCAACCCGCCGCCCGCCAGCAGCACCGTCTCGTTTTCAGGAATCTCGGTAGGAGTCCCCGTCGGACCCATCAGCACCACAGGTTCCCCGGGGTTGAGCAGGGCACACAAGCGGCTCGAGCCGCCCATTTCCAGAACAATGAGAGAAACTAGACCGCGATCGCGGTCAACCCAAGCCCCCGTCAAAGCAATGCCTTCCATGGTGAGATGAAATCCGGAAGGCCGTTCGGCAAAACTATCGTAATTCTGAAGGCGATAAAACTGGCCCGGCTGGAAATGGCTCGCGGCCATGGGAGCGCGCACCACCACCTCGACTATGTTCGGCGTGAGGCGAAAAGCATCCACCACCCTCGCTTGCAGCAGATCGTCCAAACGCTCGGCAAAGAGCACCCAGGCCTGCTCGCGATCTGCCTGATCCTCCCGGATCTGGGCCGCTACCTCATCACGGAACAAGGCTGCAACCTCGGGATAACCCTTCTTGGCGGAGGCCATGGCCTTCACGACATTTCCCGCAAAAATGGGATGATTGTCTCCATAGAAAGTGATGTAGCGTTCGTTTTTGACATAGGACGTGAAGAAGCCGGTCTCATTGTCACCTGCCGGAACCAGTTGCCGATGCCCATTGGCTGTTTCAAGACGATGTCCTTGAAAGAACTCCCTGTGCTTGTCCAGCGCGAACGTTCCCGGGTATTCGCGCTCGTAAATGACATTGGGATGGGTGCCAGCCGCCACAATCACGGAACGAGCGGGAAGCTCGACCGTATCACCTTGGCTGCGGTATTTACCATCGGCGTAAACCTGGCGATCAAACTTGATACACTGCACCTTTCCCCAAGCGTCTGGCACGCATTCGGTGGGGCTCAAAAGTTCTGCGAAATGAATACCCTCTTCGAGCGCCTTGATCACCTCTTCATGGTTCAGGCGATAAGCCGGTGAATCCTGCAAGCGCTTCCGATAGACCAGGGTGACGCCGCCCCACGATCGGACCAGCCGGGCAAAATCGGGCTTGCGCCCGGCAGCCAGTGCAGCGGCGCGCTCCGCTCGGATCGCACGGCCATGCACCAACCAGCGCCGAAAGATCTCCTTCTCTTCCTCATCGAATCGTTCCCAGATGCTGTCCTCCCCAATACGAGTGACGAGCCGCTCATAGCGGTCCAGCGACTGCTCTACCTGCACGACGTAGTACGCCATTAGCTCGGTTGCCGTATCGATCGCCGTTAATCCGCCGCCGATCACGACTGCAGGCAAGTCCACCTGCAGATTCGTCAGGCTGTCTTTCTTGTAGGCGCCTGAGGCTTGCAGCCCCATCAGGAAATCAGAGGCCTGCCGCATTCCGCGCAGCACGTTATTCTTCACAGGAACCAGCGTCGGCCGGCCAGCGCCGGTTGCAATAGCGATGTGGTCGAATCCGAGATCCCAGGCGTCATCGATGGTCAGAGTGCCTCCGAAGCGAACACCGTCAAAGAGGCGAAACTTCTTGCGCCGCATCAGAACCAGGTAGTTCACGTCAAGAAAGTTTTTGTCCCATCGCACCGTGATTCCGTACTCCGAAACACCTCCAAATCCCAGAATA
>Ga0187893_10010750_pt1 | contig 13504 bp, 10 predicted proteins | sample MA1701074metaG_FD_139574 | JGI IMG/M metagenome (GOLD analysis project Ga0187893, IMG submission 139574) | White microbial mat communities from a basaltic lava cave in the Kipuka Kanohina Cave System on the Island of Hawaii, USA - MA170107-4 metaG ...
GTAGGCCTCGACAATGTTCGGTTCATCGTCCACGCATAGAATTCTGGTATCCAAGGGTCCTCCTCCTTGAAGCTATTGACAAGCTTCCCGCCAGCACGGAATACGCTCTGTGAGATTGAGATTTGCGATGTATTCGACGTCCAGCGAGTTGGATGGGTGTACCAGCCCGTCAGAACTGGAGTCCGCATGGGCAAAGGCGTTAGCCACATGAACCGCCGTCAGCAAGCTGAAACCGCCATCCGGGCTGCGACTTGGGTGGTGATGAAACGCAACGGCTTCAATCAACGGATGTGAGAATCCCCACAGTCCCAGCAGGTAGGCTCCAACCTCACCATGCGAGGTTCCAAAGAGCTCAGTTTCCAGAACCGCCAGCGACTCCTGCTTCTCCTTGCTGAGGCTGATTGCCTGGTTGTACCAATCGGAGAAGTTTGACGCTAGAATCAGCTTTCCAGTGTCATGCAACACTCCCGCCATGAAAGCATCGTCAGCAATTCTGCGGTCCTGGTTTTCGGCCCGGGCAATTTGCTTGGCGTACTGTCCAACCTGCAGACTATGCGACCAAAGTTTTTCGAGCGGCATTCCTGGCACACTTGCCTGATTGAATTGGGAAAAGACGTGGATTGAGAGAACCAAAGACCTTACGATATCCAGACCCAAGAGACTGGTGGCTTCCGCAGGGCTGGAGACCCTCTTGCAAATACCAAAGAACGGGGAGTTCACCAGCTGTAGGATCTTCGCCGTCATGGCGACATCCTTCGAGATGGTTTCTCCAATCACTTTGATGGAAGGGTCGGGCTTTCCGAGTTCATCAACAAGTTCCACGTAGAGCGAGGGTAAGCAAGGTAAGGATTGCATCTGCGACACCAACCGCTTCAGCAAAACATTGGCCATCAGGTCGCGCAACGCGATTGCCCGTGCCACGGTTGTCTTCAAGATTTCCGGATCACAGGGTTTTGAGAGGTACTGATGAGCGATACCTACCGACTTCAAGATAACTTCCTGGTCCGAATGTCCGGAGAGAATGATTCGAACGACCTGAGGGTGCTTTTGCATGACCTCGGTCAACAGCTGATTGCCATCCATCCTCGGCATGCGCATGTCGGAGACGACGATGTCGAACGGGCGTTCGGATAGCTTCGCGAGAGCTTTAGCTCCGCTGTTCGTGAATTCCATTTCCCACTCTTGCCGCATGGGCCGCAGCATGCGCTGCAAACCTTGCAGAACATTCGGCTCGTCGTCTACAAAGAGAATCTGTGGCATAAGCAAACCAAACCTCTCCCCTAAGGGGAACTTCCTAGTTCACGCTGCACATATCGAAATGTTTTAATATAGAGTTTACTGATTATTATCGAGTAACGTTCCGATACCAATGTCGGAGCTATGGGAACACGCAGGGAAGGTTCTCGCTCAATCAGTCGTGCTGCACTGGGATTGGGCTAGATAGGGGAGTGACACTGTGATTGACCTGGTTAGTCAGACAAGCAGTTCATGGGGCGGGAACATGACGGCAAACATCTTAGTGGTCGATGACGACCCAGTGATAGCGAGGGCGCTCAAGCGAGCGCTCGAATCCCGAGGCCATTTGTGCACCGTGGTGGGCAATGCAACAGAGGCCCGAACTTCGTTCGAAAAGAACGATTTCAGCTTGGTCCTGTGCGACGTCGGGTTGGGCAAGGAATCAGGTTTGGAATTGCTGCGTGAGCTGCTGGCATGCAAGCCTGGCACACCATCACTGATCGTGACCGGCTTTGATGATCAGAATCTCGTCGATACGGCTCTGGATATCGGCGCCTATGGATACGTCCTCAAGCCGTTCGAACCCAACCAACTGCTGATTGATGTTGCCAACGCGCTGCGTCGGGGCGTATGGGAGAAAGAGAATCGTCTCTCCAAGAACCAGTTGGAAGAGGTGGTTCAGCAACACTCGGAGGCCCTGCGCAATTCCGAGTCTCTTTACCGGTCCCTCGTGGAATCTCTGCCGCTGAACCTCTTTTCCAAAGACAGAGCCGGGAGATTCACTTTTGTGAACGAACGATTTTGCGGCACCGTCGGCAAACCGATGGAAAGCATTCTCAATACAACTGATTTCGATCACTTCCCCAAATTGTTGGCGGAGAAGTACCGGGCAGACGACCAGCGGATCATCGAGTTGCTGGAGCCTCTGGATCAGACTGAAGAGCATATTGCACCGGATGGCAGCAGGCACTACGTCCACGTCATCAAGTCTCCCGTTTACAATTTCAGAGGCGAAGTGGTTGGGACTCAGGGTGTTTTTTCGGACGTGACGGAACGTCAGCTTGCCGCTGATGCCTTGGCCGAGCGGTCCGATTTGATGGCGCTGGCTGCGGAGATCGGTGTGGCGGTCACTCGGGGGAGCGCCCTGCGAGAGATTCTGCAAGGCTGCACCGAGGCATTGGTGAAACATGTTGGGGCCGCATTCGCGCGCATCTGGATTTTGAACGCCGAGGAAGACGCGCTCTATCTTCAGGCGAGCTCCGGCCAATACACCCACATTGATGGAGGACACCGGCGTGTCCCTGTGGGCAAGTTTAAGATTGGTCTCATTGCGCAGGAACGTTTGCCTTACTTGACGAACTCCGTGCAGACGGATCCGCGCGTGGGCGATAGAGAGTGGGCTCTTCGAGAAGGCATGGTGTCGTTTGCCGGACATCCGATTCTATTTGGCGACAAGTTGCTCGGGGTCATGGCTCTGTTCTCTCGCAAGCAATTGCGCGAGGCAACCCTCAAGGCACTTGCAACCGTGACAGACCAAATCGCCTTGGGAATCGTGCGCAAACAGGAAGAAGAAGAGTTGCGGCGAGCTCACCAGGAAACGCGCCACGCCAAGGCCCGAGTCGAGGTCATCAACCGCGAACTGCACGCGGCTCATGCAGAGGAGTCGGCTCTTCTGGCGGCGATCTCATCGATTTTGATCGGACTGGACATGAGTAGCACGGTCACACAATGGAACGCAGTGGCGGAGGCGACCTTCGGAATAACAGCCGCTGAAGCGATCGGACGCCCGCTCGTACAAATCGGAATCAGTTGGGACTGGGAACCTATCCGGCAACAAATCGACGGCAGTCTCAAGACAGAGGGTCCGGCCCAACTGGACGATGTGCGTTACCGGAGGAAAGATGAAAAGCCTGGCTTCCTGGGACTGAAGATTAATCCGGTGAAAGATGTTGACGGCAGGCCGAGAGGTTTCCTGTTGCTCGGGTCAGACATTACGCAACGTCGCATTCTCGAAGGCCAACTGGCGCAGGCACAGAAACTGGAGTCGATTGGCCAGTTGGCTGCAGGAATCGCACACGAGATCAACACTCCGACACAATACATCGGTGACAACGTGCGATTTCTCAAAGACTCCGTTTTTGAGCTTGAGCCGCTGCTTCGCACAACCAGTAAGTTCCTGGCGAGTCAAGGCCAGGATACTTCGGAATTGATCCAAGAACTCAGAGAGGTTGGCCGGGGATGCGATCTGGAATACTTGCTGGAAGAAGTTCCCAAAGCCATTGACCAGTCTCTGCATGGAGTCGGCCAGGTTGCCAGGATTGTTCGCTCCATCAAAGAGTTCGCTCACCCAGGCCAGACCGAGAAGGCGGCTTCAGATTTGAACCGGGCGATTGAAAGTACGGCGGTGGTCGCAAAGAACGAGTGGAAGTACGTAGCTGATCTGGACTTGGACTTAGACCCGGAGTTACCGAACGTGCCGGTCTTGTTGGGCGAGTTCAATCAAGTCATTCTGAACATGATCATCAACGCCGCGCACGCTATTGGAGACGTCGTCTCTAACGAACAAGGTACCAAAGGGACAATTCGAATCAGTACCCGGAAGGATGGTCCTTGGGCGGAGATTCGAATCAGTGACACCGGTCCTGGAATTCCAGAGGCCATTCGAGCACGCATCTTCGATCCCTTCTTTACGACCAAGCAGGTTGGCAAAGGCACCGGGCAAGGTCTTGCCATCTCGCATTCCGTGATTGTTGAGAAGCACCAAGGAAGTATCACGGTGGAAAGCGAAGTCGGGAGGGGAGCTACCTTTATTCTGCGTCTTCCATTCTCAGATTGATGATGGAGCAAGCTCGGCCCAAGCCAAACTGCGTCCTGCGAATCGCTGGGCATGGGCCTCTGTTCGGCTAAAGGCTTCTCCTGCCCGGTCTCGTCAACCGCCTGTTGCTAATAGTTGAGTTTTGAGAGAACTGGGACTTTGTCTCTTGCGATCGCGGAGTGGTGTCCGGTCATCACCCGCAAAGCCTGGCTCTGGTTTCGATCCAAGCTTGTTCAGGGATTTCCAGGAAGCAATCAACCAGTTCCGGATCGAATTGCGACCTGCAGCAGCGGATTATCTCCTGGCGCGCAGCGTCGTAGGTGAGTGCACGACGGTAAGGACGGTCTGATGTCATCGCGTCGAAGGTGTCGGCAATGGCAAAGATACGCGCTCCCAGCAGAATCCGGTCTTTGGCCAATCCCAGTGGGTAGCCCGTTCCGTCGAATCTTTCATGGTGCTGCAAGACCAATTCAGTAGCGCCGTGCAGAAAGTTGATCCCGCTGAGGATCAGGTGCCCAATGACGGGATGTTTACGAATCTCTTCCCAATCCTCGGCTGTGAGCTTGCCAGGCTTGAGCAGAATCGCATCGGGCACTCCAATCTTGCCAATATCGTGAAGCAAGGAACCGTGCTCGATGTCGAGCATCTGTTCTGAAGGGACACCGTAGTGCCGGGCTAACATCAAAGTGTACTCACTGACTCGTTTTGAATGCTTCTGAGTTTCTTTCTCGCGAGCGTCCAGAGCTTGAATAAGGGCGCCCAAGGTGTGAGCGTAGGCCGCTTTCACCTGAGCCTCTGCCTGTTGCAGCTCTTCCGTCTGACACTGAACCGTACTCTCCAAACGATCCTGATAGTTCAGCGCCTCAAGCTTGAGCTGGCGTCGTTCCAGCACCTTGGACAGCCTGCGGACCAACTCGTCGCAAACGAACGGCTTGGTCATATAGTCGTAAGCGCCGCTGGACATCGCCTGCACGGCGGAACTGACCACGTTTTCACCGGTGAGCATCATGACTGCTGTGGTTGGATAGTTCTGCGCGAGGTATTGAACCAATTGCAGGCCATTCTGACCGGGCATATTGAGGTCGGTGATCACGACGTCGTAACTGGCGCGGGCTAACTGGCAGGCCGCTTGATCGAAGTTTCGGGCGACCTCGCAAATGAACCCGTGGTGGGTGAGTACCTTTTTTGAGAATTCGAGAACGGTCAGTTCGTCATCGACTAACAGGACTCTCTTCGGTCCAATTGGGCAGGTTAGTTCGGGGCTTACGGGCGAGTCGAAAACAAGAGCTTTTGAGTTCATTTCAACCTGTCGTTGCTTCAACTCAAGGCTTTCCTGGCGCAAGCAACAACTTCCTCCGTGAGTCGAAAATCGAGCATCCATGCTCCGATACTGGACATCGGCAGTTGACTGAACCGCCATTATGGAATTGCGAATTCTTCCGTCCGCATCTAAAAAAGTGCCTGCAGCGCACCGCGCACGCCCCTGGGTTTTTCAAAGGTAAGGGCGGCTTGAGCGGCACAGGGCTTAGGGTGAGCTGGCGCATTGAGCCATCCCTGTGTGGTCTCGGCCTTGGATCGTGAATCAATAGTTCCGTGCGGGAGCTTTCCTAGTGGGCTGCGTGGCTGGGCGGACCGCTTTGATCAACTCTTCTGCTGTAAAGGGCTTTTGAAGTACCGCCTTCACACTTAACAGATCCGCAACCTTCAACAGCTCACCCTCAAAAACACCGGAAATAGCCATGATGGCTGTATTTGCTTTAAGCCTTCTGAGTTTGCGAATCAATTCGGCACCGTCGGTTTCGGGCATGCAGATATCTGTGATGAATAGATCCACTTGACCGATATGTGCCGCCTGGTCGATTGCGTCTCTGCCATTTCTTGCCTCACAAACCGAGTACCCTACTTTCTCTAACATCCGACGCACCAGGGTTCTGATGCTCGGATCGTCATCAACGATCAGGATAGACAGTGGCATCTGTAAGGTAGGTTGCTACTGTTGGCCAGAGCAAACACTTGGTTAAGTGGATTTGAAGGTGGATCGCCTGAAACTCGGTCCAAAGCAAGAATCCACAACGGCGGTTCGAAGCGCCGAGTGGTTTTCCGCTAAAGCTTTCGGTTTGCCAGGGTGCTGATTTCCCATCATCCACAGTCCTCATTACAATCGGCTCCCGTCTCCCGTGTTGGGCTGAGGGAACCGAACTCCAAGAATTTTTCGGAGGCATGAAGACAGTCGCCACAATGTTCTCTAGGGGTAATAGAGTCCTACCCTGGCAGCCATGTCGTCCGCTGGCCCGAATACATCTGCTGCGAGTCACCGGGAGACCATGTCCAATACCTCACGTACCTTGCGCAGTAAAGCCTCGGTGGTGAAAGGTTTCTGAAGAAACGCTATACCAAGATCCAACACACCGTGCCGGACAATGGCGTTGTCCGTATAACCCGACATGTAGAGCACCTTTATGTCTGACCGGATGGTTGCCATGCGCTGGGCCAACTGCCGCCCGCTCATATGCGGCAGCACCACATCAGTGACCATGACATGGATTATCCCCTCGTGACGGATCGCGATTCGCAGCGCTTCCTCACCATGGTTGGCATCCAGTACTGTGTAGCCGTTTCTTTGAAGAACATTGCGTACTAGATTTCTGACAGCACTTTCATCCTCAACCACCAGAACAGTTTCTGTCCCGGTCAGCTTGTCTGTTTGGTCCTTGATAGATGATTCCCATGTCTCTATCGCTTCCGTAACTCGTGGCAGGTAGATCTTAAACACCGTACCCTCACCAGGCTCGCTATACACCCAAATATTGCCTCCGCTTTGCTTGACGATCCCATACACCGTGGAAAGCCCCAAACCTGTGCCCTTTCCCAATTCCTTTGTTGTGAAGAAGGGCTCAAAAAGGTGAGACTGTGTTTCTGCGTCCATCCCCGACCCATTGTCACTAACGGCCAGCATCACGTAGGGGCCCGGCTTGACAGCGATGTGTTTGCGGGCATAGGCGTCGTCCAGCTCGACATTAGTCGTCTCAACAGTGAGTCTTCCGCCCTGAGGCATGGCGTCCCGAGCATTGACGGCCAGGTTCATGATGATCTGCTCAATCCCCCCCGGGTCAACTCTTACGTGGCCCAATTCCGGCCCAAAAAGAGTTATCAATTCGATGTCCGCGCCGATCAGACGCCGGAGCATCTTGTCCATGTCGGAGACCACATCGTTGAGATCTAGAACCCTTGGTCGAAGAACTTGCTTGCGGCTGAAGGCCAGGAGTTGGCTGGTCAGTTTGGCGGCACGCTGGCCCGCCTTTTTGATCTCGAGAATGTCCGCGCTCAATGGATTGTTGTCGCCAAAGTTATTCAGAACCAGGTCGGTGTAGCCGATGATCGCTGTCAGCAGATTGTTAAAGTCGTGGGCTATTCCGCCTGCCAACCTGCCAACCGCTTCCACCTTTTGAGACTGCCGGAGCTGCTCTTCAAGCCGTCGATTTTCTGCGCGCTCCTCAGCTTCCTTCAGAGCTCGACGAACCTTGATCACAAGTCCTTCGAGCCGATCCTTGATTACATAGTCGGTTGCGCCTCGTTTGAGGCTCTCCACCGCGCGCTCCTCACCGATCGTGCCAGAGACAAAAATGAAGGGCACATCAGAGCAAATCTCCTTGGCGATCTCCAGAGCTGTCAGCCCATCCATATCCGGCAAGGAGTAGTCTGATATGATGAGGTCGGGCTTCGACTCTCGGAGAGCACGAACACAATCTTCACGAGTCCAGACCCGCTGGGATTGGAACAGCAAACCACCTTTGCGCAGCTCACGTTCTTCGAGCTCAACATCCTCAGGGGAATCCTCAACGAACAGAATACGAACCCTGATACCCATGATCCGTCCTTCACCTCACACCGGTGCGTGATTTGATAGGAGCCAATAGAGGCCCAACTGGGAGACAGCCTCGACAAATTTGTCAAAATCTACAGGCTTTACAATGTAGCTGTTGACACCCAGTTTGTAGGTTTCCACAACATCGCGTTCTTCCTTCGAAGAAGTCAACACAACAACGGGAATAACTTTGGTGTCCTCATCCGATTTGATCTTTCTGAGAACTTCCAGACCGTCTAGCTTTGGAAGCTTCAGGTCGAGGAGTATGAGCTTGGGCCGATTTGCCACGTCACGGTCCACATAAGGACCGGTCGCGAAAATGAAGGCCAAAGCTTCTACTCCGTCTTTAACGTGATATGACTTGTTAGCGAGATGGTGCTTCTTCAGAGCGCGCAAGGTCATCTCAGCATCGTGCGGATTGTCTTCCACTAAAAGGACCTCTACCTCATTCTCTTGCGTCACTGGCTTCCTCCATTCTTGGGAGCGTGAAATGGAACGTCGCTCCCTCGTTCAGCTTCCCCTCCGCCCAGATCCTTCCCCCATGTCGTTCGATAATCCGTTTCACCAAGCAAAGTCCTACCCCCGTCCCCTCAAACTCCTCCGACACGTGCAGTCTTTGGAAGATGCCGAAGAGCTTGTGAGCGTACGCCATTTCGAAACCAACGCCATTGTCTCTAATGATGTAAATACTCTCAGCTGTTTCAGACCAGCCTTCGACCTCTATCCGCGCAAGATCGCGGTTGCGTGTGTACTTAATGGAATTTCCAATCAGGTTGACCAGAGCCTGCCGGAGCAGAGCCTGGTCTCCGCGACAGCCGGGAAGACGTCCAACGGAAACTCGGATCTGCCGTTCTGGACATGCGGCGATAAGATCCGTGATCACAGACTCCGTTAGTCTAGTCATATCAACCGGCCTGGCTTTCAATTCCGTACGCCCAACTCGAGAAAACTCGAGAAGGTCATCAATCAGCTGCCCCATCTTTCGGACGTTTTCCGAGATGACGTCGAGCAGCCTATTCCCCTCATGATCGAGTTTATTCGAGTAATCTTCTAAAAGGATTTGGGAGAAGCCAGCGATGGCGCGAAGCGGTGCCCGGAGGTCATGCGAAACTGAGTAGCTGAACGCTTCAAGCTCCTGATTCTTCCCCTCAAGATCAGCAAGCAACCGGGACCGCGTTTCGGCCAGCTGCAGAGCCGCTTGCGCTTGAGCAGCCTCGAGTTCCCTCTCAAGCAGTTGTTCACGAACCAGGCGATGTTCGTCTTCAAACTGCTTCCTGCGTAACTGCGCCCGTAGCCGTGCTTTTAAGACTTCAAATTCGCTCGACTTGGATATGTAGTCGTCGGCACCGGCATTGATTCCTTCGATCATCGAGTCACGCTCTTCTCGAGCTGTGAGCATCAGGAGTGGGACATCTCTCCAGGCCGGGGAACTCTTGATGCGCCGGCACGTTTCATTTCCAGAAAGACCAGGCATCACAAGATCCAGAAGGATGCAGTCGACCGTTTGGACCGCCAGAAGTTCAAGAGCTTCTTCACCAGAATGGGCCAGAATGGGGTCGTATCCCTCTTGCCTCAAATGATCGGCCAATGCATGGAGGAACGTTAGGCTGTCATCGATCGCGAGGATTTTCTTCGGACCGAAGAGGCTGGAGGTTGCGGCTGTCGCCGGAGCCGCGGCGGACGACCGCAAGAGCGCCGTGAGACGAGCAAGGATCATCTGCACATCTTCTTCTTTTCTGACGAACGAGTCGGCCCCGGCGTCGAGGGCGTGAAGCTCGCCTCCAGGGTGTTCCGAACCTGTAAGCAGCAGGCAGGGCGTGGCTCGAAGCGTGGCATCCTGCCGCAGGCAGCGAATCACTGTAGGACCATCCATTCCTGGCAACTCTCCATCCACTATGATTGCCCTGGGTCGAATGTCGACCGCGAGGCGCAACGCGTCCTCGCCATTTGAGGCGACGGCTACTTTGTAACCGTGAGATTCGAGCGCCAGCCTTAACTCTTCTCTATAGGTGGTGCTATCGTCGACGACCAGTATCTCCTCCGAAACTCCGGTCTGGTCTGCTGAATCGCTCCTACGCAGAAGCTCGCGCGCTCGGGAGATCAGGTAAGTCTGGTCATAGGGCTTTCCTATATATTCATCGGCACCCGTTTTCATGCCGCGCACGCGATCACGCACTTCCGCTTCGGATGAGAGGAGCAGGACTGGAGGCTTGCATGTAGCGGAGGTGTTCTTAATCTCCTTGAGCAGCTCAATCCCATCGCCGTCGGGGAGGAGAACGTCCAGGACAATCAGGGCAAAGACTTCCTGGGAAAGTGCCTCCCGAGCTGCGTTGGTGCTGGCGCAGGCCGTCGTCAGAAAGCCGGCGGACTGAAAGGCTTCCTGAAGATCCATGCGTACGGTCAGGCTGTCGTCCACGATGAGAATACTGGGCTTCACAATCGTTCCCGTGATTCCGAATATCCCGCGAGTCCGATCAAGGCTGGTGCGATCTGATGCAGCGGCAATACCCCTCCCGCAGCTCCGAGCTCTATCGCCGCGCGCGGCATTCCAAAGACAACCGAAGTTTCCTCGTCCTGGGCAAATGTGGCGCCACCCGCCTGCCTGATTGCACGTAGGCCCTCAGCTCCGTCTCTCCCCATACCGGTCAGGACACAGGCGACACATTCCGCCCCCATTTCTCGGGCCAAGGATTCAAAAAGAACATCAACTGAAGGTCTGCACGAGTGCCGCTCGGGACCGTTTGTCAGCAAAAGGCGACCATCATTCACGATGAGATGACGGTCGGCGGGCGCCATGATGACCCTTCCTTCGCCAACACGCGGCAGTGGGTCGCCGTGCCTCGCATAGGCCACTCGCATTGGCGACTGCCCGTCGAGCCATTCAGCAAAGGTGTTTGCAAAAGGCTGCCCAAGGTGCAAGACCAACACAATTGGAAGTCGAAAGGCGGGCGGCAGCCCGCGTAAGATTTCAACGATGGCCCCAGGCCCGCCGGTGGAGGCGCCGATCGCGATCAATCGCAACTTCGGGACTGCGCTTGTGACGGGCGGCGACAAGGGGCGACCGAAAAGGGGCTTTGCGCCAAACTTTGCCCGCGGGTGCGTGATCACCTTGACTCGTGCCACAACTTTAACCGTGCTCGTGAGCGTCCGATCCCACTGGTCGTCGCTTTCCTCACCTGTCGGTTTTTCCAACACCTCCACGGCGCCGGCGGCGAGCGCCTCGTAGGTCTTGAATAGCTCTCCACGGTTCGTCGAGCTGGATACGATGAGGATCGGCGTCGGCCAATAGGCCATGACATATTCAGTGGCTGCCAACCCGCTCATGACGGGGAGCATCATGTCGAGGGTGATCACATCCGGCCGCAATCTTTGACAGAGTTCAATAGCGGTCTTGCCGTCCTCCGCTTCTCCAACGACCTCTAACTCGGGGTCGCCATTGAGGGCCTCGACAAGCCGCTTGCGAACCGTCAATGAGTCCTCAACCACAAGCACGCGCGTCTTCTTCATGCCTCACCCAATAAGATCCCGCAGGGTTTTTAGGAAGAGTCCTTGGTCAAACTCGCTCTTGACGATGTACGCGTGGGCACCCAACTCCTTCCCACGAAGCTGGTCTTCAGGTGAATTGCGCGAAGTCACCAGGATGGAGGGAACATGCCGGAGCATTGGATCGCTTTGGGTCTGTCGCAAGAATTCGAAACCGTCGATCCCCGGCATTTCAACGTCAACCACAAAAACTCCGTACTTATGACCGCGAGCCTTCGCGATACCTTCTTCACCTGAGATTGCGAGTTCCACTTGATAACCAGCGGACTCCAAAATGCTCTTTTCCAGCATGCGTGTGGTGAGAGAGTCGTCGATGATGAGCACCGGGGGGCGGGACACAGCGGCTTCGACAATGCTTCCCCTCCCGTTGCGCGCAGCGGCCAGAACGGCAAGCGGATCTAGCACCAACTGCGGGTGACCTTTTCGGTCCAAGGTCGCGCCTGCAACGATGGAGTCTGCGGCGATCCAAGATGGCAGAGGCCGCACGACAACGTCCGAGATTCCAAGCAGTCGATCAACCCCCAAACCGAGCAAGTCTGACCCTCCTTGAAACATGACGACAGACCAGTGGCTGCGCTTCCTCAACGACTCTCGACGCAGCAGCCTCGCCAGTGGGACAAAAGGAACAGACCTACCCTCATACACGATGGAGTGGTTTTCGGCAGACCGCGCGATTTCGTTGTTGGCAAGATGGATTGATCCGCGCACGGCTTCGAGCGGCAGACAAACCTCACAACCTCCAACGTCCGTCACCAATGCGCGGAGCGATGAGAGGGAGAGGGGAACACAGAGTTCGAGCGTCGTCCCTTGTCCCTTTTCGCTGCTCAGCGCCACCGCGCCCTTTAGGCGACGCGTCACTTCTTGTACCACGTCCAGTCCGATGCCTCGCCCGGAGACTTCGGTCACCCGGCTAGCAGTGGTGAGTCCCTCCTTGAGGGCCAGTCGAATCAGATCCTCAGAACTAAGCAAGGCGGCTTCCACAGGGGCCATGAGGCTACGATCAATGACAACACGTCGCACGGCTTCCACATCGATCCCCCGCCCATCGTCCTTGCACGTAAATGCGGCTTGGTTCCCACGCCGTTCGACCGACAAGGCGATCGTCCCAACAGGCGGCTTGCCGGCTCCACGACGCTCCGATTCGCTCTCAATGCCATGGGCCACCGAATTGCGAACTGCGTGAACCAGAGCCCCTCGAATCTCCCCGAGCACATGGGCATTGATTCGAGTTTCGCCGCCGTAGGTCTTGAGCTCGACGCGCTTTCCCAGGGATTGGGCGGCATCGCGAACAGCTCGTTCCAAGGCGACAAAAAGATCGCTGGCCGGCGTCAACCGAAGCTGGTCTGTTTCCACTCTAACTTGCACCAGCTCCCGTTCTGCTTGGTCAAGATGGGCGCCCAAGTTGCGCTGCAACTGACTCAGCGAGCTCAGAACATCCTCGCCCATAGACCGAATCTTGGCTAGCGTCGTCGCTGACCCATTCGGCCCCGTACCACGCCGCTTGCTGATTTGCTCGGTGAGTCGCTTGGCTAACAACCGCGTCTTTTCAACTTCGTCGAGATCAGACTGAAGAACGCTGAGTTCCATCCCCACCTCAGAAATCCCTTCAAACAAGTTGTCGAGTTCTCGAATCTCGACACGTACGGCCTCGAGGGGCCCATCCACAATCGTCGAAGAAGCAACCGCCGGCCTGACCTCTTTAGGAACGTCGAGCGAAGAGAGCTCCGCAGCGATCGCGTCGCTAATCCTCAGCAACTCATCGACAGGCTCGTGAGGAATCGGAGCGCTGGCGTCCCGATAGGAGGCAACTACATCTTCCATCGCGTGCGCCAGCTTTGCGATTTCTACCTGCTTAACGACCCGCGCAGCTCCCTTAAGAGTGTGTGCACAGCGGAGCAACTGCGCGGTCAACTGCGCGCGCTCTCCGCCCTTTTCCAGCTCCAGAATGCCCTGACTCATTCCCTGGAGAAGCTCTCGCGCTTCAATGCGGAAATACTTGTATGGGTCCTTTGCCATAGGCTACCGGCACGAATTCGACTGAATAA
>Ga0187893_10010751_pt1 | contig 13504 bp, 13 predicted proteins | sample MA1701074metaG_FD_139574 | JGI IMG/M metagenome (GOLD analysis project Ga0187893, IMG submission 139574) | White microbial mat communities from a basaltic lava cave in the Kipuka Kanohina Cave System on the Island of Hawaii, USA - MA170107-4 metaG ...
CTCGATCAGCGTGCCGCGGCGCTGCAACGCGGCCTCGGTGCTCGCCACGGGAAAGATCGTCGCGACGTACTGCAAGCGCGAGCTGCCCAACTACCAGGTGTTCGACGAGCGGCGCTATTTCGCATCCGGCCGCGACGCGGGGCAGGGCCCGGTCGTGAGCGAAGTCGAAGGCGTGCGCTACGGGCTGCTGATCTGCGAGGACGCGTGGTTCGACGAGCCGGCGCGGCTCGCCAAGGCGGCCGGCGCAGAGCTGCTGTGCGTCATCAACGCGTCGCCGTTCCACCTTGGCAAGCAGGCCGAGCGCGAGCAGCGCATGGCCGCGCGCGTGCAGGACACGGGCCTTCCGCTCGTGTTCGCGCACCTCACCGGCGGGCAGGACGAGATCGTGTTCGACGGCGCGTCGTTCGCGCTCGACGCGAGCGGGCGCGTCGCCGCGCGCGCGCCGTCGTTCGAGGAGGCGCTCCTGATCGTCGAGCAGAGCGGCGCAGGCCCGATCGCTCCGGCGCCGTCCGAGGAAGCGCAGGTCTGGGCGGCGCTCGTGACCGGGGTGCGCGACTACATCGGCAAGAACGGTTTTCCGGGCGCGATCATCGGCCTCTCGGGAGGCATCGATTCGGCGCTCGTGCTCGCGATCGCGGTCGATGCGCTCGGCGCCGACAAGGTGCGCGCGGTGATGATGCCCTCGCCGTACACCGCCGACATCTCGTGGCTCGACGCGAGCGAGATGGCGACGCGGCTCGGCGTGCGCTACGACGAGATCCCGATCGCGCCGATGTTCGACGCCTTCCGCGCCGGTCTCGCCGCCGAGTTCGCCGGCCTCGCGCAGGACGCGACCGAAGAGAACATCCAGGCGCGCATCCGCGGCACGTTGCTGATGGCGCTGTCGAACAAGTTCGGGCAGATCGTGCTCACCACCGGCAACAAGAGCGAGATGGCGACCGGCTACTGCACCTTGTACGGCGACATGGCGGGCGGCTTCGCGGTGATCAAGGACGTCGCGAAGACCCTGGTCTATCGCCTCGCGCGCTGGCGCAATGCACAGGGACGGGCGATCATCCCCGAGCGCATCATCACGCGCGCGCCGTCGGCCGAGTTGCGGCCGAACCAGAAGGACCAGGACAGCCTGCCCGCGTACGACGTGCTCGACCGCATCCTCGCTCTGTACATGGAAGAGGACCGCAGCGTCGAGGAGATCATCGCGGCCGGCTTCCCCGAGGGCGACGTGCGCAAGGTCGCGCACCTGATCAAGGTCAACGAGTACAAGCGCCGCCAGGCGCCGATCGGTATCCGCATCACGCACCGCTCGTTCGGCAAGGACTGGCGCTACCCGGTCACGTCGAAGTTCCGCTCCTGAGCCTCCGCTCTGTACACTAGCCGCGGACTCGACAGGCAGGCGTCATGAAGCAGATCACCGCGATCATCAAACCGTTCAAGCTCGAGGAGGTGCGCGAGGCGCTCGCCGACGTCGGCGTCACCGGGCTCACCGTCACCGAGGTCAAGGGCTTCGGCCGCCAGAAGGGCCACACCGAGCTGTACCGCGGCGCCGAGTACGTCGTCGATTTCCTGCCGAAGGTGAAGGTCGAGGTGGTGGTCAAGGCGAGCGACGTCGAACGCTGCCTCGAAGCGATCATCAAGGCCGCGAAGACCGGCAAAATCGGCGACGGGAAGATCTTCGTCACCTCGATCGAGCAGGTGGTGCGCATCCGCACCGGCGAGATCGGAGAGGCGGCGGTTTGATCGGTCAGATGGCGCGGTAGTCGTCGCGCGCGCCGGCCTCGCGGGCGAGTGCCGCGATGCGATCGAGCAGCCGCGCGGTGTCGGATTCGACCTCGATCAGCGCGCGGCACGCGCGGCCCATGAAGCCGGCTTCGCGCGTGCGGTCGAGAAAACCGAGCAGCGGGTCGTAGTACCCGGCGCAATTGAACAATCCGAGCGGCTTGCCGTGGTAGCCGAGCTGGCGCCAGCTCCACGTCTCGAACAGCTCCTCCAGGGTGCCGATACCGCCCGGCAGGGCGACGAACGCGTCGCTCCTCTCGGCCATCAGCAGCTTGCGCTGGTGCATCGTCTCGACCACGTGCAGTTCTGCCAGCCCCGGATGTCCGAGTTCGCGCTCGATCAGCGAGCGCGGAATGACACCGACCACGCGCGCCCCGCCGGTGAGCGCCGCGTCGGCCACCTCACCCATCAGGCCGGCGCGTCCGCCGCCATAGACGAGCTGCCAGCCGCGTGCGGCGACCGCAGCGCCGACCTCTCGCGCCGCGCGTGCATGCGCGGGGTCGGCACCGGGGCGCGACCCGCAGTAGACGCAGACCGACAAGCTCATCGCACGCGATTGTGCCGGCCCGCCACGGCCGCCACGTCGATCAACCGCGTCCCGGCCGCCACGTCGTGCCAGAACTGCCGCGACGGATGAAGCCGCGACGAGAGCGCGTACGCGGCGATGCCGCCGCACACGGCGAGCGCGATCGGTGCCGGTCGGTGCAGGTCCGAGGCGGCGATCCACGCCAGCGCCGGCACGAACCAGGCCCAGGCAAGCAGGTAGCGGACGAGCGCGCGCGATGCGGTGAGCGCAGCGCCGTCGCGCGTGACGACGCGGATGCGCCACGCCTTCATCGCGAGCGTCTGGCCGCCGTGCGCCCAGAACCAGCCGAAGTACGCTCCGAGCACGACGAACACGACGGCTTGCAAGCCGCCCCTGCCGACCAGCGCATGGCGCTGCCCGGACACGATCGAATACAGCCATCCGGCGAGCATCAACACGCCGAACAGCAGCATCGCCTCGTAGAGAAAGCACGCCATGCGGCGCAGCAGGGCGGGCGCCCGAGCGTCGCCCGCCTCAGCGCTCATCGCTTGCGGCTGCGTTCCGATGCGTCATCCTGGCCGGTCCTCGTCGAGCGCGTCGCGGCTCCCTGCGCGCCGCGTTGCGGCAGCAGGGTCTCGCGATCGACGAAGCCAGGCTGCGCGGCGATCTTCGGCAGGCCGGTCTGCTGGTGAGCCGGCGGGGCCGGCCGCTTGGAGATCAACGTCGTGCTCGCGCCCGGCTTGGCTTGCACCACGCTCGGTGCAACCGGCTTGGGCGATGCCGCATAGGCGGGGTTCGGCACGATGTTCGGCTTGGCCTGCCGCGCTTGGTTGCCGTTGCCGCTCGGAGCGCTCGCGCGCCGTTTCGCGTCGCCGTTCACCGGCGCCTGCTTCGCCAGTTCCCTGCGCTGCTCGGCCGAGAGCGCCTGGTACGCCTCCCAGCGTGCCTCGCGCTCCTGCGGCGCGAGGCGCTGCGCTTCCCTGTAGCGCAGCCGCGCCTGCCCGCGTTCCTGCGGGGTCATGCGCGCCCATTCGGACATGCGCCCCTGGACGCGAGCGCGTTCGTCTTCGGGCAGGTTCGGGAACCGTGCCGCGACTTCGCGCCACTTCTGCTTGCGCTCGGCGTCGATCGACGGCCAATCGCGCTGCAGCGGACCGAGCGCGCCGCGTTCGGCATTCGTCAGCTCGTGCCACGCGGGACCGCCTTGCAAAGCGGCCGGCTTGGCCGACGGTTGCGCCAGTGCCGTGGCCCAGACGACGCCGAGCACCAGCGCCGCGACGGACGCCAGGCGGCCGGAGCGCGGTTCGGCGGTCAAGGCGCCTTGCTCATTCGCGCGCGGCCTTCAGGAACTCGGCGAACCCCGGATCGCGATACGCCTGCGGTGGCAGCGAATCGGAGAGCAGCTCGGCGTCGATCTCGGCGGCGGCGGCGATCTGCGCCTGGGTGTTCCAGCGCTGGATCAGCAGCAGGCCGGCGAGCAGCGCGACCAGCGGCAGTACCGAGGCCAGCCGCAGCCAAGCCAGGCTCGAACCATCGCCGCCGCGCAGCGCGGCTGTTGCGCGCGCCACGAGTTGCGCGTCGGCCGCTGCCGTCGCGCTTGTCGCGCGCGCGCGCTGCAACGCCTGCTCGCGCGCAAAGCGCAGGCGCTCGTCCACGTCCGGCGCCGAGCGTTCGGCGTGCGCGGAGAGGACGGCGGCGATGCGCCGCGCAAAGCGCTCGCGGCGCGCGTCGAGGTCCGCGAGGCGGAGCATGGAGGGCGGGTTCACGGCAAGATTCCTTGTGCCTGCAACGATTTTGCCAACGCGTGCACTGCTCGCGAGCAATGCGTCTTCACGCTTCCCTCGGAGCAGCCCATGATGGCCGCGGTTTCGGCCACGTCGAGTTCCTCCCAGTAACGTAGCAAAAATGCCTCTCGTTGACGCGCCGGTAGCTGCGCAACGGCGTTGTCGATCCGGGTCAGCAGCTGGATGCGAAGCACGGAATCCGAAGCGCTTTCGGCGGACAGCGAGCCGTCGAGCACCTGCAGAGTTTCCAGCAGGTCGAACTCGCCATCCATCTCGGCCGATTCGAACTCGGAGAAATTGCGCACCACCGCGTTTTTCACCTTCTGGCGGCGAAACCAGTCCATCGTCGCGTTGGACAGGATGCGCTGGAAAAGCGGCGGCAGCTCCGAAGCGGGGCGGTCGGTGTAGTTCTCGGCCAGCCGGATCATCGCGTCCTGCACGATGTCGAGCGCCGCATCGTCGTCGCGCACGGCGTAGACGGTGCGCTTGAAGGCTCGCTTCTCGACACTCTTTAGGAAGTCGGACAGTTCTTTGTCGGATGCCAAGGAGGAGCGGCGCGCGGGGCCGGGACAAACGGGCGCGATTATCGCATCGGGTTTTCCAGGGCCGGCGCACGCGAATGCGCGCCGACCTGCGATGACATAATCGCCGGCTTGCAAAGCAGTTCTGATTGAAGGCCGTCCCGCGAGCGGGCACCGGGCTTTCAGTCGCGCAGGCACCGATCCCGTCCCACGAGGACGCGCTTGAGGTGCACCGATGGTTTTTCGTCAGAGAAATTCACAGAGGTTCGTGATATGGACATGTCTGCCGCAGAGATCAAACGCGCCGCCACGGCGCAACCGCAAACCTCCAACCAGGAACCGAACGGCTCGGAGATCCTGGTCCGTTGCCTGCTCGCCGAAGGCGTGCGCCACATCTGGGGCTACCCGGGCGGCGCGGTGCTCTACATCTACGACGCGCTCTACAAGCAGGATCGGATCGAGCACGTGCTGGTGCGCCACGAACAGGCCGCGGTGCATGCAGCCGACGGTTACGCCCGTGCGAGCGGCGATGTCGGCGTCGCGCTCGTCACGTCGGGCCCCGGCGTCACCAACGCGGTGACGGGGATCGCCACCGCGTACATGGACTCGATCCCGATGGTGATCATCACCGGCCAGGTGCCGACGCACGCGATCGGGCTCGACGCGTTCCAGGAATGCGACACGGTCGGCATCACGCGCCCGATCGTCAAGCACAACTTCCTGGTCAAGGACGTGCGCGACCTCGCGCTGGTCGTGAAGAAGGCGTTCCACATCGCGCGCACCGGCCGCCCGGGGCCCGTGGTCATCGACATCCCGAAGGACGTGTCGCTGAAGACCGCGCCGTTCCACTACCCGAGCAGCGTCGAGATGCGCTCGTACAACCCGGTGCGCAAGGGCCACGGCGGCCAGATCCGCAAGGCCGTGCAGCTGCTGCTCGCCGCGAGGCGCCCCTACGTCTACACCGGCGGCGGCGTGATCCTCGGCAACGCGTCGGCCGAGCTGCGCGAACTGGTGCGCCTGCTCGGCTTTCCGTGCACCAACACCTTGATGGGGCTCGGCGCGTTCCCCGCGAGCGACCCGCAGTTTCTCGGCATGCTCGGCATGCACGGCACGTACGAGGCGAACATGTCGATGCAGCACTGCGACCTGCTGCTCGCGGTGGGGGCGCGCTTCGACGACCGCGTGATCGGCAATCCGAAGCACTTCGCACAGAACGAGCGCAAGATCGTGCACGTGGACATCGACCCGTCGTCGATCTCGAAGCGCGTCAAGGTCGATATCCCGATCGTCGGCGACGTGAAGGAGGTGCTGCAGGAGCTGCTCGCACAGCTGAAGGAGCAGCAAGCGCGGCCCGACGCCGACGCGCTGGCCACATGGTGGAAGCAGATCGGCGAATGGCGCAAGCGCGACTGCCTGGCCTACAGGAACAGCGCAGACGTGATCAAGCCGCAGTACGTGATCGAGACCCTGTACCGGTTGACCAAGGATCGCGAAACCTACGTCACCTCCGACGTCGGCCAGCACCAGATGTGGGCCGCGCAGTTCTACAAGTTCGAGGAGCCGCGGCGCTGGATCAACTCGGGTGGCCTCGGCACGATGGGCGTCGGACTGCCCTACGCGATGGGTATCAAGCTCGCCAAGCCGCACGCGGAAGTGGTGTGCGTCACCGGCGAGGGGTCGATCCAGATGTGCCTGCAGGAGCTCTCGACCTGCCTGCAATACAAGACGGCGGTCAAGGTGGTGTCGCTCAACAACCGCTACCTGGGCATGGTGCGCCAGTGGCAGCAGCTCGACTACGGCGGCCGCTACGCGCACAGCTACATGGACGCGCTGCCCGACTTCGTCAAGCTCGCCGAGGCGTACGGCCACGTCGGCATGATGGTCGAGAAGCCGGCCGACGTCGAACCGGCGCTGCGCGAGGCGTTGCGCCTCTCCGACCGCACGGTGTTCCTCGACGTGCGCACCGACCCGCTCGAGAACGTCTGGCCGATGGTGAAGGCCGGGCAGGGCATCACCGAGATGCTGCTCGGGTCCGAAGAGCTGTGAGGCCGCGCCGCGCCGCGGCCTCGGGGCCGGCGATCGCGACGCGCGAGGGAACACGATGAAGCACATCATTGCCGTGCTGCTGGAGAACGAACCGGGCGCGCTGTCGCGCGTCGTGGCATTGTTTTCGGCGCGCGGCTACAACATCGAGAGCCTGACCGTCGCCACCACCGAAGACCCGTCTCTGTCGCGCATGACGATCGTGACCACCGGCCCCGACGAGGTGATCGAGCAGATCACCAAGCACCTGAACCGGCTGATCGAAGTCGTCAAGGTCGTCGATCTGACCGAAGGCAGCTTCACCGAGCGCGAGCTGATGCTGGTCAAGGTGCGCGCGGTCGGCAAGGAGCGCGACGAGATGAAGCGCATGGCCGACATCTTCCGCGGGCGCGTGATCGACGTGACCGAGAAGAGCTACACGATCGAGCTGACCGGAGACGCGGCCAAGCTCGACGCGTTCCTGGTCGCGATCGAGCGCGGCGCCATTCTGGAGACGGTGCGCACCGGGACCAGCGGCATCGGCCGCGGCGAGCGCATCCTGCGCGTCTGATGGAACCTTGAAGGAGCGAGCAATGAAGGTCTACTACGACAAGGACGCCGACCTGTCCCTGGTCAAGGGCAGGAACGTCGCGATCATCGGCTACGGCTCGCAAGGCCACGCCCACGCGCAGAACCTGAACGACAGCGGCGTGCGCGTCACGGTCGGCCTGCGCAAGGGCGGCGCATCGTGGGTGAAGGCCGAGAAGGCCGGCCTGAAGGTGGCCGAGGTCGGCAGCGCGGTCGCCGGCGCGGACATCGTGATGATGCTGCTCCCCGACGAGCAGATCGCGGCCGTCTATCAGAACGACGTGGCGCCCAACATCGGGCAGGGCGCGTCGCTCGCGTTCGCGCACGGCTTCAACGTGCACTACGGACAGGTCGTGGCGCGCGCCGACCTCGACGTCTGGATGGTTGCACCGAAGGCGCCGGGGCACACCGTTCGATCCACCTACACGCAGGGCGGCGGCGTGCCGATGCTGATCGCGGTGCACGCCGACCGCACCGGCCGCGCGCGCGACTCGGCGCTCAGCTACGCGACGGCGATCGGCGGCGGCAAGGCCGGCATCATCGAAACGAGCTTCCGCGAGGAGACCGAGACCGATCTGTTCGGCGAGCAGACGGTGCTGTGCGGCGGCGCCGTCGAGCTGATCAAGGCCGGCTTCGAGACCTTGGTCGACGCGGGCTATGCGCCCGAGATGGCCTACTTCGAGTGCCTGCACGAGCTGAAGCTGATCGTCGACCTGATCTACGAAGGCGGCATCGGCAACATGAACTACTCGATCTCGAACAACGCCGAGTACGGCGAGTACGTGACCGGGCCCAAGGTGGTGAACGAGGACACACGGCGCGCGATGCGCGAGGCGCTCGCCAACATCCAGTCGGGCGACTACGCGAAGAGCTTCATCCTCGAGAACCGCGCCGGCGCGCCGACCCTGCTGTCGCGCAGGCGCCTCACCGCGCAGCACCCGATCGAAGTCGTCGGCGAGCAGCTGCGCGCGATGATGCCGTGGATCAAGAAGAACCGGCTCGTCGATCAGAGCCGCAACTGAACTTGCCTCTCTCCCGCTCGAGCGGGAAGGTCTGGGTGAGGCAGCCTCATAGCGCAAACCGCAATCACGAGCACCGGGGTTTGCACCGATCAGCAACACCCCCTGACGCGGGATATCGGTCCAGTTCGATCGACGTTCACACTCCACCCCGGATGTCGAGACTGCTGCAAAGCAGCGTTCAAACGAAAGATCGCTTGGGAGAGGGGCATGGTCCCTCAGGAGGAGTTGTTGTGGGCGTTGGGATCGGCCTGTGCGCTGCACAGGCTGCCATTCAGCGCTGATCTCGTCGCACGCGACTTTCCGCCACCGTGCACCCAGGCGACCCTCGTGCGAGCGGGCCGCGCGATCGGTCTGCGCATCAAGCAGGTACGGCTGAAGGCGGCGCGAATCGGGCGCATGGTGTTTCCGTTGGTCGTGGCGCTGCGTGGCGCGCAAGGCGGCGGACGCAAGACGCACCTCGGAATCGTGACCGCTGCAAGCGAAGGCAAGGTGGTGCTCTTCCGCGCCGGCAGCAACGTGTCGCACCGGCTCTCGGTCGACGAGTTCAAAGCCGAATGTGCTGGCCCGGCCTGGCTGGTCGCACCGCTGCCCGCGGCTGCCAACGACCCCGATGCAGCCGGCGTGACGCATCGCTTCGGCTTCGGCTGGTTTGTTCCCGAGCTGCTGAAGCACCGCCAAGTCTGGCGTGAGGTGTTGCTGGCGTCGCTGGCGCTGCAGCTCGTCGCACTCGCGACGCCGCTCTTCACGCAGGCGATCATCGACAAGGTGATCGTCCATCGCACGCAGAGCACGCTCATCGCGATCGGCATCGCGATGGCGATCTTCGTCGTCTTCACGAGCCTTCTGACCTGGGTGCGCCAGTATCTCGTGCTACACACCGGCAACCGCGTCGATGCGGTGCTTGGCGCCGCGGTCTGGGAGCATCTGCTCAAGCTGCCGCTGCGCTACTTCGAGCGCCGGCCGACCGGCGTGGTGGCCGCTCGTCTGCACGGCGTCGAGACGATCCGCGAGTTCGTCTCCGGCGCGGCGATCACGTTGCTGCTCGATCTGCCGTTCCTGGCGATCTGTTTGGGCGTGATGCTGTGGTACAGCGTGCTGCTCACGACGATCGTGCTCGGCTTGCTGGCCGCCATTGCGATCGCAAGCTTCGTCGTCGCGCCGGTCTTTCAGGCGCGCTTGAACGAGCAGTTCCTGCTCGGCGCGCGTAACCAGGCCTTCGTCACCGAGCACATCGCCGGCTTCGAAACGGTGAAGAGCCTTCAGATGGAGCCGCAGCTGCGCGACCGCTACGCACAGTATCTGGCGACGTTCCTGAAGAGCGGCTTTCGTACCAAGCAGATCGGCAACACCTACGCGGTGTTCGCGAGCACGATAGACCAGTTGCAAACCTTGGCGATATTGATGGTGGGCGCGTGGACGGTGATGACCGAGCCGAGCTTCACGATCGGCATGCTGATCGCGTTTCAGATGTTCGCCGGCAAGTTGAGCCAGCCGGTGCAGCGCATCGTCGGGCTGTGGACGCAGTTTCAGCAGGCGCGGCTGGCCGTGCAGCGGCTCGGTGACGTGATGAATGCACCGTTCGAGCCTTACAGCCTGGTGCCGCGGCGGCAGGCGAGCGGGCCCGGACGGATCGAAGTGCAAGGTCTCGCGTTCCGCTATGCGGACGATCGACCGCTGCTCTACGAAGGGCTCAATCTGAGCCTGGCGCCCGGAGAGACGGTCGCCATCATGGGGCCATCGGGCAGCGGCAAGAGCACCTTCGCCAAGCTGCTGATGGGCTTCTACCAGCCGAGCGCCGGCTCGATCCGCATCGACGGCGTCGACGTGCGCCACCTCGCGGCCAACGAACTGCGCGCAACATTCGGTGTCGTGCCGCAAGAGACGGTGTTGTTCAGCGGTGCGATCTTCGAGAACTTGCGTTCCGCGAATCCGGCAGCGACGTTCGAGCAGGTCGTGCAAGCGTGCAAGATGGCCGGCATCCACAAGACGGTCGAGGCGCTGCCGAAGGGCTACCAGACCGAGATCGGCGAACGCGGGGCGGGACTCTCTGGCGGACAGAAGCAGCGGCTGGCGATCGCTCGTGCGTTGCTCAAGGCGCCAAAGGTCTTGATCTTCGACGAGCCGACGAGTGCGGTCGACGCGGCGACGGCGGAGAGCTTTGCGCGCACCATCAACGGGTTGAAGGGCAGGGTGACGATGCTGTTCATCACGCATGCGTTGCCGAGGGGGTTGAAGATCGACGCGGTGCTGCAGTTGGGCGAGGGAGCCGCGCAGCAGTTGCGCGTCGTCGATCGGCCGATGAACTGAGACGAGCCGTGCCGATCCGCTTTGCCGCTCCGAACGATGTCCCCGGCCTGGTCGAGCTCGGCGCTCGCGTGCACGCGATGACGCGCTATTGCGGCCGGCCTTACAACCCGCAACGCGTCAGTGGTGCGCTTACGGACATCATCGTTCGTGGTCAAGGAAGGTACGCCTTGTTCGTCGCCGAAAACGGCGAAGCACGAGTCGTCGGCGGCTTGCTCGGCGTGATCGAGCGCCAGCTCTTCTCGGATCACTGGACGGCAAGCGTGATGCATCTCGACGTGCTGCCCGAAGCGCGCATGGGTGGCTGGGGTGTGCGGCTGCTGCGCGCGTTCGAACGATGGGCGAACAACCGACATGCAGTGGAGATCGCGTTCGGCGTGACCAGCGGCGCGCAACTCGAACCCATCGCGCGCTTCGCCGGGCGCATGGGGTACGCGAAGGTGGGGGAAAACTATGTCAAGGCGGCACGGTAGCGTGAAGGGCGTTGGCTCGCTCGCCTTCGGGAGGAGGGCTGCGGGAAGGGCCGTGGCATCGATGGTCCTTGCCTGCCTCGGCGCGTGCGCCACCGGCCAACTCTTCGAATCTCCAGAGCCTGCTCCGCTCGACCGAGCGCAGGTTTACCTTTACCGGCCGGCGCAGATCACCGGCGGAGGCATGTCGCACCGCGTCGCGATCGACGGCTCGAGCGAAACGCTCAGCTTGCCCAATGCAAGCTGGCGTCGCGTGCTGCTCGCGCCTGGCGTCCATACGATCGCGATCCGCGACTACTTCGGGCTCATGCACTGCAACCTGCTGCGCCTGGATCTCGCGCCGGGGCAGACCGTGTTCGTCGAGGACTCGGTGCGAGTGGCGGCGTACGTGGCGCCGGTCACGCAGACGGTGTGCACGGCAGCCGTCAAGTCGCGAGAAGAGGCGCTCGAGAACTTGGTGCGGTTGAGGTTGGCTGAGTAGATGAGCAGACATCACGATGACTGATCGCCGACATGAAAGGAAGGTGATGCGAACCTTGTGGACGGAACCGCTCCGCCGACTGGCGCACGGGCTGACCGGCGCCCTCGTTGTCTGGCTGGGAACTGCATGCGCCCAGTCGCAGGTCGCGACGCTGCCGGCTCGGCAGCCGGCCAATCCGCCGCAAGCCGCTGCGCCGCAACAGGCGGAGCGCCTCAGCACGCCGCGCAACGCGGCATCGCAGCGCTACGAGATCAATCAGACCTTCGGCGGCCAAGCCTACGCGAAGGACAACAACGTCTGGGTCTATGGCAAGGACTTTGCCGACCTGTTCGGCATGCCGGCCAAACACATCGAGCCGCTCGAAGGAATCGTCGCGGCGGCGTTCCGCATCGAAGAGGCGCCGTTTCTGGAGTGCGAGAACGGCGTGCGCGGCGAGGGGTGCCGGCGCATCGAGTATTGCTACCTCGACCTCTACGTCGACGAGAGCAAGACGCGGTTGCCCTGGGCGTCGGATGCGAGGCACGAGTGGCTGCCGGGGTACGGCTCGATCCGTTGGCTGCGTCCATCCGATCCTACTGAGAAGCCGTACGGGTTGGCCGCACCACCGCCGCCACGCGGCACCATGCGCAACGAAGTGAGCCCGGAGCCGCTTGTCGCATTCGCTGATCCAGTCTCGAAGAGACAGGCGACCTTCACGAGCAATCGATACGGCGGTGCGGATGCGGTAGCGACTTCGAATGCAATGCCTGTGCTCGGCTACACGCGCGACTTCTATCGGTCGCTGTCGCTGGTCGGCCTGCAGCCCGGGTGCGAGACGTTCACCAAGAAGACGGTGGAGGTCAGCCTGGGTGCGAGGCAAGACTCCGGCAAGCCGATCTCTGCCTTGCACCGGATCGTGCTGCCCGAGGACTTCGTCCGGCGCATCAATTCCGTGATCGAAACTCATCGCCGGTACAGCGGCGGCTTCTACCGCAGGTTGATTTCGGCCGAAGGTTCGATTCCCTCGGCAGCGCGATCGCAGCGCTACGAGGCCAACCAGACGTTCGCGGGGCAACCTTACGAGAAAGACAACAACGTCTGGGCCTACGACAAGGCCTTTGCCGACCTCTTCGGCATGCCCGTCAAGTACATCGAACCGCTCGAAGGGGTTGCGGCCGTTGCCTTTCGCATCGAGGACTCGCCCTATCTCGAGTGCGGCTACGGCGGACGCGGCGAGACGTGCCGGCGCATCGAGTACTGCTACCTCGACCTGTACTTCGACGAAAACAAGACGCCGCTGCCGTGGGCGACGAATGCAAGGCACGAGTGGATGCCAAGGGGCTACTCGATTCGTTGGCTACGCCCGCTCGACATCAAGGAAAAGCCGTACGGGATGGCGGCACCGCCGACACCGCCGGGGATCGTGCGCAATGGGATCAGCGTTGAGCCACTCGTCGCGTTCGCCGATTCCGAGTCGAAGAGGCAAGCGATCTTCACGACCAATCGTGACGATGCATTAGGGGACGCCGAATCAGTTTCAAGGGGGATGGCAGTCCTCGGCTACTCACGGGACTTCTATCGATCGCTTTCGCTCGTCAGCATTCAAACGGGCTGCAGTCCGTTCTCGCGCAAAACCGTGAACGTTCGGCTCGATGCCAAGCAATACATCTTCGACAAGCCGATCGCTCGCTTCAACCGCATCGTTCTGCCTGAAAGCTTCGTTCGCCGAATGAAGCAGGCGATCGAGATTCGCCGCCCGAGCAACGATGACTTCTATCGGCGGCTGATTCCTGCACCGGGCACGAAGCCGCCGAACGCTACATCGCAAGCCAATCAACAGTAGTCAATTCTTGGAGGGGACATCATGACGCAATCGATCGAGAAGGACGCACTGCTCGCCCAGTTCTCACAGCTCGCATACGAGAGCCGCAAATACTTGAACGACGCATCCAATCTACCCGCAAATTGGCAACTTGCTGCTTCCAAAGTTGAACCGCCCTTCGCGGCATTCGCCTTCCGCAACGAGACCAC
>Ga0187893_10010752_pt1 | contig 13503 bp, 9 predicted proteins | sample MA1701074metaG_FD_139574 | JGI IMG/M metagenome (GOLD analysis project Ga0187893, IMG submission 139574) | White microbial mat communities from a basaltic lava cave in the Kipuka Kanohina Cave System on the Island of Hawaii, USA - MA170107-4 metaG ...
ACCCGGAAGCTGGTTGCAGCGTTGGCCATGCTCGCGCCCTCCTTGTCCATTACCCTGACCTGTGATTGTGGAGTAACCGCAGCCGGGTTTGCCTATCTTCCCGGTAGCCAGAACGAGGTTAATGCACGCCAGGCAGTTCTCGGTGCCTTTGCTGTGGTGTTCAATGCCACGAGCATGGAGCAGCATTCCGGTCTCAGCCATCGCCCACCATTCGGCCGCTTGCATCACGGCACGTGCGGGAATGCCACAGATCTCAGCTACCCGGGCTGGAATGTACGAGGCAACTGCTTGACGGACGGTTTCAAATCCGCTGGTGTGCTGCTCGACGAACTCTGGGTCCACCCAACCGCGCTCCAAGCAAACGTGCAAAAGGCCGTTCATGAGTGCACTATCGCGCCCGGGGCGAATGGGAATGAAAAGGTCGGCGGTACGCGCAATGGGAGTCATCCTGGGATCGATGACGATAATCCGCGCGCCATTGTCCCGAGCTTTCCAAATGTAGTCCGTGAGAATTGGAAAGCACTCGCCCACGTTCGTCCCGGCCAGGATGAGACATTTGGCCAGAGGAATATCGCTCCATGGATTAGCTGCGCGATCGATGCCAAAAGCCATCTTGCTTGCGGCACCTGCCGAAACCATGCAAAGCCTGCCGTTGTAGTCGATGTGCCGCGTTCCCAGGGCAACTCGCGCAAACTTTCCCATCAAGTAAGCCTTTTCGTTCGTGAGCGACGCGCCTGAAAGCACGGCAAAGGCATCCTTCCCGTGCATTTTTTGAATGCGCTGGACGTTCTGGACAACCTGATCGATAGCCTCGCTCCAGCTCGCCTCGCGAAATCCACCGCTTGTGCGCACCAGGGGGGATAACAGACGGTCTGGATGGCTTGCCTGCAGATAGCGCCTCACACCCTTCGGGCACAGCATTCCGTGATTGACTGGAAAGTCCTCCCACGGCTCGAAGCCGGTCACCTGGTTGTTTTTGACTTTGAGCTGAATACCACATTGCAGACCGCAGAAGCAGCAATGGGTTTTCACCAAGCGGTCCGGCTCCTCGCCGGAAGCCCAGGCTCCGGGCGGCACGTCGTGGAGATGGGGACCGTACAGCTCGATCAATTCAGAAATCGGTTGTGGTATGTGTGCCATTGGATCAGTTCACCAGCATCCCGTCGCAAGTCACCAGCGATGCCGAATCCGCGTCAGCGTTTCCCTCGTGTCGAGCGCTTGTTTCATCCGTCGAGCTCGCGACCCGGCTTCTGGCAATCACTCGGCCGTGTGAAAACCCGATCAATCTGCGCCGGCAACGAGGGCAAACCTCGGAATAGTGCCCAACGGCTCCATCCATCTCCCAGTTCAGACCGACATCTGCCAGCACCGTTTTGAGATCCTGCACATGCATGGCACCAGCGAATTCCTCTTTGCAAACTCGGCACTTCGCGGGCGGCTTCGCCGCATTCGATCGCTTGTAGATAGCAACGCTCAGTTGGGCGGGACGCTGGAAGATATGAAAAAACTTCCCAAAAGGCAGGTAGAGTAAAGTGGCCACCACGGTCAGAGCATGGATCAGGGAGATGGCGCTGTAGCCATAGCCGTGCAGGGAGTGCATGCTGAACGTAAGCATCAGACCTGTTAGAGCAATCGCCAGCAGGAGCAAGAGTGGTACCAGGTCGTTACCGAATTGCTGTCGCGCAATCGAACCCGGCTCCTTCAACCGTCGTCGCAGCGCCAGCGAGACGCCTACGATTACCATGAATGCTGAAACGTTCAGCAAGTTGAAGATTACATACCGCTTGATTGAAGCGATATGAAACTCATCTACCACCAAGCCAAACAGGAAGACCCGGTAGATGAGCGGATCATCCAGACGCGTTTCGAAATGAACCCATCCAAAAACGAGCGGGAACGTCACTGCGGTGGCTAACAGACAACCCCAGGCAAAGCAGAAATGCGCAAACCAGCGCATCTGACTGCGCTTTCGGATGAAGTTCTGAGCCAATAGATTTGCACCGGTGCCCCGACCTAACAATGCGAGGTTCCGCAACAGTTGACCCCGCTCAAACATCAGACTCCAACCCCGGCGCCAGTACACTTTCGTCGCGGGACGCTGCAGCCAGACGGCATAGCGGTATGCAACGCCGAATGCCGCGAACAGTGTGCCGAAGGTGTAGGTAAGCAGCGCGGGGTCATAGTCTCGCAAGCTGCGTGAACCTGCCAGGATGCCGCCGAAAACCAAACTCATCGAACCCAACCCGGCGATGGCACCACGAGCATCGAGCGAGCGCATGAACCTAAGCATTGATCGGCTCCTCGTTTTTCGATTCCGTTCGGCAGGGACCTGCCGCCGGGTTTTGCACGGCATGATGCTCTAGAAAATCGATGATCCGGCTGCGGTAGCGATAGTAGGCCGGATGTTCCAGGACATCCGTCCTTTGGCGCGGTCTGGCAAATGGCACTGGCAGCACCTCGCCTAGGGTCGCCGCGGGGCCATCCGTCATCAGCAGAATCCGATCTGAAAGGTAAAGAGCTTCATCCACATCATGCGTCACCATCACGACGGTCTTACGGTTTTTCTCCCAGACTTGAAGCAATACGTCCTGCAGTTCGAAGCGGGTCAGCGAATCAAGCATGCCGAAGGGTTCATCGAGTAACAGAAACCGGGGCTCCAGTGCCAACGCTCGGGCAATGGCCACGCGCTGCTGGGTGCCGAGAGAAAGTTCTGCAGGATTGTGGATTGCCACTTCTTCAACGCCAACCAAGGCCAGGTACTTTCGTGCATGTTCCTTTTGCTGGCCCGCCGAAAGATCTGGAAAAGCTTGACCAGCTGCAAGTGCGACGTTCTCCAATGCAGTGAGCCAAGGAAGCAGGCAGGGCGATTGGAAAACAACGCCGCGATCGGTCCCAGGCCCCTGCACCTCTTTGCCGTCAATACACACACCGCCCGTCGTTGCCTGTTGCAGCCCCGCAATAACGGAAAGAACGGTTGACTTGCCGCATCCAGAATGTCCGACGATCGAAACAAACTCACCGGCTGCGATTTTGACGCTGAAGTCCCTCACCGCAGGATAGACTCCTGCAGTCGTCTCAAAGCTTTTGCTCAAGGCGCTGATTTCGAGTGGCTGAATCATGATTCCCCTTCAGTCACGACGGCCGGCACGGCGGCATAAGGTTCCCGAACCTTCAGTGGTCGGTTCGCTTCCCCCAAGGCCCCTGTCAGAGACTCCACGATCCGCGAGCGAATCCTGACGACTGCCTCATCGTGCATCAGATCGGCAGCGCACCTTGGCTGCCGCAACGGCACCTCGACGGAAGCCGCCAAGGTGGCGCGGGGCCCTCGACTCAACGGCACGATGCGATCGGAAAGCAAAATCGCTTCATCGACGTTGTTGGTGATCATGAGAACCGTCACCGCCTTTTCAACTTGGCGGCATAGGAGGCTGAGCTCCTGTTGCAGATTGGCTCGCGTCAGTGCGTCCAGCGCGCCGAAGGGTTCGTCCAGAAAAAGAATGGCCGGCTCGACGGCAAAAGCACGCGCAATGGCCACGCGCTGGCGCATGCCTCCTGAGAGCTGTCCGGGCCGTTTATCGAGCGCGTTACCCAATCCGACCATCTCCAGGTAACGAGTTGACTGCTTGGACTGGCGGATACGCGACCATGTGGGGAACTTGCCTTCGACAGCCAGGCGCACGTTTTCGAACGCCGAAAACCAAGGCAGCAGCGAATAGTTCTGAAATACGATTGAACTTTGTGGCGAGAGGCCTGAGACGGCGACGCCCCCTATTCTTACTTGGCCGCGATCAGGAGCCAGCAACCCGCTTGCAATATTGAGGAGCGTTGATTTGCCCGATCCGGTGTAGCCGACAATCGAAACAAACTCGCCTTCACCCACGAACAGATTGATGTTTTCCAGAACCTCACGAGCGACTTTCCCAGACTGAAAAGCCTTGGCGACATTCCTAAGCTCAATCAAGGTCACGCTCCTTTTGCGGGCAGAGAAATGAAATCGAAAAGCAAACCACAGAGACACGGAGAGTGAGAGCGAATGTCAAAGTGGGAGGTACGAACCAGAAGGTCGAACCTTGGCGCGCCACATTTTCGAAGCCGAACCGCCCTTGCCATCTCGAACTTCAGGATGCTGATTGGATGTTCAATTCGTCGGCATTCGGACTTCGCTCCTATTCTCCGTGCCTCTGTGTCTCTGTGGTTTGCATTGGCTGGTCATGACGCTTCCGCACCTTTGCCCTAAACCGATCTCAATCGCATCTCGACAAAACCCATCATTCGGTCAAGTACAAACCCGACCAAACCAATCGCGAGGATACACAGCAGAATATGGGCATAAATCAGGCTGTTGTATTCCTGCCACAGAAAACCACCGATACCCGGAGTACCGGTAAGCATCTCGCTGGCGACAATCACCAACCAGGCAATTCCGAGGCTGAGTCGATACCCCGTAAAAATCTGTGGCAACGTAGCTGGCAGAAGAATCTTGAGGAAGGTCTTCGTCTTCGATAGTCGTAACACCTTCGCCACATTCCAATAGTCCTGGGGAATGGACCGTACTCCGGCCATCGTGTTCAGAACGGTAGGCCACATGGAACAGAGCGCGATGGCGAAGAGCGCAGCCGGTTCTGAACTCTGGAACAATACAAGTCCAAGCGGCAGCCAGGCCAAGGGCGAGATGGGGCGCAAGACCTGAATCACCGGATCGAGCATTCGATGAAAGGTTTTCGAGAGCCCAATGAGAAACCCAAGCGGCGTAGCCAATGCGATTCCGAGCAGGAACCCTTTCGCCACACGTCCCAGGCTATACAAAGTCAACAAGCCGATTCCCTGATCTGTCTCACCCCTCTTTTCAAATGGCTTCAGAACGTACAGTTTGCTTTCTTCCCAGGACCGCCACGGAGAAGGCAGATCCGTTGAAACATAGACGCTGGCAAACCACCAGAGCCCACCGACGAGCAGCAGCCCAACACACGGAAGAAAGAAATGGATCACGCGCTGTGTGAACATTAAATAGGCTCCTGTCTGTAGATTCGCGATGCATCTCGGATTCTGGCGGTCATTCACGCTGATGCCAGGCTATTCACAGCAAAGCTCGTTGCGTACTTCTCGGGATCGGCGGGATCGAATACGCCATCAAACAACTTCTCTTTCTGCAGGTCTTGGGCTTTGGAAGTGACTCCGATTTCTTTCATGGCCTCCACGTACAGATCCGAGCGCAGCACCCTTTTGACGATGCCTTGATAGTCCGGGGTGCCTTTCACCATGCCCCAGCGGCGAAACTGGCTAAGCCACCAAAGCCCGAGAGACTTTCGTGGCGCATTGCAATCTCGGGACGAAAAGGTCATGTACCAGGGATCCTGTTCGCTTCGTCCGTCGCCGTAGTCGTACTTGCCGAGCAGCCGCGAGAGGATCACTTCCTTGGGGCAGTTGATATAACTGGCTTGCGAAATCACCTCGGCTACGCGCGGGCGGTTTTCCAGTTTGTCGATGTAGACGCTGGACTCGTGCAACGCCTTGAGTATGGCCTTCACTGTACGGGGATTGCGCAGGGCAAACTCCTCGGCAAACGCACAGATTTTTTCGGGATGATCACGCCAGATTTGTTGTGTGGTGACGGCCGTATACCCGATGCCGTCGGTGATGGCTCGCTGGTTCCAGGGTTCCCCAACACAGAAGCCGTCCATTTTTCCGACCTTCATGTTGGCGACCATTTGTGGCGGTGGAATCGTAATCAAGCTAACGTCTTTGTCGGGGTGAATGCCACCTGAGGCCAACCAGTAGCGCATCCACATGGCATGGGTCCCGGGAGGAAAGGTCATCGCGAAGGTCATCGGCTTGCCAGCAGCTTTTTCCTGGTCGACCTTCGGCTTCAGTTGGGCAGGTGTTCTCACGGGCTTCAGCGGGCTGGATAACGTGATGGCCTGCCCGTTGCGATTGAGCAGCCACGGAATGACCATCGGTTTCACAGGGGAACCGGCCAGTCCCATCGTTGAAGCAAAAGGCATTCCAAAGAGCATGTGAGTCGCCTGGTTCTCGCCCAGGCTCAGCTTGTCGCGAATCACGGCCCATGAGGCTTCCTTCGAGATGACAGATTGAATTCCGTATTTCTTGAAAAGCCCCAACTCATGCGCCATCACGATCGAGGCGCAGTCGGTGAGCGCAATAATCCCGAATCGGACCTGGGAGACTTCAGGCCCTCCGTTGGCATACACGCTGCCAACCCAGCCTTCAGGAAGACCTGCCAGAAGTCCGGCGATGGTAGATCCAGAGGCCTGCTGAAGGAATTTTCTTCTTGTCGTTGACATGTATTCTCCTGAGTCCTAAGTTGTGAAAAAATCTCGATTGGCGGTGCTGCGGGAGGGCGAGGCTCCCGCCGAGCCTTTCTGGATCAGCATCTTGCCGCCGAGCGGCTCGGCAGGAGCCTCGCCCTCCCGAATTTCTTCACAGCCCCTTTGTTAAGGGGCAATTGTTAGCAATTCCACTTCTCTCCAAGCAAGAAGCCCTCAAAACAAATAGTTCACCGAAACAAATGGAAACCCGTAGCTGCTGCCAGGTGTCGTATTCTTCAGATAGGTTCCAGGAAAGAGATACGCGTACCCTCCGGCGATTTGGGTTGTCTTGCTTGCGTTCCAAACAGCCTGCGCATCCAACTCTTGTCCGACGAAGCGGCCCGCAGAACCGTCGGCAACGCGAACGATCAAGGCGCTGTTTACGCCGTACAGCCCATCACGCCGGTCGGCCAGCCAAAAGGAGTGATAGCTGCTGCTCAACAGCCACTTGGCTGCGGGTTTCAGTTCAACTCCGGAACGAAGATGATGGATGTTTCTCCAGCCGATCTGATCTGCCAACCCAGTCTTGTCGTGAGGTGTTGGATAAAGCTGATCAAAGGTTCCAATCACTCCGTCGCGTGGATTCTTGTCCCCGGAAGCGTAGTTGTGTTCCAAAATGAAGCGCGGCTTGTACGCCAAACGGCCCATGGTGCGGCCCACCAACCAGTGTCCAGCCCAGGCACGTATCTGATCGGTTCCCAGCGAACCCCGTTGGTTGGCCATTTCCACACTGTAGTCGAAACTCGATGGCAGCTTGCCCGCCCATCGAAATCCTGCGGTCTTGTGATCGAGGTTTCCCAGGCTACCCAACTCCGCCCTCAACCTCGGTGCTAAACGCCAGAGTACATAAGGTTCGATGACCGCTTGGGGCACCAGCTTTTCGATCCCTCCGTACAGTCCATGAAGATTGTTGCCATCTGCGCGCTTGTTGAACTCGCCTTCTCGAATGTTTACGACTGAAGCAGCAAAGGCATCAAGACGATAGCCTTTGTGCCGGAATGTGGCCCGTACTGCGTCGAAACTGCGCGCCGTGTTCAGCCAACTCACATGACCAATCAAACGTTGCTCGCCGAAGACGAGTTCTTGACGGCCGACGCGCAAACCGATGGGTTTCTTTTCGCTGTCGCCGAGTTCGACATATGCCATTCGCAAATCGAAGGTATCCTCAAACGGCGGACCGTCTGGGTTCGTGTTTTTCCCGAAGACTTGGGCGTCCTGTCCTTGAAACTGAAACTTCAGCCAGTTTGTCGGTTTGATCCCAAGATTGAGGCGAACCCGGGTGAGCAAATACAAGTCGTCGTTGTCATGGCGAAACCCGCCGCCCGAAAAACCTTCCAGCCGGGTACGAAGTTCACCGCCGATGTTGAGCCAGTTTGGCAAGTGCTCATTCACAAACTCTGAAGCCAAGGAATTCTTTCCAGCCGACGGTTGTTGCGCAAAAACTCGCTGTGCTTCGAAGCCAGCTACCCAGCACCAAATCAACAGCAAAGCGCTGCAGCGTTTCATGGGGACCTCCAATTGAAAGTCGAGGTGGACGAGCAGGCGCCAGAAGGGCAAAAAGAAAAGGCGCCCCAGGGCAGTCAGCACAGTGACTACTCCAGGACGCCTTGGTCCTTGGAAGGTTGAATCAGAGCCGGTGACAGGACAGGTTCACTCGGCTTCTATGAGTTCGTACCGCTTGGTACTGGCGGCAATGTAAGGAAAAACCTGACAGGAAACAAATTGATTATTTTGATGGAATGGATAAGAGATTCTGATACCAAGCCTGCGATGCCCCGCCGAAGACCAAAGAGGAGTTACGACGACAAAGGTATGGATCTAAAGTTTTCGAGCGGGACGCTTCCGGATGTGCCTCAGAGCCACTTCTCACCAATCTTCATTTTTGTTTTCGCCGGAAGGTGAACACAAATAGACTCATCCGACATTCTAAACCCTCTGCTCGGGCTTCTCTGAATTCATTGCTACTCGCGGCTTTCAGAGAACACGTCTCTGTGCCTCTGTGTCTCTGTGGTGGCTTGTAGTGCCGTCTTTAGGATCATCCTTCCAGCCATCCCTGCGACAATGCATACTTCACCAGATCAGCGCGCGTGTGCAGGTAGAGCTTCTCCATGAGGCGTGCCTTGTAGGTTTCCACACTCTTAACGCTCACATTGAGTTGTGTTGCCACCTCCCGATTTGTATGCCCGCGCGCCAGCAAGCGCAACACTTCTGATTCACGGTCACTCAACTCCGCTGGTTTCGCTTGTGGGGCCTTGCGGGCGGATCGAGTTGCTCCTTTCCCTGTGATAGCTGGATCGAAATGGCTCTGGCCTGCAGCAACACGGCGGATAGCCGCGGTCAGTTCCCGGGCCGCCGCTCGCTTAGCCACGTAACCGCTCGCCCCCGCCCGCCGCATTTGACGCATGTAGTCTTTTTCCTCATGGACCGTCAAAACCAGAATCTTGACGTTTGGAAACTCCCGGCTCACGCGCTCTGTGGCCTGGGCTCCGTTGCAGTTCGGCATGGAAACATCCATGACGAGCACATCGGGTTCCAGGTCCCGAACCTGTTGAAACGCCTCCAGGCCGTCGCTGGCTTCACCAATCACTCGCATGTCACTCTGGTGATTGATGAGGAGCTTCAAGCCTTCACGCACAATCGTGTGGTCATCAGCTACTACGATGCGAATCTTCATAGCGAGAGAAATGAGCCCGAAAGGCAAACCACAGAGACACAGAGGCACAGAGAGTAAGTGAGAATATCGAAGTGCGAAGTACGAAGTAATCAGAAGCGACCAGGAAGGCCAACCTTAGAGCGTCACGTTCGTGAAGCCGAACTCACTGCCATCGCCATCTCGAACTTCAGCACGCTGATTTGATGTTCAATCCTTCGACCTTCGCACTTCAACCTTTGCACTTCGCTGTCACTCTCCGTGCCTCTGTGTCTCTGTGGTTTGCTTTCGTGGTCTGATGCCTCATCCGTCACGGATGGCTTCCACGGGAATACGGAAATACAGGGTTGTGCCGCACCCAGGCGCAGATTCAATATCTAAAGTGCCCGACACGTTCGACAGACGTTCCTTCATACCAATCAGACCGAGACGGCGTTCCGGATTGGGGCTGCTGAGAACTTCAGCGACATTGAAACCAGCGCCATTGTCTTCCAGCATCACCGAGACCTGACCCGACTGTTTCTCAAGCACGATGCTCGTCGTCCGAGCGCGAGCATGCTTTTGGATATTAGTGAGTCCCTCTTGCACAACCCGATAGAGGGTGATCTCCACCTGTGATGGCAGGCGAGTTTCATTGAATCCCTTGCACACAAACTCCACCACAACGCCCGTCCTGCCAGACCATTCTTTGACATACCGTTCCAGCACCAGGTTCACTCCCCAGTCGTCCAGAGCAGGAGGCCGTAGTTCGCGCGCGAGCGTATCGGTCTCGCGCATCAGCAGATCTGCCAGCTCCATAAGCCGGCCCGCGTGAACTTGCGCGGCCGGAATGTCACGCAGCTCGACTTCCATGTTTTTGACGAGCAGCATCAGACCTGTCAAGTGTTGCCCCATCTGGTCGTGCAGCTCACGAGCCACGCGGCGACGTTCTTCCTCTTGCGCGGTCACCAGACGTCGCACTAGCTGGAGCCTATCATCTTGAGCGCGTTGACGGGCAGCCATCTCGCTCTTCAAAGATGCGTTGGCCTGTGCCAACTCAACGGTGCGATGGTGAACTCGCGATTCCAGCTCATCATGAGCTTGCCGTAAGGCCCCTTCAGCCCGCTTCCAGCGGATCAAGATGCCTAGCTGCGCCGCAACCGCGGAGACCAGCGCAATCAGTTCTTCCTCCTGTGCGCGAGCCTCAAAGGCGAAGAACACCATGACGGCGACCACTTCATCACCTGCGAGAATGGGGATTGCCATACCAGTCTTCAAGCCCACCGCTTTCGCCAGAGGTGACCGGAGAAAGCCTGGCTCTTTCGTCACATCTTGCATCCAGCATGGGGCCTTGGTTTTCCAGGCTCGGCCTGGCAATCCTTGGTCGAGGGCAAAGGTCACGTCTTCGCTCCTCTGCCTGAAAGTCTGCATGTCCGGCGAAAGGCTGAACCACGCGGGATGACACTCCAACTGTTCCTGGTCCTGACGTGGCACCCACACTTCGCCATAGGCCCAGCCGGTGGTTCCGCAGATCTGACCAAGCACCCAGCCGAGCGCAGCGTCTATGTCTCTTGCCTCAGCAACGGCGAATGTGAGTTTCTCAAGCAGTAAGAGCCGTGCCTCCATTGAACGGGTAGGTGACACTTCGAGTCTCACTTTCAACAAAGTGCTAAACAACAGGCCGCTGGCATCCTGAAGCGGAAAGGTTAGAGCCGTTTCTTGGCTGTCACCTGCGACCTAGCGTCGCCGCTTGCACGATGCTGGCGCTCTTCTACTGACTTACTTTATGCGTTGTCAACTCGTTTGGAGCCGGACGAGACTCATTCTCACGCGGAGCTTCGGCCCGAAAGCGCGAGGGCACCGGCTTCACCAGTTCTCAGCCAGCCTGTTTGACGTTACACTGAAATCATTGTCAAGCGAACTCTGATTTCCCCGAAGGAGCTTGTATGAAAGCTATTGTCCTGCGCGAATTGGGTGGGCCCGAGAAACTCCGAATAGAGACCATGCCCGATCCCAGCCTCGGGCCCGACGAAGTGCTGATAAGCCTGAAAGCGGCAGCGCTAAACCATCGTGATGTCTGGATTCGAACCGGCCGTTACGCCGGCATCAAACTGCCTATCATTCTAGGATCTGACGGAGCGGGTGAAGTCGTAGGGGTTGGCACCAACGTTGATCCGGCGTTCCAAGGACGCCCGGTGGTCATCTATCCAGCCATGAATTGGGGGAGCGACGAGAAAGCTCCCGGACCGGAGTTTAAGATCCTGGGTCTGCCCGATAATGGGACCTACGCACAGCGCATTGTAGTGCCAGCAAAACATGCCTTCTCGAAACCGGCATTCCTCTCCTTCGAGGAAGCCGCTGCCCTTCCCTTGGCCCTGTTAACCGCTTACCGGGCTCTCGTGACCCGCGCCCAGCTCCAGGCGGGCGAGACCTGCCTGATTACCGGAATCGGCGGTGGAGTCGCCAGCTTTGCACTGCAACTGGCTTTAGCAATCGAGGCTAGGGTGCTGGTGACTTCTGGCAGCGATGCCAAGCTGGAGGAAGCCAGGAAAATGGGAGCTGCAGCGGGAGCCAACTACCTTACGCAAGACTGGGGCAGCGAGATCCTTGGCCTCTGCCAAGGGCGCGGCTTGCAAGTTGTTGTTGACAGCGCCGGGGGGGAAACCTTTATGAAGGCCCTCGAACTGGTTTCGCCCGGCGGACGTGTGGTGACATACGGCGCCACCACCGGTACGGCCAAAGAACTGGAAGTGCGCCGGATCTTCTGGAAACAACTGAACGTACTGGGATCGACAATGGGGACAGCACAAGAGTTTGAGGCCGCCCTGAAATTCTATGAGGCACGCCGCCTGCGGCCCGTCATCGATCAGGTGTTTCCGCTGTCCGAGGCTTCGGCCGCACACCGACGCATGGAGGAAGGTGGGCAGTTCGGAAAAATTGTGCTGAAGATTGAGTGAGCAGTCTCGGCGTCGTCCCAACGCGGGAAAGAAACGAAAACGAAGCAAACCACAGAGACACAGAGGCACGGAGAGTAAGTGCGAAGGTCGAGGCTACGACGTTAGTACTAGTGTGTTAAGGTCAAGTGGCAAAAGGCGGTGAGTTGGGCTTCGTAAGCGCGAGGGGTTTTTGCGGGACCCGCTTGCTTCAGCTTGACAATTCCTACTTCGACATTCGTGTTTCTGGGTCACTCTCCGTGCCTCTGTGTCTCTGTGGTTTCCTTAACTCTGCTGAGACCACAGTTGGTTAGTTTCTTCTTAATCCGTAGTGATCTGCACCCTGTGCCGCTCCAGCAGTTCGCCGGTCGCGGTCTGCACAGCCGCCACGGCCCTCTGATAACCAAGTTGTGCCTGCACCAGACTGAGTTCAGTTTGCACCAGCTGTGTTTGGGCTTCGAGGACGAAGAAGAGCGGCTGGCTCCCAAGCTCATACTTGCGCTGCTCGGCCTCCAAATTCTTCTGCGTCAAGTCGCGAGAGATTCGCGCTGCGGACATCGAAAGCTTAGACTGCTCCAATTGATGCACGGCGTTACGCACCTCCAGAGTGACGGTTTGTTCGAGGGAACGCAACAGATAGAGGCTGCGCCGCTTGCCAACCAGCGCAGTTCCAAGATCTGCCTGAACAGCGCGGTCTTTCACGGGCAGGCGCAACTGCAGGCTAAACCCATACGTCGGAAAATCGAAGCTGCGCAACTGGCGCAAAGCATCACCCAGACCGCCCTGACTGATGACAATGGGTGGCACGCTATTGGGATCAATCTGGTTGCCACCTCGTCCGCTGGACGTGTAGAAGCCCTGGAGGCTTAAGTCGGGCTGAAGCGCATGGTGCGCCAACTTGATACTTGTGTCGTCGTTTGCCAGCTGCTGACGAACGGACTCCAACTCGGGCCGTTTTTGCATGGCGCGCGCCAAAGCCTCGGTGGAGTCGATGGTCAACAAGTCACCGCCCGGTTCGGCTGGCTCGACGAGATCCAGATCAAGCGGACCGACAGTCGAATCGAGATCCGCGCCAATCGTTCGTCGCAGAGCATCCTCGACCTGCTTTAAGTTGTACTCTGCCTGAATCACCAAGACGCGCCGAGTCGCCACTTGAGACTCAGAGCGATAGATGTCGAGCGGCGGCAGCGCACCCAGTTCCAAAGCGCGCTTGTTCTGTTTGTAAAATGCTTCTGCCAACTCCAATGAATTGCGCAATACCTTGAGATTCTCCCTCGTCTGAATCACCGTCCAATACTGATCCACTGCTCGAAAAAGAGAGTCGTTCACCGAAGCTTCAAAATCAGCCAGCGATCGCTTCACGTTGCGTTGGGCAATCACAATGGGCGCGCGGTTCGGAAAGAACCCTCGATTGCGGAGTAACGGTTGAGTCAGCTGAATATTAGCGCTGGTCGCCAGCGAAGGGTTGAACAGCGTAAAGATGCTGTTGTTGGACTGCTTACTGGCATTGAACGAAACCGTGCCGCGCGTACCAGTCTCGAAGAGCCGGCTAAGACTGAAGAACGAGTTCTGGTTCAAATTGCTCAACGTCGGAGCGCCTTCCAATTGCGAAATG
>Ga0187893_10010753_pt1 | contig 13503 bp, 8 predicted proteins | sample MA1701074metaG_FD_139574 | JGI IMG/M metagenome (GOLD analysis project Ga0187893, IMG submission 139574) | White microbial mat communities from a basaltic lava cave in the Kipuka Kanohina Cave System on the Island of Hawaii, USA - MA170107-4 metaG ...
CGCACTGTATTTTCTTATAACGAGGTCTTTAAAAAACCAACCGGCGATCATTACCAGTATAAAACCGATAGTACTTACCAGCAAAGCCCAGGTAAGCATATCATTTTTATTTGGTGGCAGGTTATCGTTGTAATAAGGATGGAATTTGAAAACATACGAAGGCATAGCCATGCTGGCAAAAGCCATCATCATGGTAGCAATCGGCATAAAAATACTGATTAGACCATAATCGGTGGTATCAAAAGGGCCAGCTTCCCGGGTGAAGAAATAAATATTAAGTAAGCCAATAGCAAAACCAAAGTAGATGACAAGTGAAGAAATAATGGTTTGCCTTCGTATAGTGCCCATGGGGTAAAGATAAAGTTCAACTGGCAATAGACAATAGGCAATATGCAATCTTCAATTTGAAGCAATTGGCAGTAATCAATTAATGAGTTCGCTTTGTTTGTATGTAAAAATTTTTGTCAATGGAAAATGTTGTTTCAATGAAATCATGGGACATTTTTTGTGTCTGCCATTTTTCTGTTGGAGTTATCCATATTTCTTTTTCGGCTGAATAAATTTTTAAAGGCATATTAAATCCTTTGATACAGTTGTTCCATCGAAAAGAGAGTGATGATCCTGATATTTTATACTCAAGTATTGGAACTTTTGTTGTTCGCAGATATTGATCAAAGATTTTTGAAAGGTCTTTTCCGGATTGTTTGCTCACATAGCTTTCCACGTCTTTTGAATCAATGATCTTATGATAAAAGGTTTTGTTTAAGTCACGCAGAATATTTTTAAAAACTTCGTCGTTATTGATCACCTGGCGGATAGTATGTATCATATTGGCGCCTTTGGGATACATATCGTCACTGCCTTCTTTGTTTACGCCATAATCACCAATGATGGGTTTGTCATTCTGAATGTTTTGCCGCAAGCCCTGGCAATACTCGCTGGCAGCTTTTTTCCCATACTGACATTCTACAAACAAAACCTCCGAATATGTAGTAAACCCTTCATGCACCCACATATCGGCAATATCATTGGTGGTAATATTATTGGCAAACCATTCATGTCCCGATTCATGTACAATGATATAATCCCATGTCTTACCCCAGCCTGTTGCCGACAGATCCATACCCAAATAGCCATTTGAATATTTATTGCCATAAGCAATGGCGCTTTGATGTTCCATGCCTAAATGAGAACTCTCCACCAATTTGAAACCGTCTTCATAAAAAGGGTAGGGGCCAAACCATTCTTCAAAACATTTCAGCATCAGTTTTACATCGCGGCCAAATTGCTGTTTAGCTTTTTCAAGATTATAATCCAATACCCAATAACTGCAATCCAGTTTTCCTTTCTCACCATTGAATTCATCATGCCAGTTTACATATTTGCCGATATAGGGGATGATGTTATAATTATTGATCGGGCTTTTTATCCGCCACTTCCAGGTAGTAGTTCCATTTTCATTGTTGTGATCGTAAACTAATTTGCCGTTAGCAATGGCCTCTAAGGTGTCGGGAACAGTTATAGTTAGTAATGCACCATTATCCGGTTCATCACTCTGGTGATCTTTACAGGGATACCAAACACTGGCGCCAAGACCCTGGCAAGCCACTGTCATCCACGGACGGCCTTTTTCATCTTTTGTCCATATCCATCCGCCATCCCAAGGGGGAGTGACTGCTTCGCGGGGTTTGCCATGAAAATAAATGGTGATGTTATCATTCACCAAATGAGCAAAGTCTGGCCATTTAATAAACCAGGCATTTCCTTCTCTTTTAAATTTTAATGACTGTTTTTTATAGATAATGCTATCAATGATCATAGGCTCCTGCAAATCAATCTGCATATATTCATTGGTGATAGATGGTTGCAGCCATTTAAAGCTGATTGTGTTTTTTCCTTTTATTTTCCTTGATATATAATCAGGTGTTACATTAATATCATAATGTGTCACATCCCACCAATCTCTTCCTGGTGTTATGCTTCCTCTCAATGAATCTTGTCTTGTATATTGTGCAATAGAATCTTCGATAAATAATAGAAAAACCGGCAATAGGGCAATTTTAATAAAGTATTTCACTATCAAATAAGTTTGAATTGTAAATTTAACCGTAAGTGAAACATGGATCAGAGAAAAATATATAACCGGCTGTTGATCTTTTCTTGTTGTTTATCGTTTATTGCCTGTAATACCAATAGCAATAATGATAAAAAGATATTTCACTACAACGAACATTCAGGCATTAATTCTCTTGATCCTGCATTTGCCAAAGCACAGGCTACTATGTGGCCGGCTCATCAACTGTTCAATACATTGGTTGAAGTAAATGATAGTTTAAGAATTGTTCCTTCACTTGCATTAAGATGGACAATATCTGATGACCACCTTACTTATACCTTTCATTTGCGCAATGATGTTTTTTTTCATGATGACGAAGTATTTCCCAATAAAAAAGGAAGAAAGCTGGTTGCCGAAGATATTGCTTACTCGCTGTCGAGAATTATTGATAAACAAACCGCCAGCCCCGGTGCATGGATATTCAATGGCAAAGTAGATACGTTGATGCCATTTAAAGCTATTAATGATACAACATTTCAGTTAAAGCTGCTTCGTCCTTATAATCCTATTATCGGGATTCTTTCCATGCAATATTGTTCCGTTGTAGCAAAAGAGGCCGTGGAAAAATATAGCAGCAATTTTCGCCGGCATCCTGTTGGCACGGGGCCTTTTCGTTTTGTAGCATGGGAAGAAGGGCAGGCATTGGTATTGGCAAAAAATGAAAATTATTTTGAAAAAGATGAGCAAGGCAATCGCCTTCCTTATATAGATGGAATAAAAGTTAGTTTTTATGACAGTAAGGCCACTGAATTTTTATTATTCAGGCAAAAAAAGTTGGATTTCATTAATGATATTGACGCTTCGTTTAAAGATGAAGTGCTGACTAAGAAGGGAACACTGCGAAAAGAATGGAAGGACAAAATACAATTGCAGGTAAATCCTTATCTCAATATTGAATACCTCGGTATTCTTGTTGATAGCACTAATATGCTTGTAAAAAACTCTGCATTGCAATTGCGAAAGATCAGGCAGGCGATCAACTATGGGTTTGACAGGCGGAAGATGGTTTTGTATCTCCGTAATTCATTGGGCACACCCGCTGAATCAGGTTTTGTTCCGGCAGGTTTGCCTTCTTTTGATTCAATATTGGTGAAGGGATATCACTATGATCCTGCTAAAAGCAGGCAATTGCTTAAAGAAGCAGGCTATCCTGAAGGAAGAGGTTTGCCGGCTATTAAACTATATACGATTGCCCTGTATGCTGATATGGCTGATTTTATCGCTAAACAATTAGATGAGATCGGCATTGCCGTGCAAGTGGAAACTGTGCAAAAAGCGCTGTTGCTCGAAATGACATCCAATTCAAGGGCCTTATTTTTCCGCGGCAGTTGGATAGCTGATTATCCCGATGCAGAAAATTATTTATCGGTATTCTATTCAAAAAATCCTGCGCCGCCTAACTATACCCGTTACAAAAACAAAGAGTTCGATGCTCTGTTTGAAAAGGCTTTAACAGAAGTAAATGATTCGGTTCGATACATGCTTTACCGGCAGGCCGACCAATTGGTGATGCAGGATGCGCCGGTCATTCCACTTTGGTATGATAAAGTGATCCGTCTCGTTCAGCCCAGTCTTAGGGATTTTACGCCTAATCCGCTAAACTTACTGGAACTACGGCGGGTGAAAGTGATCCAAAACTGAATCACGATTTCCTTGAAAAGTAGTTGCTATCCATCGGAACTCACGAAGGGTAGAAGTATAACTACGTATAAAAACATTGGGAAAGCCGTATTTTCCGAAAAATATTTTTGTACCTAAACAATTGACTAAGATGGGCTTGATCTTTTTATACCTTATTAAAAGCGGGTGGGGCTTGCATAGTAAAAAAACCAAGTATATTTTTACGTCATCAAGCAGTTATTTTACGAAAGTGACGACAGAAAATACGAAACTCACCAGGTAAAAGTTAGCTTGATAAAACAAACCAAACCCTTTAGAAATGATCTGCAACCCTAAAATAACTGCCATGAAAACTAATTCTACCCTTATCGTTGTAATCAGGATCCTTGCTTTTATTCTTCTTTGCCTTTATTCACTTCTGGTTTTCGGCCAGGAAGAAGTTTCTCAAAACAAGGCTCTTCCCACCGCCACTAAAATACAAGCCGCTGAATCAGCCATTAGCTCTTTTGAAGGAACTGAATTGGAAGAAAAGATTCGCCTGCAGTGGACTTTAACAGAAGCAAACAATGCAAGCTCTGTACTTGTAGAAAAAAGCTATACCGGTGAAGACTTTCAATATGTAGTTGACTTTTGGGTAAACCTGGATGGCGATAAAACAAAAAATTTCAGATACTCTGATGCTAAGAAAAACAGCAAACCTGTTTACTATCGCTTAAAGATCACTGATGCAAATGGCAACGTTCAATATAGCAACACTTTGTTCTTCGCTAATCAAAAAGGCAAGTAATAACTGGCAGTTGCAGATCAAATAAAATATTCAAGAAGTTTCGTCACCATTCGTTTTTTAATCAAATCCCGCTGCAAGGTGGGATTTATTTTTTCAGCTTATCCTTAAATACCTTTCTGAACTTATCAACCTTGGGACGTATTACTACAGTACAATAAGGATTAGAACCTTCATTGTTTTCAAAGTACTGCTGATGGTAATCTTCAGCCGGATAAAAAACAGAGAAGGGTTTTATTTCAGTAACGATAGGTTTATCGAAAGCACCGCTTTTATCAAGTTCAGCCTTATATTTTTCAGCTTTTTGTTTTTGCTCTTCATTATGATAATAAATACCACTGCGGTATTGGGTACCCACATCATTCCCCTGGCGGTTCAGCGTAGTGGGATCATGTGTTTCCCAAAATACCTCGAGCAGTTCATCAAAGCTGATTTTTTGGGGATCATAAACGATCTGCAGGCATTCGGCATGACCTGTTTCTCCCGTGCACACCTGTTTGTAAGTTGGATTTTTTACATTCCCGTCTGTATAGCCCGATGTGGCGCTGATCACGCCGTCCAGTTGTTCGAAGATGGCTTCTGTACACCAAAAACATCCATTGGCAAATGTGGCAGTGTCTGTGTTGGCCGGAATACTTGTCTCTGTTTTGGCTAATGATTGAGTATTTGTCATTTTATCTTTTTTATCTGCTTGTGCACACGAAATTAATTGTACCACACCAATAACAAATGTGGTAAAGCCAGGTTTAAGCCAGGTCTCTTTGATCATTTTCATAATTGCAATTTGGTTCAATCTACGCCATAAATCAAATCCCGGATTTCGAAAAAAGTCCCGACGCCGACAGTTTACCAAAATTGAAACACTTGTTCTGGGTCAATTTTAAGTGGTTGCAGGTTAAAATTTCATCAGAATGTATTTTTAAAAAATATTTTTAACATTTATATTTTTTTAAAAAGTTCAAAGTATTTTCAAGTTTACGGCATGGTGAGATTGCATCGTAACCATACAAGATAAAGATGTTACAGAAATCCTTGAGCTATTATAGACAGGTATATTTATCATTGGCATTTTTTACCTCTAAAACCATAAATATGAAATCACTCTTTTTTTCAACTACATTTAAGATTTTAACTTTTAGTATTGTTTTCGCTTTTCCTCTGTTAATGTCATTTTCTCCGGCCCGGGTATCCGAGAGCAGACCAATAGACCTACCTGAGACAGAGATGCGCAAGTTGATCGATAATGCGTTAAAGGATTCGCTATTTACGTTAATTACCGAGGCTGATATAAAAAGATTTATAGGTAAAATCAATTCAAACAGATCAATAACTAAACAGAAATGGGATGAGTTAGCCAAAAAGAAAAATTTTTCAGTTCAGGAAACCGAATACATTTTTTCGCACTTCGGTTTTATGAGTGTAGCAGATTTTACGAGCTATGCAAATTTATTAGCCTCTTTGAGTAAGAAATATGGAATAGATAAATTTAATGAGAATGATCAAAAAAGATTTTTTGATGCTCTAAGAAAAGAACAGGTTGATTATATTACTAACAATAACTTATTGGAAAAAGTATTTAAGAAGTACGCTAATACTGGAGGTATGCCTTCTGAATGCTGGAAATGTGTTTATGATTACAGGGATTGCTTAAACGGTGGTGGAAGTTGGGTTATTAGTTACACCCCCGTGTCATCGACGACAACGCGGTATGATATGTCCAATGGTGGGATTTCAATCACGCAAATTACCTATACTACTCCTTCCAATCCGCAAATAACGTATGTTAATCCACAATATAGCACAGCAAGCTGTGAGGGCATATATAGAAATTGCATGAGTAGTTGCGCAACGCCATAAACTTTTGTTCCCGTTGTAAACTAACATTGGCAGTTCAAGACTTTAGATATTCTCTGATATCAACTCTATAAAAAACTTAAGGTAAAGGCTCGAATGGAAGGCTAAATTTTTGGCAGGCAGTTGTTTTTGGCCGGTTGTGAATGCAACCGGCCTTTTTATGTTCAAAACTGCTTGATTTTCATTTTAAAGAATAGACTTTCATCTTAATTTTTTTTACGTAACATATACTTGTTTTAAAAAAATAAATAAAACTTTTTTTATTTTTTTAAAAAGTTACTACATTCGGGTCAATATTGTATCATGTTTTGATACAATTATATCATCAACTGCTTACTGCTAACGAATGGGAAAAAAACCTTTTTATAAGGGATTACTCTTTAGAGAATTCTATTTCTCGGGTACACTATCCTGTACTGATCTCAGCGAACGTATTGACAAAAGCATTCCCTTCACTATAAAAATTCTGAATGAACTTATTGATGAAGGTTATATAAATGAATCTGGCTTTGCCCCTTCCAGTGGCGGTCGCCGGCCGGTGATGTACACAATCAAACATGATTCTATCTACATTCTTTCCATCGCCATGGATCAACTGGTGACCCGCATTTCACTAATGGATGCCCACAATAATCATGTGACGGGAATAGAAAAGTTTGAACTGCCATTGCCAAAAAATCCTGCAGCTCTTTCCATACTCGCAGAAAAAATGGAAGAGGTGATACGCAAATCCGGTGTTGACAGAAAAAGGATCATTGGCGCCGGTATCGGTATGCCCGGTTTTATTGATTTTAAAAAAGGGATCAACTATTCTTATCTCGAAGCAGGAGACAAAACCATCACGCAATTCCTTTCTGAAAAAATAAATCTGCCTGTTTACATAGATAATGACTCCAGTTTGATTGCATTGGCTGAATTCAGGTTTGGCGCTGCACGCCACCAGCGAAATGCGATGGTGTTGAATATTTCCTGGGGCATAGGTCTGGGTATGATATTGAATGGTGAATTATTCCGCGGGCACAATGGTTTTGCAGGTGAGTTTAGCCACATGTCGCTTTTTAATAACAACAGGCTTTGTAGCTGTGGCAAGACAGGCTGCCTTGAAACAGAAGCTTCACTGCTAAGAGTAATAGAGAAAGCTGCCGAAGGAATAAAAGCCGGAAGATTATCAGCGTTAGGCAAAAATTTTCCAAGCGGTCATGTGGAGCAGGATTGGGAAACTATAGTGAACGCTGCAGTAAGAGGCGATCAGTTTGTGGTGGAACTGTTATCTGAAGCGGCTTATGACATTGGCAGAGGCGTAGCAATTCTGATTCACCTTGTCAATCCTGAATCGGTGATACTAAGCGGCAGAGGTACACTGGCAGGTAAAGTATGGCAGGCGCCAATACAACAGGCATTGAATGAACATAGCATCCCAAGGTTAGCTGCTAACACTACCGTGGCTATTTCCACATTAGGTTACCAGGCAGAATTGATTGGATCGGCAGCATTGGTAATGGAGCACCAGGTGAAGGATCATGCAAAGTCACATGGGAAAGAAAAAAAATCATTTACCCTTAGTTAAACAGCGTTTTTCTTAATTCATCATAACTGCTAAAAGGGTCAACTATTTTATTAAACTAAAAACAACTGCTTATGAAAAAAATTGCAATTCATTTTTTGCCTACCGGCACGTAAGATGAATATCTATGGGCAAATAAAACAATTTTAAAAATCAAAACTCAAGACAAAAAAAATCTTTATGAAACGACTGTTATTGATTTCAGTGCTGATGCCATTGGCTTGTATCAGTTTAAAAGCACAAACCCGATCGCTCAGCGGTTCGGTAACCGATGCGCAAAATGTAGGAGTTGTTTCCGCAACGGTCAAAGTAAAAGGACAATCAAATGTTACTACTACCAATTTTGAAGGGAGATTTAGTTTTTCAGTACCAACAGGGAATATTACACTTGAAATTTCATCAGTAGGTTATATTGCCCGGGAAGTGGCAGTAGGCGCAGATGAAAACAATGTTACTGTTGCATTGACAATTTCAAACGAAGAGCTTTCTGAAGTAGTGGTTACTGCTTTAGGTATTAAAAAGCAAAAAAGGGTGCTTGGCTATGCTGTGGGACAGGTAAAAGGCGATGATCTCACAAAAGCGAGGGAAATAAATTTAGGAAGCTCTCTGTCTGGTCGTGTAGCAGGTGTCAATGCTTCTTCAATGGCTACTGGCCCTGGTGGATCAAGCCGAGTTGTAATCAGGGGTGCTACTTCCGCCTCAGGCAACAATCAACCGCTTTATGTGATTGATGGTATTCCTATTGACAACACGCAACAGGGCAATGCTGGCCGCTGGGGCGGTGTTGACAGGGGCGATGGTTTATCATCTTTTAATCCGGATGATATAGCAGATATCTCCGTGCTGAAAGGAAGCAATGCTTCTGCCTTATATGGTTCAAGAGGATCCAATGGTGTAATCTTGATCACTACAAAGAAAGGCAGAGCTGGCCAGGGTATAGGTGTTGAGATCAACTCCAATTATACCATGGACAAAGTTTTTAAAACTACCGACTGGCAATATGAATACGGAAGCGGTTTCCAGGGACAAAAACCCGCCAATTTAGACGATGCACGGCTTAGGGCACTTTTTTCATGGGGAGCAAAATTAGATGGATCGCAGGTAATAGGTATTGATGGTTTAATGCACCCTTATAGTGCCCAGAAAGATAATTTGAAAAACTTTTATGATAATGGTAATACATGGTCAAACACCATAGCGCTTACAGGCGGGGGCACAAATGTTAATTACCGATTCTCTGTGGGTAATGTCAACAATAATGCTATTCTTCCCAATGCAGGATTTGACAGAAAAAATTTCTCCTTATCATTGAATGCATCACCCAATAAAAAAATTACGATTGAAACAAACGCCCAATACATTATTGAGAAGGCAAGAAACAGGCCTTTCCTCTCTGATGCACCCAAAAACGCTAACCTGACAGTTTACCAGTTGGCCACCAATACTGATGTAAGATGGTTGAAGCCAGGCGTAGACTCAACAGGAAGAGAGGCGAAACATTTAGGCAGCAATGTATTTCAGCAAACACCTTATTTTGCTACCAATTATGTAAAGAACAGGGACAGGAGAAACAGGTTTATTGGATCCTCTATTCTCACTTATAATATTACTCCGCATTTCTATGCAAAAGGAAAAGCTGGTATTGACTATATCAGTTATGAATATTTTGAGATTGAGCCCACAGGTATACAGTACAATCCAAACGGAGGCATGAACATAGTTCAACAGTCAAGGTATGAATATAATACAGAGGCGCAATTAGGATATAAAAATAAAGTCTTCAATGATTTTGATGTAAATGTGATTGTCGGCGCCAACAGGCAGCATAATCGTCGCAAAGGATCTAATTATGGTGGCGGCGAGTTCATTGTTCCGTTCCAATATTTTTATGGGAATATAAAAAACAAATATTCCAATGAGGACTTTGCCGAATCAGAAGTTAACTCCGTATTTGGATCTGCGGATTTAGGCTATAAGAATTTTGCATTCATAAGTCTTACAGGCCGCGAAGATTGGTTCTCTACACTTAGTCCAAAGAGCAATCATATTTTTTATCCTTCTATTAATACAAGTATCATTTATTCTGACATAGTCAAATTGCCTTCCTGGTGGAGCTATGGCAAACTAAGAGCTGGCTGGGGTAGTGTTGGTGGTGGATTACCCGATGCGTATGCTTTAGTCCTTACTTATACACCCGTCGGGCAAGGCTATTTTAGTCAACCGCTGGTAGGCACCAACGGCGGCAATATACCTAATGCGAATTTGCAGCCATATGAAGTAAAAACAGTTGAAATCGGTGCTGAAAATTCATTTCTCAAAAATCGCTTAAGCGTTGATATAGCATGGTACAACAAAAAAACCATCAACGATATAGCAGATGCAAACGTATCAATCAGTTCTGGTTATGGTACTACAAAAATTAACGTAGGCGAGATTCAGAATAGAGGTATTGAATTACAAATAAGTGGTATTCCTGTTAGAACAAAAGATTTTTCCTGGAATGCCGGATTTAATATGGCACACAACAAAAGCAAGGTTGTAAAGCTTACCAATGAACTTAAATCGAAAACACTCGCAGATAACCGGGACGGAAATGCTTTTATAGTATTGGAAGAGGGTGAACCATTTGGTATTATTAAATCCTATGTATACGAAACTAACTCAAAAGGAGAATTGGTTTATAATCCGGATGGCACATTACGTCGTGGACAACTAGTAAAAGTCGGTAAGGGCGTAGCTCCCTTGACAGCGGGTTTTACAAGTGATCTTACTTATAAAAACTTTATCCTGTCAATCCTCATTGACGGAAAATTTGGTGGCGATGTATTTTCATCTTCCAACTATCTTGGCTATAGGTTGGGCTTGCATAAAGGTACGCTGGAAGGCAGGGAAGGTGGTATAGCGGTGAATGGAGTAGATCCCAATGGAGCTCCTATAAATACAACTGTTAACGCACAGGATTATTGGAGGGCATGGGCATTTGGTCAAACTGCTAATTTTCTATACTCATCAGACTTTATCAAGCTGCGATCAATAAGCCTTGGCTACACTGTTCCAAAAAAAGTTCTCGGTAAGGCACCAATACAGTCTATTAACATTTCACTTGTGGCACGCAACCTTGCCAACTTCCTGAATAAGGTACCTAATGTTGATCCTGAATCAAATTATCAAAATGGTAATGAACAAGGACTTGAAAGAGGTGGTGTGCCTGTTACCAGGAATTATGGAATAAACCTGAATGTTAAGTTTTAATTTAAAATCTCATGAAAATGCAAAATAATTTATTAAAAAAATTAGCTATAGGCATTGGGTGCGTTTGTTTCCTTTTATCATGCGATAAAGGATTTGAAGACCTGAATAAAAACCCGAATGCGTACGTTACCCCGGATGCCAATTCAATTTTTACTTTAACCGAGGTATACATGAACGGACAGAATTTTGAAAATCACCGCGCCAATCTGATCTATACAAGCGAGATAGTCCAGCACTTAGCATCATACGGTTATCCGGGTGATAAATATCTTTATGTACCCGAATGGTCAGGCGCTTTCTATGGTTCTTCATACGGCCAGGGAATTAAGGAAGCAACACAATTACTTACCTCAATAATTCCGGACGAAGCAGAAAACGTTAATAAAAGAAGTGCAGTAAGAATAATCAGGGCTTATATCTTTCATCGGCTGACCGATCTGTATGGTGATGTTCCATACTTTGATGCTGGCAAAGGATATACAGGCCTGGTATTTAAACCCAAGTTTGACAAACAGGAAGAGATATATGCTGATCTTTTGAAAGAGCTGGATGAATCGGCACAGGCATTTGATGCAAGCAAACCATTCTTTGGAAGCGCTGATCTTTTCTATAGCGGGGATGTTACCAAATGGAAAAAATTCGCTTATTCGTTAATGCTTCGCCTGGGTATGCGTCTTACCAAAGTAGATGCTGCTAAAGCGCAACAATGGGTAACCAAAGCAATCAGCGGTGGTGTTTTTCAATCCAATGCAGATAACGTTGTGCTAAATCATGCAACGGGGCCGGATGGTGTAAACCAAAATCCTTATACTACACCTTATCTGAAGGAGGATCTTCAAAGCGGAACCAATGGTGTGAAGCTTTCAAAAACTTTTATTGACCAATTAAAGAATACATCCGATCCGCGGCTACGTATTTATGCAAGGCTGGAAAATTCAGGCGATAATAACCCGGCCAATCAAAAGGGCATGCCAAATGGATATAATGCTGCTACGATCACCAGTCATCCGAGCTGGACAGGATTGCCCGCTTATTCCGATCCCAATACGTTAACCATATTGAGGCAGGATGCTCCGGACATTATCATGAGTTATGCAGAAGTGCAGTTTTTATTAGCAGAAGCTGCTGTGCGTGGCTGGACTACGGGCAGTGCACAAACATACTATAACGAAGGTATTACTGCTGCAATGAAAATGCTGACTGTTTACGGAAGTGCAGTGCCACCAGTAACAGATGCAGAAATAGCTGCCTATCTTGCTGCGAATCCGTTTATGGTAGCGGGCACAGAAGCTCAAAAGTTGAATCAGATACATACACAAAAGTGGATCGCTTTGTTCTTTAATGGGCTTGAAGCATTTGCAGATTTGAGAAGATCAGGATATCCCTTGTTAACTCCGGTTAATTTTCCCGGCAACCTTACCGGTGGTAAGTTACCGCGTCGCTTAATTTATGATGAAAGCGAAAGAGTAAATAATGCTGATAATTATGCAGCAGCGATTGCTCAACAGGGCGCCGATGATTTTAATACAAGAGTCTGGTGGGATAGACCATGAGGCGATAACTTTATGACAAAGATTTGGTGGGATGGGGGCAATTAAAAATATAGTGAATAAAGCAGGTTTATAGTTTTTGAATTCATGCCAGGCTTTTTTATGCCTGGCATTTTTTCTTTGTTATATATAAATATTTAATAGACAAAAAATTTCAACAGGCATCGTTACAATCATTGAATCAGATACACTTAGAACTTATAAATGTGCAGCGTACAATGAAGATTAATCTTAACTTCCGGGACTAACGCACCAACAACTGTAGCCAAAACGAGACTGGAAAAAGCTTATGATAAAAAAACATTGGATAGTGCTGTTAAGTTTATTGACAGGGCAAATTTGTTTTTCCCAGCAGCAACCTCTTTTTTCATTGCTTCCTTCTTCGCAAACTAAAATTGATTTTCAAAATACCCTGGTCGAAACAGCGAATGCAAACATCATAACTTACGAATACTATTACAACGGCGGCGGCGTGGCAGCAGCCGATTTTAATAATGATGGGTTGACGGATCTTTTCTTCACCGCCAATATGCTGCCCAATAAACTTTATCTGAATAAAGGAAATCTTCAGTTCCAGGATATTACCCGGCAATCAGGAACAGGCGGAAGACGTGGATGGAAAACCGGTGTAAGTGTTGTTGATGTAAATGGCGATGGCTGGCTTGATATGTATGTTTGCTATTCTGGCGACCTGGAACCTGAAAAAAGAAAAAATCAATTGCTAATCAACAACGGCAATCTCACATTTACCGACAAGGCCGAA
>Ga0187893_10010754_pt1 | contig 13503 bp, 14 predicted proteins | sample MA1701074metaG_FD_139574 | JGI IMG/M metagenome (GOLD analysis project Ga0187893, IMG submission 139574) | White microbial mat communities from a basaltic lava cave in the Kipuka Kanohina Cave System on the Island of Hawaii, USA - MA170107-4 metaG ...
TGGGAAATGAGCGATAATCTAACAAAGACTCTGAAACAAAGACTGGAGGAATATTTTGAGGCAGGATTAGATGAAGGTTACCAGATTGTCGACAGAGAATCGTATTTAACACTAAGAAAAATGGCCATGACAGATCTGAAAGTGCCTAGAGGCAGCTGGACTCGCTCAGCTGATGCTCTCAAAATAGTCATGGAAAAAAGAGGAATCAAAGTACCCGATGACATGCAAGCAAAATCAATTGAAGGGATAAAAATAAACCTTGTCAAATCTGAAGTTCCAATACCTCAAGCTCCAGCTCCAGAGCCAAAATCTCCTTTTGGCACTCTGCCAGCCCCAGAAAGATCTACACAACCACAAGCTACAGCTAGTCAAGTTCCTCCACAATTAAAAGAAATAAAAATTGTAACTGATGAAATGGCTCAAAGCTGGGAAAGAGGGTTAGCTAAAGCTTTTGGAATGTTGACAAGGTTTTATGCAAAGACTGGGTTGATTGAAGTAGAAGACATAAAACCTAAAGAAAAAAGGACTCTAAAAGATTACACTGATGAGACAGATCTGCTAGCTCACGATTTGGTTGTGTATTGCAAAGAAAATAATGTTCACTTACCAAAATCCTTTGAGTTAGGTATGCTAGGGTTAGAATCTGTAATGATTCTTGGTTCACCATTGTTTAATTTACTTAAATTTGGAAAGAAAGGAAAGAAAACTGAGGAAGTAAAAGATCTAGAAAAGGACGATGAAAAAGGAGCCGGAGCTGAAAAACATGATAAAAATTAATCCAGCTATATTGGTTCGGTTTATGGGATTTTTATCGGAACTCATAGAAAGGGCTTCTTCAATCCCAGTTCCAGATAAAATTCAGAGTTATAGAACCACTCCGGAGGAAAATAAAACAGGGTTTCATATTGTTGTTCTAAAAGCTGCCTTCAGGTCGGAAAAAGATGCCCAAGCATTTTTAGAATTTAACGATAAACTAGATGAGGCTTTTAGTGGAATGCAGTAAAATGGACTTGGAAAAGACACTAAGAAAGGCTGAAAAGAGATTCAGGAAATAAGCAACATTCTGTCGGCGCAAATTAGGTTCGTCGTACTGAATCGCCCCAAATTTTAGCTAATTCTCTCAACAAATTTGTCATTCTTTCTACTTTTTGTGTAACCTTTGTTTCAAGTCTACCTTTTTCAAATACATTCTGTGATAATTCGTACTGCTTTTGAAGAGTGAGAACTTCATTTCTTAATCCTTTAATTTCTGCCAAGATCTTTCTAGCAGACACAACAAGATCTAAAGTTTCTTTTTGGTTGTTTCCCTGAGTAGCTTCTACAAGTTCATCGTATAATCTATCTTCTTCGAATTCCGATGAAAGAGTTTTGTTTACAGTTCCTTTTGATATTTTTTCTTCTATATGTGATAAGCGTATTTTTAACTCAGAAATTTCTTTATCACTTTCACCTCTGCGTTTCAACTCATTACGTTGCATATCTAGAAGTTCAATGACTGCACCATAGAATTTTTGTTCTGCTACTCCTTTTCGTCGTTCTGCTTCAAGATTGATCTCTTTATTTTTCTCTTTAATTTTCTCTTCAAGTTCGTCCAACTTTCCTGTTTTTTCGCTAGTATCTATCAAAAGTTTTAATTCTTCCCTATAAGCAATCACATATTGTTTCATTAGAGATAGTTTTTGTTCATGATAGCTCTGATGTGCATTCTTCTTTTCTTCATCAGACATTCCAGTTGATAAAGAAAAGGATGGATTTGTTTTATAATGTTCAAGCTTCTCTCTTGAATCGTCAAAAGAGATATTGATCAATGATCTAATTTTTTCATCTAATTCATCTCTTGATTCTTTTCCACTTTCACAAGGAACTCCTTGGAGATTTTCAATCTCATTCAAATATTTTCCAAATATCTCTATAGCTTTTTTTGGATCTAGTTTTGCCACATTATAGAATGAATTGTAGCTTATTTACTAATTTATCGACATGAATTATTGAGATAATCTAGATATACTGCCACTTACAGGTTTTTGGCTTATCTCCATATCAGTCAACATTCAAGAATAGAGCTCAACAAGCTTCACACCTAGAGTCAATTTTAGAGAGTTTGATGCCTTTAAACAAAAATTATTTTAAAGATCTGACTTCACATATTTTCCTGATAGCTTACGGTCAATTCAAAAACTTCATTCTTATTTCTAGTAATTTTTATTTCATTTCCTTCTACAAATTGATAAACATAGTAAAGTTGAGTAAGCATGATGCAGTCTTTGTTATTTACTTTCATATCGAAGACTTTGGTTTTGAATTTTAACTTGAAAATTTTGTCTTTTTTATGAGAAACATTTTTTATTTAGGTGAGAAAATTTGCCCAAACCGAGTCAAAAATAATACCAAAATAGCTAGTCTTACAGGATTCGAACCAAAGGTAATTTGATCATAACCTTGATCCTTTATGCTAATTTTACCAATCTCTTGTCCCATGCAAAAATTAAGAATTGGAGATAAGATACGTGTAATTCACGAAGGAAGCAAAGAGGACCAGATCTGTACAATTTTAGACATATTGGAAGACTATGGTGGTGATTCTTATTGGATTAAAAATGAAAGTGGAAGTCTTAGGTTAGAAATTGAAACGCCCGAAACTGTTTTTGAAAAAATCTCTTAATTATTAGAACAGCAATTAACAAATTGCTGAATATGAAGATAATTCATTTTTCAGATACACATCTAGGACATGGTGATTATACCGCAATAGATCCAGAAAGCGAATTAAATCAAAGAGAAATTGACATCTACAAAGTTTTTCGTGAAATTATTGATTACATAATTGAAGCTAAACCAGATTTGGTAATTCACGCAGGAGATCTTTTTGATAATATACGGCCATCAAATAAAGCAATATCGGAAGCATTAGAACAATTTGCAAGATTATCTAAAGCAGACATACCTACCGTTATAATAGCTGGAAATCATTCTACACCAAGACAACGTTCCAAAGAAACAATTTTCAAAATTCTTGATTACTTTGAAAACATATATCCTATTTATGGAGGAAAGTATAAAAAAATTATAATTGGAGATTGTGCTATTCATGCAATTCCTCATACGTACTCTGATCAAGACCTAGAAGAAAACGTAAGAATTGCTAAACCTGATAAGAACTATGAATATAACATTTTGGTAACCCACGGAGTAATTCGTGGAATAAAAGAAGCTTCATGGGGAGAATTCAAAGAACAGACAATTCCTGATAATATTTTACATTCTGATTTTGATTATATTGCGTTAGGTCATCTTCATTCATGTCAGGAAATAAGCAAAAATGCATATTATAGTGGCTCTCCTGAGCGACTAAGCTTCAATGAGGCAAATCAGAAGAAATATTTTCTTGAAATTAACCTAAAAACAAAATCTGTAAGAAAAATTCCAACTAATACGCGAGAGATGAAGGTATTTGATTCAATTGATTGTGAAAAACTAACTCCTGAACAAGTAATAGAATCAATTCAATCAAGATTAGAAAATCAAACTGAAGGAAAAATTATTAGAATGACTTTTGATAATATACCTCGTCATGTCTATTCCTCACTTGATCATCAAAAAATCCATGAGTTGACAAAAAATTCAACCCATTTTGAACCTGTGTTTCATTTTAAAGATGAGGATTCAACTGGTGGTTCTTCAACCTCAATAATAGGAACATTGGATGAAGAGTTTGAAACATTTCTCAAGAAAAAGGAAATCACAGGAAAGGAATTTACTGAATTAAGAACCTTGGGCTTGGAATACCTAGGAAGAATAGAAGAAGAGGTTAACATAGAATAAATGAAAATAGTCAGCCTAAATCTAGAAAATTTTAGAAGATATGAGAAGGAAACCATGGATTTTCCTGATGGGTTAATCGGAATTGTGGGTCGAAATGGGGCTGGGAAAACAACGCTGGTGGAGGCAATTGGATGGTGTCTTTATGGCAATCCTGCTGCAAGAACTGGAAAGGACAATATCAAACGAAGTGAGGCAAGCGATAGAAGCGAGTGTAAAGTCGTAGTAGAATTGATTTTAGGTGCTGATACAATACGAGTTGAAAGGAGTCTACGTGGAAGAAACTCATCTAGTAATGCTAGTCTCTTTCTAAATGGTGAATCAAAAGCTTCAGTAAATGGAATGAACGAGGTTTCAAATTATATTACTTCAAGAACTGGTATGGATCATGTTGCATTCTTTACCTCTATCTTTGCAAAACAAAAAGAATTAGCAGCATTATCAAACTGGAGTAAAGCTGAGAGAAAGAAAATAGTATTACGACTTTTACGAATTGATAAAATTGAAGATGTTATCTCGTTGATAAGATTTGACATGAAAGAGAGTAAGAACATACTAGAATTTATTCAAAAAAATTTAAGAAACATGGACGATTTACAAAGTGATCTTGTAGAATTAGAAAATCAAAAGTCTTCATTAGCAGCTGAAATTACAAAAATAAAGGAGGGTATAATGAAACTAAAGAAATCATTAGAAATCGTGCAACAAAATTTTTCAAACCTCGAACTAAAATATAAGGAACATCAACGCATCAACAAAGAAATTGCAGAACTTAATGGCCTGATAAATGGTGCAAAGAAAGAAAGAAGTGGTGTAGAATCTGATCTCGCATCAGCAATAGAGTCACAACAAAAATTAATAGAAATAAAACCGCAACTAGTACAATTTGACGAAATCAAAAAAGAAAAACAAAAACTAGATTCGTTACAGATCAAATATACTGAAATGATTTCACTGCAAAAGCAGTATGAAGAATATGGAAGGCAAATTGCAAATAAAACAAAAGAAAATGAGCAACTTGCTACTCAATTGAAACTGTATGATGGAATTGATATAGAACTAGAGCAAATTACTCAAAAATTAATTTCATTGCAAGAAAATTATGAGGAAAAAAGAGGCGAGGAATACCAAACCCAAAGTATGATTGATGAGAAAACTCACCAAAGGGATTCACTTCAACAAGAATTCGATGAAATCAAAAGTCTTGGTGAGCAAAGTGTGTGTCCAAAATGCAAACGACAACTAGGCACCCATATCAATGAACTATCAAAACATTACACGCTAGAAATACAGCAATTACAGAATTCAATTGATTCTCATGTTAAGAAAAAATCTGAGATGTCTAGTAAAATTAAAACGATTTCAGATAACATAAAGTCAGAACAAAGCAACGAAGCTTCCATAAAGAAGAAAATTGAGCAACGTACAACTTTAAAAATAAGACTAGATGAAGCGGGAAAAACTTTAGCAGATTTAAAATTACAACAATCCAAAATTGCAATTCAGTTAGAAAACTTTTCAGATATTCAATATGACAAGAACCAACATTCACAAGTAAATGCTGAGTTCCAACGGTTAGATAATGTCAATAAAATTGCTATAGCATTAGATGAAAAAGCAAAAAATATTCCCAATTTACAAAAGCGAATAGAATCGATCAACGATAGCATTTCTACAATGAACGAAAAAGTTTCAAATCATGATAAACAATTAAAAATCATTGGTTTTAGTGAAGAACAATATGAGAAGACAAAAAAATCTAAATCAGAAATTGAAAGTAATTTCCACCAACAGAGGGAAATATTAGTTAGACACGAACAGTATCTAAACCAAACTGAAGATAAAATTTTCCAACAAAAACAAGCAATTAAAGAAGAAAAGGAAAAAGAACAGATTAAAAAAGATGCTGAAAATAAAATCAATTCTCTTCAGTTGCTAGGAAACCTAATGATTGAGTTCAAAATGGATTTAATTTCTAGAATAAAACCTCAGCTTACCTCAAGAACATCAGAACTATTCAGGCAGATGACAAATGGCAGGTATTCATCTATCGAACTGGATGATGACTATACCATAATGATTAATGATAGAGGAAAAAGCTATCCAATTGAAAGATTCTCTGGAGGAGAGACAGATCTAGTTAACTTATGTTTGCGTATTGCAATATCACAAGAACTTTCTCAAAGAGCAGGTGGTTCTAGAACTCAATTCATTGTGCTAGATGAGATATTTGGTAGTCAAGATGAAGAAAGGCAAGCAAACATTTTACGGTCATTACAGAACCTTACAAACCAATTCAGACAAATTTTGCTTATCACTCATATTGAGGACATTAGAGAATCTCTTCCCTATGTTTTCCATATCAAAGAAAATGACAATAACACAGTTACTGTGGAGGAAGAAGGAAATATTTACACGTCTGACAAAGAAACAATTTGACGACGAATAACATCACTCAAGCAAGTAGGAAGTTAGTAACCATATCTATCTAATATTGCACCTAGACGTTTGCTAATAGATTGAACACTTCCTTGATTCATGGAAGAATAACGATTAATCAAACTTCTTAGTTCAGCTGCAATGTTTTCCAAAGCTTCTTTGTATTCTTCAACAGTTTCAGGCTTGTTAAGTTCGCCCATCGCTTCATCGGTTGATCTTATTCTGCCGATATAACAGGTTCTTAAGCCAGAATTTGTTTTGTGAATATATTCCAAATATCGTCTCCGTGAATTTTTGGAATCTCTAATAATATGCTGTGCTCCCTCTTTACTGCATTTAGGACAAATTGATTTAATCAATTATCACGTATGGAAGGTCAACCTTCCATAAAGTTTTTGTTACAACGTTACACTCGCTTTTTTTAATAAACATGAATCTTTATACGCATGAAATTTGATGCAATTATGTGATAATAGTAAAAAATTTCAAGCTGCTCATGTTTGCTTTTGCTTGAGGTGTTTTTAGGTGAGACTTGAGCATAAAGCTGGTAAAGACATAATCTATGAATTAGCTGTCAGGTTATATCCTTCATCTCTCGAATCCTTTCGCGAGGCAATTTCAAATTCAATAGATGAGGGTAGTAACAAAGTTGAGATTCAGGTTTCAATGAAAGAGATAGTTTTTGATGATTGGGGAGAAGGAATAAAGAACATCGAGAAATTTGCTACTTTTGGTGAAGCAATGAAAGCTGATCTTGGAGGTGAAACCATAGGAGAAAAAGGACTCGGCAAGCTTTCGCTTTTGCGTTTAGCGGAACAAGTGAATTTCAGAACTAACAATGGAGAATATGGAGTAGACATTATTATGACACCAGAATATTTGGATTATGATATTGGTTCTGTAAACAAGTTTCTTGATCATAAAGGTACTAGAATAATTATTCCTAATCCGAAAGAGGTACCTCCAATTGAAGAACTTTCTAATTATTTGAAAAAATCTTTTGGCTTACGTATAACCAGAGGAACGGAGATCATACTTAATGGAATACATCTTGAATCGAAATCTAAAATTGATGCTACAGAGAGATTCATTTTTAGACTTAGCGGCGGGAAAATTGACGTTACAGGTAATGTAAAAGAAGATAAGAAAGGAAAAGGTACACTTGATATTTATATTAAACATGTTCTTGTTGAAACTGTTGTTGTTGATCCTGAAAGAAGATTTTCTGGCTGGGTTAACTGTAATGCATTAACTCCTACCACTGCAAGAAATGATATTCTTAGAAACGAAATATTCGACGATTTCTTTGTTCACCTAAAGCAATTTGTACGGCGATTCCCAAAAGTAGAAGAGGAAATTGGTAAGGATGAGATCTTATTGGGAAACGAACTTGAAAAACTCTTAAGGAATTATCTTAGTGACATGAAAATTCTACCACAAGGAACTATGCTTATAGGAAGAGGTAAAGAAGATACGCTAAATAAACAGGATAAAAAAAGTGGCGAGAGAAAAGCAGTTGAACCTTCTGAAGAACCAGAATATATTAAGCTCCATACGCAACGCAAGACAAACAAGCCTATCAAACGAACAACAAAGACAGATTATGGCATTATGTGGGTAGATCAGGATTACGGTAATGATAAAGAACCAATGTTTTATGTTAAGCCGAATGTCATAGTTAGAAATAGGACCAATGATCTATACAAATTTGCATTAAAGAACAAACCGTCATTAGGACCAAAATGGTTGAGATTGTCATCATTTTTAGCTAGATTAGCAATAACGATGAATCCGTCATCCGAAAAATGGAGTCGTGAAGAGATGTATCTTAAAATGGATGAAGCTATTCGTTATTTTCTCAGACACAAGGAAGAGCTTTAAATGGATTGTGAAGCATTAATTCATCAAAATAATCGGCCATAATTTTTTCTGTTTAGTTTAATCTTTTCTAGTTCTGTAATAAGATAATCCACTGTATGAGCTTGACCAAATTCAACATAGTCTATATCATTTTCTTCACATCCTAGTACGTTGTCAATGTCTTCTGTAACTAAAATCATGTTATGTTTTTCTGCATATTTCATGATAGAATAATCACTCTTGAGTTTCATGTTCTGTTCTTCGCATAGTTTCTTGACACTGTACGCCTCATAACCATGTTCTTTCAATTCATCTTCTAAGCCATCACGCATAGCGTCTATGAGCACTTTCATTTGATGTGATCCTGTAATTGTGTAGTATTTACGTTCATTGTAATTTTTTCTTAGGTCTAGAATTCTCTAACTCTTTTACAAACATTTTCAATATCTTTACTTCCACACGTTTTAGCCTATACTTTAGAGTACATTTTGGTTATCAGGGAACTACTGTTTCCTTTAGGCGGGCAATGGTGACGATTTCTAATTCTTCTCCTACCGAATAAGGTGATGGAAGTGTTTTATCAATATGCTTTGCAGTTATTTCATCTCCAAGTGACACCCTGAGTAGGTGTTCTGACGATTTTTGTTCCGTCGTGAATTTAATCGATCCTTCCAAAATTCTTCACATTACGTGATAAGAGTTGGAGCAAAAATTATTCCATATAGGTAAACTCGGTATATGATATATAATATATCAATAATTGACCTAATTGTGGAATTTATTCCACGCGATCTTTATATGACCACTTTACTCTGGTAAAGTTGCTTGTTACCTATACCTGCTAAAGAAGTTACTTTTGCATTTGATCATTTAGAACATTGGATAAGACGTAGTAGTATAGAATTAGATAAAACAATCACTATAAGAGATTTTTTTTCTAACAACGAAGATACTGTACAAGTATTTTCATTCTTTGAGAATGCAAGTGCACCTAACGAAATTACAGATTATTTCAAAAAATTAAAAGATCATCATATATTCTATCTCGCTAATAGCAAAGCTGGGATAGTAGCTGGTATGAGATGTAAAGCATCACCACTGGATAACGCCATCAAAAAAATTACAAATGATACTTTTTCTAGACTCTGGTTGAAAAGTCAACCAAGCGATGAGGGGGTTTACCTCATAATAGAATGCCCGTGGGATATTGACATAGAAAAAAATGCAAGAATAACATTTGACAATTTCAAACTAAAAATCTCACATGACCCCATAATAAAAGAAATAGCAATGCATGTTCCGGTGCCAACTGATATATCATACATGGGTTCACAAATAGATGAATTGGATAAACGAATAGGTAGAACATTGCTAATGGATGGGTATTATGCGACACCTAGACCAAAAGGTATTGATCAAAAATCATTAGCAGAAAAATTAGGTATTTCCAAACCAACACTTGAGGATCGTATGCGTAAAATTGAAGCCATTGGTTTAACACAATTGTTGGACATACGTGGTTTTACAGAAACTGAGGTAGAAGCAAGCTGGAAAGTATTACAAAACAAAATTAAAGCAACAAAATAATATACACATCACATTTTATTGTGAATCCATATAATCAAACATTATCATTCCCAGATGATAACACATTTGATGATACGCTACAGGACCTTTCTCATACGATTCAATATCGTCAAACGCATGTAGATCATCTAGTAATGCCATAAACTCTACCGATGCTAACATACGTAGTTCTTTTCTCCATTCAGAAACCTCTATGAACCAATCAACGCTTTCAACCATTTGTGCGAATTTTATTTTATCGTCTTCAGGAGTCGCTTTGTATGTAGTTTGATAACTCATATATTTTAGAAAGCGTGAATCTTGAACATATTTTGTACAAAATCCATATTTTTCAAAAAAAGCATAGATTTTATCATGAAGACCACCTCTTAAAGTCCGATTTTCTAAAGGAACACACATTAAATTAGCATTTTTTTGAACATTATTAGATTTTACTAATGGATTCCTTCACGAATGGACATAATTTCAATTGTAGTCATAATTATGGCTGCAATAAATCCAAAGAATACTAGATATAATAATGAAAAAATCCCTGTAACTATCTTTCCTCCTACGGTTATTGTAGTGGAATTAGTAATTTCAGTTCCAGTAATTATTTCATAATTATACATAAAAGATCCTACATAATCGGTCAACTGACTATTAGTGCCTGATTCTAAATAAATGAAGATTAGTGGGCCAAGAAAGACTGGAACCCCTACAAATCCTATGAAGAGTTTTATCAGATATTTTCTAACTCTTTGTAATTCTATAATTCTTTTACTTACATCCAACTCAAGATATCATGAATGATATCATATAGAAGTATTTGTGTATGAAAACACCTGATGTCTAATTTTCTAGTCCACGTCTAGCTCATTGTTCTTGATCCACTCTTGCAATGGTTATACTAAAAATAAATTAGAATTCAAAAATGTTCCATAAGGTTTTGAATTTGTTCCTGTTATGGAACATTTCCTTAAAATCTAACTTTATGTGCTAGCCTTGCAATAGCCCATGCAGTAAATATTGCAGAGACTCCCACTAATGATAACACAAGCGCTGAAGTTGTTACTATTAGAACTGCCAGATTTGAAAACGTTAATGCACCAACCACTGATGTTGTTAAAACTAGGATTATTCCAAGCGCCAGTTTTGTATCTGGTCTTGAGCCATTTCTTACTCCCCTTAGAGCAAATCCGGCTGGCCAGACGTAAGTTGCACCAATTAAAGATGCTGCAATAAAGCCTGAACTCAGAACTGAAAACTCTGATGGTTCTCCTGTGTGTGATATGGTGGATAGTTGCAAAATTCCTAAAAGTGGATAGAGTGCGGTTTTGATTGTTTCCTGTAAGATTGGGTTTTGTCTTTCCCAGTCTGCTACTGTCGGACTAAATGAGTAGTATATGGTATCAAAGACGCTCATGAAACTAGACCCCGCTGTTGTTGTAAGTATGGTATCATCACGGAACTCTCTTAGAAATTGTACCTGTGGCGCAAGCTCGGATCCAAATGCTGCTGTAGCTATGAGACAACCGCTTTTTGGCGTGGAAGATTGTGACTCTAGAGTTTCTTTTGCCTTTTCAATTCCTTCTTCAATGGTTTGTTTTTGATCTTCGGCTTGTCCTGCAATTTGGTGTGGAAGCTTTCCGATCAATGCTTTAGCTTGTCGTATCTGTTCTGAATTATACCCAATATCTCTTAGCTTCTCTTCAAATTCAGCTTCGCTTATCAAACCAAGATCGTATTGTTTTATTATAACATCAGCTGGGTTTTCTGATGTTGCCTCTGGAGCTTCGCCGCCTTCAGTTACCGTAAATGTTTCTGTTTTTATAATATATGGCTCATCTGGGTGTGTCTTTGTTGCCCATGCGAATTTGATTTCGTAATCTCCTGGCGGTTGGTTATTCTTAAAACAAGTGTCTGGAAAACTTTGTTGTATCTTTCCGTTTACCACAACATCACAGATGCTGTGTAGCAATCCAGCTTCGTAGACCGGTTTTGGATTACCCAAGCTAAATAGTGTGAATGTGACTGTTTTGTCTGCAAAGTTTCCTCTTTGTGCATCTTCATATGTGTAGATTGGAAAACACATCTCTTTTCCACATGGACCTGGTATGTTGCTTCCAATTGCTGCTGTAAATGGCAGGTATACGTAAAAGTCTGGATATGGATATGGTTCATCTGATATATCCGGAAAGTTTGAGACGGTGATTGTGATTTCAGTTCCTGGTGGTCCGGAGGTTGGAGTGACTGTTATGTCAGGTTCTCTTAAATGACTCGCGTCATATTTTGCCCAAGCTTGGTTTGATATTGGTAATATGAGTAAGAGTGAGATTATTGCAAATGAGAGGAGCTTTCTCAAGTTAGATTGATCTTTGAGGTATAAGTAATAAGAATTACGATTTATAGTTCTGTTCAGGACATGGGGTTTAGCTAAAATCAATTCTCCGTGTTCAATTTCGGGGTTTAGAAGGTATTATTTGGAATGCGGGTTTTTCACGTTTTCCAATGTATTGTTTTACATCTGCCAATTCATGAATCAATGATTTACAAACTGCAGAAATTTCTTTTTTCTTGCTAAGAAACTACTCAATAAATAAAGTAGCCAACCACTTACAAATGATAAAACTGTACCTATTCCATTACTAAAATTTCTGTTTCTACGTCCAGCATGAAATTTAGATTATTTCATTTATGATTAAACTTTATCATTCAGTTTTTTTGATGGTAACTTAATTAAAGTTTCAATTTTGTTTTGACCTAATCCAAGCCTAATCTCAGCTTGTTACGCAGGTGTCTTACCTATACCGCTACATACTTACAATTATTTACCATATCTTTTGTAAAAGGAGATCTTTCATCAAACACATCAAATAATGATTTATTTAATGCTAAATCTTCCGAATAATATAATTGGGTAACAACACCTGCGTCTTTTGCAGCTTGTACCGCATAAACGAAATCACTGTCTGCTGTCAACACAATTGCTTTTTGAATTTGTTTATCCCAACTCATTTTCACTAGATCCACGGCTAACATCACATCAACTCCTTTTTGTGTAAATTCCGCAGTTGTACCATTTCCAATTTTTTGTAATCTGCCCAATCGGACTTCGAATCTAGGTATCATTTTCAATTGATGGATGAATTTGTCGGTTTTACTATATCGAAGTTTTTCATCCACTGTAGGCGGATTACTTTGATGTGGCATGCAGGTGTAATAATATGTTCTAAGTCTATCAGATCCTTGGCAAAGAACATCAGACAATTTTCTAAAATCGATTCTTGGTTCTCCTATTGCTTTTAGTAAGCTAGCCAAATATCCTGCATCTATGTAAACAGCACACTTGTCCATGTCAATAAAGAAAAAGAATCATTCTTAATGATTATGTTTTACTATCGTCGTTTGGGAAACGATAGTGGCTATATTGATCAGTATGATTATATACGATTATTTAAACCATAGTAAGAATTCCAACGATAAGCTAACTCATCATTACTTTACAATATTCTTCTCATAGTAGATAGTCTAATTAGACTCTCAATTTTGTTCGATCCTAACTCTAATTTGATTCCCCTTGTTCCGCTGGTGTTGTCTTAACACTTCCATGTTCTCTAACAAAACGAATGACATATGTGCATGAAATGTACATACTCAACGCATACTCACAGTATACTCATAGTATACTCATAGTATACTCATCGCATATTAGCTCAAAACTTAAGAATAAGCCATAGCTCGATGTCATTTGTTGAACAATTTTACCATAATAGGTGGAAAAGCTTCAGAAGATTTAGCAAAAAAGGTAGCAATCAA
>Ga0187893_10010755_pt1 | contig 13502 bp, 6 predicted proteins | sample MA1701074metaG_FD_139574 | JGI IMG/M metagenome (GOLD analysis project Ga0187893, IMG submission 139574) | White microbial mat communities from a basaltic lava cave in the Kipuka Kanohina Cave System on the Island of Hawaii, USA - MA170107-4 metaG ...
CGGCTCCTCTTCCAGCTCCACTACACGCCGAACGGGAAGGCGGCCACCGACCGGACGCGTCTGGCGATGAGGTTCTCGCGCGTCCCGGTCGAGCACGAGGTGACGACGCGCGCGATCGTGTACCTCGGCCTCAGCATCGCGCCGCACGATCCCGAGGCGACGTTCCGCCACACCGATTCCTTCCCGCAGGCGGCGAGCATCACCGGGCTCATGCCCCACATGCACCTGCGCGGCAAGTCGTTCCGCATCGAGCTCGAACGCGCCGGCGGCGAGAGGGCGATCCTCCTCGACGTTCCGAAGTACGACTTCAACTGGCAGCACACCTACGCGCCCGTCGAGCCGATCCCGGTCGCACGGGGGGACAAGATCACCATCACGGCGGTGTTCGACAACTCGAAGGAGAATCCCCACAACCCCGATCCGGGGAAGCGGGTGAGATGGGGCGACCAGACCTTCGAGGAGATGATGGTCGGCTACCTCGGGTTGGAGCGGCCGGTCGCGGCGGCGGAAGCGGCAAGCGACTGAGCGAGGCGGCAGCGTCCCGGGACGTGGAGTCCACGGACGCCTGGAAGGCGCGCCGTTCGGTGATGGGGAAGCCGACGCTGCGGGAGTCCGGAAGGAGATCTCGGACGCCGCTCGGAAGGAGAGCGGTACGGGGTCGGGATTCAGCGTCACGGATCCCGACGCCGACCCGTCGGGGATCGCGTTCGGGGAATGGGTGATCGGCGATCGTTCGAAGGATGCGGTCGCGCGCTGCGCGAAGTCGTTGGAAGGGGTCGAGTTCGTTCCCGATCCCGAGGCGCTCGTGGACGGACTCCCCAGGACCCGGTTCGAGGCGGCGTGGGGTGGCGTGAAGGATCCGAGGTTCCTTGCCGGGTGCCGTCGCCTCCGCCTCCGCGCACGCGGGTGCGCGGGCTACGGCGCCGACTGACGAGGCGAGGGAACCGCGCGCCGCGAAGGATCGCCGGGCCGGCACGCCGGCGCGAAAGGGCGGAGACGATGCAATCCGCGGAGGACGAGAACGACGAGCTGCACTACGAGCCCGAGGACGAGGAGATCGTCTCGGTCTCCTGTCCGCACTGCGCCGGGCAGGTCTGGGAAGAGGCGGAAGCGTGCGAGCACTGCGGCGCCTACCTGTCGCGGGAGGATGGGCCGAGGTCGAGACCGTGGTGGTGGGTCGCAGGCGGCATCGCGGCGCTGATCGCGGTCTACCTGTGGATCACGCGGGCGCGATAGGGCGGCGTGCGGGTCGGGGAGCGGCCCCGGTCAGATCGCATCGGCGGCGGCGACGCGGTGGAGCGGGACGGGGCGGGCGGGGCGGAACTGGGCGGCGTCGAGGAGGCGGGCGGCGGCGCCGAAGCGGGGCAGGAGCTCGGCGAGGACGGCTTCGGCGGTGGCGCGCAGGGCTCCGGGGTCGAGGTGGACGCGGGCGTTGAGGACGAGGCGGCCGCGGCCGGCGGGCAGTGGGAGGCGGCGCGAGAGGGCGGCGGGCGAGGCGGCGCCGGTGCAGCTGGCGACGGCGGCGCCGTCCTCGCTCTCGAACAGCGCCTTGGCGTGGGCGATCTCGGCGCGGCCGGCGAGGGCGGCGCGCAGCGACTCGACGAGGCCGAGCGCGAGCGCGCAGCCGTCGAAGGGGCTCCCGGCGGTGACGTCGAGCGCGAGGTTGAGCCAGCCGAGCTCGGCCTCGCCGGCAGCGTAGACGTCGTAGTCGACGGCGGCGACGTTGCGGCCGGAGGGGCGGTCGGCCTCGAGCTCGCGCTCCCATGCGTCGAACCCCTCGCCCGTGAGGCCGGAGAGGGCGACCGCCTTCGCGCGGGGGAACTCGCGCGCGAGCGCGGCGAGCAGCTCGGCTCGGCGCGGCGCCGGCAGCAGGTCGACCTTGTTGAGTCCGATCAGGTCGGCCTCCTCGAGCTGCTTCTGGAAGATGTAGGCCACCTTGGGCGAAAAGCCGCCGAATCCGCGCTCGAGCACGATCTGGCGGGCGCGCGTCGGATCGACCAGCACGGAGTAGGGGGCGATCGAGTAGCGGTCGGCGTAGAGCCGGCGCAGCGGCTGGACGACGGTGGCCGCGAGGTCGGTGCAGCTCCCGACCGGCTCGCCGATCAGGACGTCGGGACGCTCCTCGAGACGGAGCTTCTCCGCCCGCTCGGCCAGCTCGTCGAACTTGCAGCAGAAGCAGGCTCCGGCCACCTCCTCGACCCGGAACCCGCCCGCGCGCGCCGCTCCGGTGTCGACCAGGTTCGCGGCCTGGTCGTTGGTGATGAGCCCGACCCGGAGGCCGCGCGCCTGGAAGCGCGCGGCGAGGCGCAGCAGCGCCGTCGTCTTGCCGGCGCCGAGGAACCCCCCCACCACCAGGAACCGGACGCGCTTCATCAGCAGCAGCCCGCCCCGCGCGCATGGAACGTCGGCGCGCTGACGCGGAAGTCGCCCCGGCGCGCGAGCTGCGCCGCGACGCGGTCGGAGACCTGCACCGGCGTGCCGGCGGGGAAGGGGAACTTCTCGTCGTGATAATGGATGCCCGGGCCGATGAACGTGGCGCATCGCCCGGCGTAGACGTCGGGCTGCGCCTCGCGGCGCCCGGTCTTCACGGCGAGCACCTCGACGCTCTCGAGCCAGAGTTCGCCGCCGCCCTCCTCCGCGAGCTCCGGGAACTCAGCGGGCGTGAGCAGACGGTAGGGCCGCCGCGCGCGCACGACGAGCTGCTGGAACCCGGCGCGGTGGAGCGTGTCGAGGTACTCGCCGTAGAGGCGGCAACCCGAGATGCAGCGCGCGCGCAGCGTGTCGTTGGCGCGCAGCCCGGCGGGGATCGGCCGGGTCGCCACCGGGTCGCTGGTCGAGAATCGGCCGCCGACCCTGAGCACCCGATGCACCTCGCGCAGAGCCTGGTCGAGGTCCTCGTCGGCGAAGACGTTGAACAGACAGTTCTGCGCCACCACTTCGGCGGCGCCCTCCTCGACCGGGAGCTCCTCGGCGCGGCCGTCGAGGATGCGGACGAACTCGCGCCGGAACCAGGGGTTCTCGCGCTCGGCGTCGGCGAGGTTGTGCGCCGCGGCCTCCCGCATCTCGGCCACCGGGTCGACGGCGATCACCCCGCCGGGCTGGCGCCGGAAGTAGGCGAACTGCAGCGCCTCGAGTCCGCCGCCGACCCCCACGTAGAGGATCGGGCGCGTCCCGCCGAGGTCGCCCGGGTGGACGGTCGACCCGCAGCCGTAGTTCATTTCGAGCATGCGCGGCGGGACGGTGAGGCCCGGCAGCGTCCAGACGGCTCCGTCCACGCAGCAGAGGCTCGCGTCGGGCTCGAGCGCGGCCGCCGCGTAGACGTCGCGCACCGCGTCGCGAGGGTCGTGGCTCATCGGCGGGACTCTACGCGAAGCGGGCCGGCCGCGGATGCCGGGCCGCTCACTCTCGCGGGTCGAGCAGCTCGCGCAGGCGGCGCGCCGCCGCCTCCGCGCCGGCCCGGTCGCCGGACGCGGCGAGCGCGCGGCCGTACTCGCGCCAGCCGTCGGGATGGTGGGGGCTGAGCTGCGTCGCTCGCTCCAGGCACGCGAGCGCCTCGTCGTGCCGGCCGAGCGCGAGGAGCGCGCGACCGCGGTGGAGCTCCGGCTCGACGCGCCACGGGGGGGAGGCGGCGCGGAGGCGGTCGGCGAGCGCGAGCATCTCGGCCGGCCGCCCCTGCGCCGCGGCCAGCCGCAGCGCGAGGCCGAGCGCCTCGGGATGGTCGGGGTCGACCTCGATCACGCGGCGCATCACCTCGAGCAGCGGCGAGCTGCGGTCGCCCTCCGCGTGGCGCGCCGCGAGCGGGAACGCGAACGCCGCCACGATGGAGGCGTGCAGCTCGCGGTCGTCCTCGAACAGTCGCGGCAGGGCGAGGAGGCGGGCGATGGTCTCGTCGGGCGCCCGGCCGCCGCCCGAGTCCAGCTCCGCGAGCAGCCGCGAGACCGCCCGGTTGGCCTCGGCACGGCGCTGCAGCGTCCGGGCCGTCGCCGGATCGGGCGGCGCGCCGCCCGGCCGCAGCAGATCGAGCGGCGGCTCGCAAAGCTCCGCGATCAGGCCGCGCGCGGGGTCGGTCGAGCCGCCCAGCAGCGCCGCCTCGGCCGCGTACTCGAGACCGGGCCGCGCGTCGCGCGTGAGCGGTCCGTCGCCGGCGAACTCCCGCAGCCGTTCCGGCCCGGCGACGTGGCGCCGCAGCAGCGCCACCGCAGTGAGCGGCCGCCCGTGATCGGAGACGTTCACGGCGCCCGCCGCGCGCAGCCTGCGCTCGAGCTCGCCCACCTCCACGCGCAGCGGCTCGCGCGCCCCCACCAGGAGGAGGTCGGGGCGCGCGAGCCCCGAGAACCAGAGCGAGGTCTCGGGGAAGACGCGGAGGAACGTGCGCACCACCATGCGCAGCGTCTCCACCTGCAGCCCGTATCCCTGCAGCCACTGCACGCACAGCCCGCCCGGCGCGAGGCGCTCGCGCGCCTCCTCGAAGGACTCGCGGGTGAAGAGGTGGGCGACCCCCGGGATCCATACGTTGCTCGGTTCGGAGACGACGAGGTCGTAGCGATCGGAGCCGTAGCGCAGCACGGTGCGTCCGTCGGCTGCGAGCAGGCGCAGGCGGGCGTCGAGCTCGCAACGGCGGTTGATCGCCGCGAAGAACGGCAGCGCGAGCACCACCTCGGGGCTGATCTCGGCGCAGTCGACCCGCTCGAGCGGGTGGCGCAGCAGCTCGGCCGCAGTCTGCCCGGTGCCGAGGCCGATGACGAAGGCGCGCCGCGGCGCGGGATGGAGCGCGGCGGGGAGCGCGCCGAGCATTCCCTGCGTGGCCTGGTCGTCCTCGTCGGTGGAGCCGGTGGTCTTGCCGTCGAGCTGCAGGTAGAGGCTCTCGCCGATCTGCACGACGCTGACCGAGGTCTCGAAGGCGCTGCGGTGGGAGCGCACGACGGCGTCACCTCCCTCCACGCCCGCCTGCGTCGCGCCATGGGCGTAGGCGGCGGTGTGGAGCAGGCGCAGCGGCCAGGAGGGCATCCACGTCCATGCGATCGCCGCGCCGGCGGCGAGCAGCGGCGCCGCCGCCCACTTCGTGCGGCGCCGGAGCGTGGTCGCCGGGAGCGCCGCGAGCGGCACCAGGAGCGCCGCGGCGAGAGCGAGCAGGAGCGCCCGGTCGAGCCGGAGGCGCGGCATCACCCACGACGCCGCCGCGAAGAGGCCGAGGACGTTGCCGAGCGTGAGCGCCGCGTAGAGGCGCCCGGCGCGGCGGGCATCGACGAGCCGCGCGGAGGCCACCGCGGCCGACCAGCTCGCGCCGAACGCGCTGGTGATCGGCAGCAGGACGAGCGCCGCGATCAGCGCGCGCAGCGCCAGCGCGCCGCCGAGCTCGCGGCCCTGGAGGCCGCGGCTCTCCGCCACCAGCCGCGAGAGCGTCCCGGCCTGCGCGTGCACCACGAGTCCGTAGAGGCCGACCACCGCCCAGCAGGCCAGGTAGACCCGCTCGGCGGCGCCGCGGCTCCCTCCCACCCAGCGCCGCACGAGCAGCGAGCCGATCCCCAGCCCGAGCACGTAGACCGCGACCACGACGGTGAACGCGCGCGCGGTCGGCCCGAGCAGGAGCCCGAGCACGCGGAACAGGATCGCCTGCAGCCCGAGCGCCACCATCCCCCCCGCGAGGAGCGAGGCGAGCATCGGCAGCTCGTCGCGCCAGGAGCCCGGCGGCGGCGGCGCGCGCGCGGGGTCGCGGCCGGCGCCCGGCGCCGCTCCCTCCGGCGCACTCGTGCGCGCCACCCAGGCGAGCAGCGCGAGGTCGAGGAGGACGACCGCGACCGCGCCGTTCGTGACGCCCAGCCGCGGCACCAGCGCGAAGCCGGCCAGCAGCGCTCCCGCCGTCGCGCCGATCGTGTTCACGCCGTAGGCGAGCGCCGCGCTGCCGCGCTCGCCGCGCCCCCGGTCGACCGCCGCGATCGCGAGCGGGAAGCCGAAGCCCATCAGGAGCGTCGCGGGGAGCATCAGTCCGCCGCCCGCGAATCCGCGCAGCAGCGAGCCCCCCGCGCTGCCGAGCCGGTCGCCGCGGCTGAAAAGCGCGAAGAGCGGGTCGGCGAGCGGCAGCGCGACCACCGCCGCGAGCGAGAGCAGGGCCGCGGCGACCTCGGCGCGCACGAACCATGCGCGCGCGTCGGCGATCCGCGGCAGGCGCGCCGCCGCGGCCGCCGATCCGGCGAAGAGGCCGATCATGTAGGTCGCGACCGTTGCGACCTGCGCCAGCGCCGTCCCGCCCACCCACGGCAGGAGCGCCCGCGACCAGATCACCTCGAGCGCGAGCGCGGCGAGGCCGGTCATCGCCAGCGCGGCGAGCAGCGGGCCGTCCCGCCTCACGCGGACTCCTCCGGGGATCGGTCGAGCGGGCCCACCGAGGGGCGGGAATCTAGCCGCGCCGCGCGCCGCCGCCGCACGCCGGCCGACAGGGGGTGACCGCGGGCGCCGCCCGCGCTAAGCCTGTGCGCGATGAGTGGCCCCCTCCTCCACCCTGCGCTGCGCTCGCTGGCGCTCGCGTGCGCCGCCGGGCGCGCGCAGGAGACGCCCGCCCCGCCGCCGGAGGCGGCGCCCGCGGCGCCGACCGCCGCAGGGATCGAGGCCGTCGCGGCCTCCGGGGACGACGTCGACGCGGTGGTGGCCTCGCTCGCCGGCGCGCGCCGCGCGCTCGACTTCGCGCCCGCGCGCGAGCGGCTGGCGGAGCTCTCGTCTCGCACGCAGGACGAGGCGCTCACGCGCCGCCTCGCCGCGGAGGCGGCCGACTTCCTCGCCGAGTCGAACCTCTTCGAGCGGCTCCTCGGCCGCGTGAACGAGCAGGCGCAGCGCGGCCAGCCGCTGCCGTGGCCCGAAGGGGGCGGCCTGGTCGTCTCGGGCGCTGACCTCCTCGGAGTCGAGCTGGCGCGCGAGGGGGTTGCGGCGCGCAAGCCGTGGCGCTCCTTCCCGCCGGAGCTCACGCTCGAGTTCCTCGCCGAGCTCCCGCTCTCGCCCGCGGAGCGCGTCGAGCTGGCGCGCTTCGCCTTCTGGCGCGGCCTCACCGCGCGCGCCGAGGCCGAGCTGCACGCCGCGCTCGAATCGGACGCGAGCCTCAAGGAGCTGGCCGACCAGGCGCTCGCCCTGCATCGCCGCGAGGAGCCGCCGCGCGGCGGCTACGCCTGGCACCGCGGGAGCTTCCTCCCGGCGCTCGAGGTGAACCGCCGCCGGCTGCTCGAGGACGTGGCGCAGAAGCTCGAGCGGGCGCTGGGCGAGGCGACGACGCTCCGGCTCGCCGAGGTGGTGGCGGCGCCGGCCCACGCGCTCGACCTCTTCGCCCCGCGTCTGGAGGCGGGGACGCAGAGGGTGGTGGCCGAGCTGGCGCGCCTCTACGAGCCCCCGCGCGACTGGATCCAGTCCTACCGCACGAGCGTCAGCCTGCGCCGCCAGCGGCTGCTGCAGATCGAGCAGTGGGAGCCGGCGGCGAAGGCGGCGCTCGAGCTGATCGGGCGCTACGACAAGCCCGATCAGCCGAAGGTCGACGAGTTCCGCCGGCAGCTCGCCGAGCGGGCGCTGCAGTACCAGCGGCTGCGCCGCTCCGACGAGCTCGCGTTCGAGCGGTTCCCGGCGCGCGACGCCGAGGCGCTGCTCCTGCGGCTGGAGCGCCTCGAGCCGGCGCTCGAGGCGACGCTGGTCTACCGCCGCGAGCACCACGGCGAGGCGGCCGACCCGTTCCCCGCGGTGTCGCCGCAGGGGGCGAAGGCGCGCCTGCTGCCGGGGCGCGCGGGCGCGGGGCTGGAGGAGTTCGCGCGCGCGCTGCTCCTGCTCAAGAGCAACCGCCTGCTCGACTTCATCCAGCGCGGCGAGGAGCTCGACCGCGTCGGCGGCGAGATGACGCCGTGGGAGCGCATCGTGCTGCGCGACCTCCTCCACGACGCGCTCGACCTCTACAACGCCAGGGTCCTCACCAGCGCCGATCCGGAGGAGTACCAGAACGTCGTCGCCACCAACGAGTACCGCCGGACGCTCCTACTCAAGCCGTTCGAGATCGACGAGCGCGTGGTGATCGCCGCCCGCGGCCACTCGCAGGAGATGAAGGACCTCGGCTACTTCGGCCACGACTCCCCCACCGAGAAGCTGCGCACGCCCACCGACCGCGTGCAGTTCGCGGGGTACGGCGGCGGGGCGGGGGAGAACTGCTACGCGGGGGGCGGCGGCGGCCGGGGCGCGTTCGAGGGCTGGTACCACAGCCCCGGCCACCACCGCGGCATGGTGGGCGGCGGCCCCCACCTCGGGGTGGGAGCCGACACCACGCACGCGCTGTGGACCCAGAACTTCGCCGGCACCGACTGGAGCTGGCGCCGCCACTTCCCGACGCTCACGGTGGACGCCGAGGCGCGCATCGCGGCGGCGATCGAGAAGCTCTCGCGCACGAAGCACGACACCTGCCGCGACGAGATCGAGGCGCTGCTCGAGCTCGGCCGCGACGCGCTCCCGGCGGAGAGCCGGGCGCTCACCGCGGCGCGCTCCGACGCGGCTTCCGAGCGGCGCGGCTTCGCGACGCGCCTCGCGCGCGCGCTCGCCGTCGTGGCCGTCCAGGAGGGGATCCCGCAGGCGGTCGACCTCGCCGTCGAGACGCTGCTCGCGCTGCTCGAGGATCCGGCCGGCGTGGTGCGCGGCGAGGCCAACCTCGCGCTCGAGCACGTGACCGGCCGCAGCTTCCGGTTCGGCGCCAGTCTCGAGCCGGCCCAGCGCGCCGCCGCGGTCAAGCGCTGGCGCGACTGGTGGAAGACGGCGCGCGAGGGCTTCACCCCGCGCATCGAGACGCCGGCGTCGGAGGTGCAGCCCTTCGACGTCGCCTCGCCGGTGGCGCGCGGGTCGGTGAAGCGGCAGTCGCCCGACGCCCCGCTCAAGGTCTTCTCCCCCGAGGAGCGGCTCGCGCTCGCGCGGCGCCTCGGCGGCAGCCGCCAGACCGAACAGGCGGTCACGGCGGCGCTCGACTGGCTCGTGCGCCACCAGAACCGCGACGGCTCCTGGGGCGGCCGCGCCTTCGAGAACCAGTGCCGAGGCGAGAAGTGCGGCGGCGCGGCGGCCTTCGACTTCGACGCGGCGCTCACCGGCCTGTCGCTGCTCTGCCTGATCCACGGCGGCAGCACCATCGAGATCGGCCCCCACCGCGACGCCGTGAAGAAGGGGCTCGACTTCCTGGTCTCGCGCATGCAGGAGCACGGGAAGTTCACGTCGACCAGCGGCTGGTACATGTACCAGCACGCGCTGGCCACGCAGGCGCTGGTCGAGGGCTATGGCACGAGCGGCGACCCGTTCCTGAAGCAGGCGGCGCAGAAGGCGGTCGACTTCCTCGTCTTCGCCCAGAACCGCGAGCTCGGCGGCTGGCGCTACGAGGCGCGCACCGACGCCGACACGTCGGTGACCGGCTGGGTGGTGCTGGCGCTCATGACGGCGCACGACGCCCGGCTCAAGGTGGCCGGCTTCAAGGGGGCGCGCGAGTGGATCGAGCGCGTCACCGAGCCGGCCTACTACCGCGTCGGCTACACCCACGCGCTCGACGCCGCGATCCAGGAGCCGCGCCTCACCGCCGTCGGCCTGGTCTGCCGCCAGGCGCTCGGCACCCCGTCGAACCATCCCGCCATCACCGTCGGCAAGGAGTGGTGCCTGCGCCAGCTCCCGACCGCGCAGTACATCGACCTCTATTTCGCCTACTACGCGACGCTCGCGCTGTTCCAGATCGGCGGCGAGCCGTGGAAGCGCTGGAACGACGCGATGGTGCCCGCGCTCCTCGAGCGCATCCACGATCCGCGCGACCCGAAGAAGGGCTGCCGGCGCGGCTCGTTCGACTCGCAGGGGATCTTCGGCGACTACGGCGGCCGCGTCTACGGCACCGCGCTCTCCTGCCTGATGCTCGAGGTCTACTACCGCTACGAGAAGTTCCCCGACGTGCGCAGCCTCTCCGTCACCGGCTCGATCGCGGAGCTGGCGAAGCCGCTGCTCGACCAGCTCGGCGCCGGCACCGCCCCGGTCGCGCGGGCGGTCGCCATGCGGCGCATCGAGGAGGAGTTCGGGACGGCGGCGCAGGCGCCGCTCCTGATGATCGTGCGCGAGCCGGGCGATCTCTCGCGCCGCCAGGACGCCGCCGAGATCCTGGCGCGCGTCGCCACCGCCTCGATCCTCTCCGATCTGCTCGGGCTGCTCGACGATCCCGACCCGACCATCCAGGACCGCCTGTTCCAGGCGCTCGCGCGCGGCGCCAGCCCGGCGAGCGTCCCCGACCTCGCGCGCCGCCTGGCCGACGAGCGCGGACACGTGCGCCTGTGGGCGGCGCGCACGCTCGGTCGCATCGGCGCTCCCGAGGCGCTCGCGCCGCTGGTCGCCCGCAGCGCCGTCGAGCCCGACGCCAACGTGAAGAACGAGATCGCGGGCGCCGTCCGGGCGCTCTCGAACCGCTCGGCGCTCGACCGGATCCTCGACGACGCCGGGTTCCTGGCCACCGACGCCGCGCGCCGCGCCGACCTGCGCGAGGGGCTGCGCGTGCTCGAGGGGCACGGCCTTCCGGAGAAGCTGGCGGCGGCGCGCGAGAAGCAGCCGGACGTCTACGCGGCCTGCCTCGCCCCGCTGCGGGAGCTCGGCCGCACCGGCCTCGTCCCGCTCCTGATCGCCGCCCTCGACCTCGAGGACCCCGACGGCCGCGCCCTCGCCGACCAGCTCCTCGTCGCGCTCGCCGGCCGCAGCATGAACTTCGACGCCAGGGCCGAACCGAAGCTGCGCAAGGAGGCGGTCGCGCGCTGGGGCGCCTGGTGGAAGTCGGCGCGAACGGCGTTCCAGGCCGGCGCGACGCCGCAGGGCTCCTGACCGCCTACTCGGGCGCGACGACCGGCTCCTCGCTCCAGGCGGGCGCCAGCAGGCGGCGGCCGTCGGCGCTCCTCTTCGCGCCGGGATCGTCCGGCCGCCGGCGGTCCCAGAGCTTGCACGTGACCTGCTTGTGCATCTGGTCGAGCCCCTCGCAGTAGTTGGTGAACTCGCAGCGGCGCACCTCGGCGCCGCGACCGAGCCGGATCTTGCGGAACCAGTCGGGATCGGCGAGCGACTGGCGCGCGGCCGCCACCAGGTCGGCGTCGCCGCGCGCGAGGAGCTGCTCGGCCTGGTCGAAGGTGCAGATCCCTCCCGAGGTGACGACGGGCGTGTCGTAGCCGACCTCCCGCACCGCGCGGCGGATGCGCCCCGCGAGGTGGACGTTGCGCCCGAACGGGCCGCGCGCGTCGGAGAAGACCGTCGGCATGCACTCGTAGCCGCTCGGGCCGGTGTAGGGGTAGACCGCCCAGCCGACGCGCGGCTGCTTCGCGTCCTCGAAGCGGCCGCCCTTGCTGATCGAGAGGTAGTCGAATCCGGCGCGCGCGAACTCGACGCCGAACCAGACGGCGTCGTCGATGCGGCTCCCCCCCTCCACCACGTCGTCGCCGAGGAAACGCACCCCGACGACGTAGTCGCTCCCCACCGCCCGGCGCACGGCGCGATAGACCTCGAGCGGCACCTTCACCCGGTTCTCGCGCGGCCCGCCGAAGCCGTCGTCGCGCGTGTTGAGCGCCGACAGGAACGAGGACATGGTGTAGGCGTGGGCGTAGTGCAGCTCGACGCCGTCGAACCCGGCGCGGCGCGCGCGCGACGCCGCCGCGGCGAAGACGGGCGGCAGCGTCCGCGGCAGCTCGCGCACGTGCGGCAGGTGGAGGTCGGTCACGCGCTCGCGATGGCCGAAGCGGAGGTCCTCGAGCTCGCGCGCGTCGAGCACCCGCTCGATCAGCGCTTCGTCGGCGGCCGCGAGGCGCGTGCGCAGTTCCTCCTCGGGCGCGCCGTGCCAGCGCGCCTCTCCCGTCGCCAGCGCGAGCGACTCGCGGTGGCGGCGCTCCACGCGCAGGAAGCGGCCGAAGTACTTCTCCGGGGGCGGACGGCGGCGCACCACCAGGAAGTCGATGATCTGGATGAAGAGCCGCGTGTGGCCGTCGCTGGCCCGCCGCACCGTCTCGACCAGCTTCTCGAGCCCGGGCAGGAAGCGGTCGTCGCCGATGCGCAGCAGCGGGCCGCTGGCGACGTCGCGCACGCCCGTCGCCTCGACCACGATCGCTCCGGGCCGCCCGGACGCGAAGCGGGCGTACCAGTCGAGGATGTCGTCGGTGACGTGCCCCTCCTCGGTGGCGCGCCACGGCACCATCGCCGGCACCCAGGTGCGCTGCTCGAGCTGCACGCCGCCGATCCAGATCGGCCGGAACCAGCGCGCGCGCGCCGCCTCCTCGGCGGTCGGCCAGTTCGCCGGGGGAAGCGGGTGGCGGATCGCGGGCTGGGGATGCCACATGACGCCAGCACAGTAGCAGCGGCGCGCGCATGGCCGTAAACCGTGCCGCCTTCCGGCTGCGGGAGACCCGGTCTGCCCACGCTGCTGCACCTTCATCCCGAGGACGCCCGCGCGCGGCGCGAGCTGCTGGCGCGCGAGGGCGCGTGGCTGCGCGAGCGCGGGATCGTCCTGCTCCTCGCCGACGAGCGCGTCGAGAGCTCGGACCGCGAGCTCTACGGCGAGGTGCTCGAGCTCCCGCCGCCCGCCGAGGTCGCGGCCACGCTGGCGGCGCTGCGGGAGCTCGCCCGCCGCCGCCCGCTCGACGGCGTCCTTCTGCAGAGCGAGTGGGCGCTGCCGGCGGGCGCCCTCCTGGCTCGCGAGCTCGGGCTGCCCGGTCCTCCGCCCGAGGCGGCGCTGCGCTGCCTCGGCAAGCACCTGACGCGGGCGGCGCTGGCGGAGGCGCGCGTCCCGCAGCCGGAGTTCGCGCTGGCGCGCAGCGCGGGCGACGTGCGCCGCTTCGCCGACGCCCACGGCTTCCCGCTCGTCCTCAAGGCGCTCGCCTCGACCATGGCGCGGCTGGTCACGCGCGTCGACGGCGCCGGCGGGATCGAGGGGGCGGTGGCGCGGCTGCGAGCGGCGCTCCCCCAGGCGAGCGACGTGGCACGCTTCGCGGCGTTCGCGCGCGCGGCGCGCCTCGACCCGGGCGCCGACGCGAGCGAGAGCTTCCTGTGCGAGACGCTCGCGCCCGGCGACCCGGTCGAGGCCGACGGCCTGGCGGCCGGCGGGCCTCCGCGCGCGTTCGGCGTCCTCGAGCAGGTGATGACCGACTGGCCGCGCCTCTACATCGAGGCGTACCTGCTGCCGGCGGACCGGCCCGGCGCGGAGGCCGCGGTGATCGGGGAGGCGGCCGAACGGGCCGTCGCGGCCGTGGGGCTCGACTGCGCCGGCTTCTCGGTCGAGCTGCGCGCGGCGGCGGGCGCCGCACGGGTGATCGAGGTGAACGGCCGGCTCGGCGAGGACGACGGGCTGCACCGGCTCTACCAGCTCTCCTGCGGCGCCCATCCGTTCCGGCTGGCGGTCGAGCTCGCGCTCGGCGGGCGGCCCGACTTCGAGCGCCGCGAGACCGGTCACCACGCCCTCGCCTACCGGTGCGCCTTCGAGGCGGGCTTCGTCGGCGCCCTGCCCG
>Ga0187893_10010757_pt1 | contig 13501 bp, 13 predicted proteins | sample MA1701074metaG_FD_139574 | JGI IMG/M metagenome (GOLD analysis project Ga0187893, IMG submission 139574) | White microbial mat communities from a basaltic lava cave in the Kipuka Kanohina Cave System on the Island of Hawaii, USA - MA170107-4 metaG ...
CGCGAGCGGGCGGATCGACTCCGCCCGGGTGCTGGCCTTCCCGTGAGGCGATCCTCACAGTGGCCGGCGGTAGCACCCTCTCGCCTACCGTTGCGGGGGCAGTCCAGGCATTGCGCTCCGGGTTGCGGAGGCGCGCACCTGATTCCCGTTTCATCCCCGATTCTTGAGCATCTCGGGGACACCTTGCAGCGGGTTGCGCGGCGATTATAGCGCCGCAAAAAAGCCTTGCCGGACGCGCGCTTGGGGCGCTGCCGCATGATCAGGAAACACATGCAGAACCGGCCCTTATTTCTTGACGCTGCGGCAGAATTGCAACATAGTGTATTCGTGGACACGGAGTTCGACTCGCTCGAAGCGAAGGTGGCGCAATTCGTCGGCATCTGCGAGCGGCTCCGGGCGGAGAATCACGACCTGCGGCAGCAGCTCGCGACCGCACGCAACGACGCCAAGCGCCTCAACGAGCGCATCGAGGGCGCAAGATCCAGACTCGAGCACTTGCTCGCGCGGCTGCCCGATTGATGACCGCGCCCGCGCGCGCCCGCCATGCCCGAGAGCCCCAAGACGATCGAGGTGAGCCTGCTGGGGCGCACCTACAAGGTCGCTTGCGCCGAGGGCGAGCGCGACGCGCTGATGCGCGCGGTGCAGTATCTCGACGCCAAGATGGGCGAGATCAAGAAGACCGGCAAGGTGAACGGCACGGACCGCATCGCGGTGATGGCGGCGCTCAACATCGCCAACGAGCTGCTGTCGACGAAGCTCGGCGGCGACTTTGACATCGGTCAGGCCAAGCGTAGAATCGCTTCGATCGAGGCGAGGCTCGATGCGGCGCTCGCCCAGCAGGAGAAGCTGTTCTAAGGTTCGCCTTTGTCCCCTGCTGTGCTCGACCGGGCCCAAGTTCACCGAACCGATAGCATCCCAAGGTTGCGGTCCCTAGTGTCACTGTTGTGATCGTCCCGCGCCCTCGGGCGCGCCGGACGAACCTGAGGTGACCGGTAAGCGACCACCCTTTTTGCGGGGTTCGGGATCCGGGCCCACCGGCACGGCCGGGGGACGCCATAAGAACAACGATTCGCTGCGGAGCGGCACTAAGGTGCCGCACCGCACCGAGCTACGTTTGGGAAAATCCGATTCGCTGCGGACCGGCACTAAGGTGCCGCACCGCACCGAGCTACGTTTGGGAAAATCCGATTCGCTGCGGACCGGCACTAAGGTGCCGCACCGCACCGAGCTACGTCTGGGAAAATCCAAAGCGCTGCCGTGAACTACTGGCTCATGAAGTCCGAGCCCGACGAGTGCTCGATCGACGACGTGCTCGCCGCGCCGGGCCGCCGCACGGCGTGGAGCGGCGTGCGCAACTACCAGGCCCGCAACTTCATGCGCGACGCCATGCGCGAGGGCGATGGCGTTCTGTTCTACCACTCGAGCTGCCCCGAGCCTGGCGTCGCCGGAATCGCCGAGGTCGCCTCGACCGCCTACCCGGACGCTTCGCAGTTCGACCGCGAGAGTCCCTACCACGACCCCAAGGCGACGCCGGCGGCCGCACGCTGGGTGAACGTCGACGTGCGCGCGCTGCGCAAGACGCGGCTCGTGCCGCTCGCGGAGCTGCGCGCACACCGGGAGCTCTCCCGCATGTGGCTGCTGCGCCGCGGCAGCCGGCTTTCGATCACCCCGGTGAGCGCGGCGGAGTGGCGCTTCATCACCGAGCGGCTGATGCGCGCATGAGGGCGCTCGCCAACGACACGCTGCTCCGAGCGCTCGCGCGCCAGCCGACCGAGCACACCCCGATCTGGCTGATGCGCCAGGCGGGACGCTACCTCCCCGAGTACCACGCGGTGCGCGAACGCGCCGGCAGCTTCGTGGCGCTTGCGAAGACCCCGGCGCTCGCCGCCGAGGCCACCCTGCAGCCGCTCGAGCGCTTCCCGCTCGACGCCGCGATCGTGTTCTCGGACATCCTCACGCTTCCCGACGCGATGGGGCTCGGCCTGGGCATCAGCGAGGGCGAGGGCCCGCGCCTCGAGCGCCCGCTGCGCGATGAAGCCGCGGTCCGGCGCCTTGCCGCGCCGGACCCGGCGCGGGAGCTGAGCTACGTGCTGGAAGCCGTGCGCGAGGCGCGCCGAGCGCTCGCGGGCAAGGTGCCCCTGATCGGGTTCGCTGGCAGCCCCTACACGCTTGCCTGCTACATGGTCGAGGGTTCGGGCAGCGACGATTGGCCGACGCTCAAAGCCATGCTGTACGGCCGGCCCGAGCTGCTGCACCGGATCCTCGAGGTGAACGCTCGTGCCGTCGCCGACCTGCTCAACGCCCAGATCGAAGCCGGGGCGCAGGCGGTGATGATCTTCGACACCTGGGGCGGGACGCTGAGTGCCGCCGGCTACGAGGAGTTCTCGCTCGCCTATTCGCGCAAGGTGCTCGCTGCGCTGAGCAAGGAGAGCGAGGGACGGCGTGTGCCCTCGATTCTGTTCACGCGCGGCGGCGGCAACTGGCTCGAGCCGATCGCGGCGAGCGGCTGCGACGCCGTCGGCCTTGACTCGGCGACGGATCTGGACGCCGCGCGACGTCGCATCGGCCACAAGGTCGCCCTACAAGGGAATCTCGACCCGGCGGTGCTGCTCGCGCCCCCGCAGCGCGTGCGCGAGGAGGCGCGGCGCGTGCTGGACGCTTTCGGCAACTCGCCAGGCCACGTGTTCAATCTCGGGCACGGCGTTTCGCCACGGGCGAGCATTGAAGCCGTCGCCGCGCTGGTAGACGAAGTGCGCGCTTACAGCCGAAAACTGCGGGAGCGCGCCGCATGAGAGCCTGAAGCCCCCGCCTGGCCGCCGCGCAACTTATGCACACTGCGCAGGAAGGCTCTGCATATGCCCGCGTTTCCCCCGTATGCGTGCATGGCGACCGACAAGGCCTTGATCGGGGGAGAAAAACGTCTTTGGGCAGCGCAAGCGTACGTGTGCGCTCACCCAAGCTGTGAATAAGTTGCCGATGCATGACTGCTTTACCCACATTCTTATCCACAGCGATTCCGCGCCCGGAATTTGCCTTTGCCGGGCAAGGGGAACCGGCCGCTTCCCGATGCGAATGCTCAAGATCGCCGATTAAGCGCTTGCCTTTGCGCAGGAAAAGCAACACGGCGAACGTGCCTTTCCCCTTGCGATGAGAGTGCTGCGCGTCGCGCTCGACGTTCCGGTCGCGAAGCTCTTCGACTATCTGGATGCCGATTCTGCGAGCGCGCAGGCCGGCGATCGCGTCGCGGTGCCGTTCGGCGCGCGCCTGCGTGTCGGCGTGGTCCTCGAGGCGGCGGCAGGAAGCAGGGTCGCGGCCGCGAAGCTCAAGCCCGTGGCGCGGGTGCTCGAAGACGCGCCGCGCCTTGCGCCCGACTGGATCGAGCTGATGCGCTTTCTCGCCGCCTACTACCAGCGGCCGCTCGGCGAAACAGTGATCGGGGCGCTGCCGCCGCGCTTGCGCTCGCTCGAGCCGCTGCCGAAGGCGCCGGCCGCAGCAGCCCAGCCGGTCTCCACCCCGCGCTTCGTTCCCCGCCACGAGGCCAACGCCGCACAGGCGAGCGCGATCGAACGCATCGGCGGCGCGCTTGGCGCCTTCCAGGCGTTCCTGTTGCATGGCATCACCGGTAGCGGCAAGACCGAGGTCTACCTGCGGCTGATCTCCCGCGTGCTCGAGCGCGGCGGCCAGGCCCTCGCGCTGGTGCCGGAGATCAGCCTCACGCCGCAGCTCGAGGCACGCTTCCGGGATGCCTTTCCCGACGCACCCATCGCGGTGTTGCACAGCGCCCTCAACGAGAGAGCGCGCACCCATGCCTGGCTCGCTTGCGCCCGCGGCGCCGCCCGCATCGTGCTGGGCACGCGCCTTGCCGTGCTGGCGCCGCTGCCGCGCCTCGCGTTCATCGCCGTGGACGAGGAGCACGATGCCTCGTTCAAGCAGCAGGAGGGACTGCGCTACTCGGCGCGCGATGCCGCGGTGCTGCGCGCGCAGCGCGCCGGTTGCCCGGTCGTGCTCGGCAGCGCCACGCCTTCCCTCGAGACCTGGCAGAACTGCCGCGCCGGCCGCTACGTGCTCGCCGAGCTGCCCGAGCGCGCCGTCCCCGGCGCCCGCCTGCCCGAGGTGCGGATCCTCGACTTGCGCCAGGAGAGCGTCGAGCACGGGCTCGCAGGGACACTGACCGACGCGCTGCGCCGACGGCTCCAGGTCGGCGAGCAGAGCCTCGTTTTCATCAACCGCCGCGGCTATGCGCCGGTGCTCGCGTGCGAGGCCTGCGGCTGGGCCGCGGGCTGCGCGCGCTGCAGCGCGCGGCTCGTGTTCCATTCCGTCGGCCGGCGGCTGCGCTGCCACCATTGCGGCGCCGAGCACCCGGTGCCGCGCGCCTGTCCGACCTGCGGCAACGTCGACCTGCGCGCGCTCGGGCGCGGCACGCAGCGGGTCGAGGAGACCCTCAGCGCGCTCTTTCCGGCGGCGCGCATCGTGCGCATCGACCGCGACAGCGCGCGGCGGCGCGCCGAGCTCGCGCGCACGCTCGAGCGCATCCGCCGCGGGGAGGCGGACATCCTGGTCGGCACGCAGCTGCTCGCCAAGGGGCACGATTTCCCGGGGTTGACGCTCTCCTGCGTGCTCAACGCCGACAGCGCCCTGCTCTCCACGGACTACCGCGCCGCCGAGCGGCTCTTCGCGACGCTCGCCCAGGTGGCGGGCCGCTCCGGGCGGCGCGAGCAGCCCGGCGAGGTGCTGGTGCAGACGCGCTATCCGGCGCACCCCATGTTCGCCGCGCTCGCGCGCCACGATTACGCGGGCTTCGCCGAGTCGCAGCTCGCCGAGCGCAAGTCGGCTGGGTTTCCGCCGTTCGTGCACGAGGCGGCGCTGCGCGCCGAGGCGCGCAGGCTCGAGACGGCGATGGCGTTCCTGCGCGCGGCCGGGCGGCTGCTGCGCGCGCCGCGCGAGGTGCGAATCTACGACCCCGTGGCCCACGTCGTCACGCGGCGCGCCGGCTACGAGCGCGCCCAGCTGCTGGTGCAGTCCTGGTCGCGCCCGGCGTTGCAGGAGTTCCTGCGCGCCTGGAGCGAGCGGCTCTTCGCCGCCCCGCCCAAGGGGGTGCGCTGGCACCTCGACGTGGACCCGATCGAGTTCGATTGACCCTTCGCGTCCCCTCCCCTCGCAGGGGGAGGGTCGGGGTGGGGGTATGATTCGCGGCCCCGCACATGAGCAGCCCGAAGGAAATCGTCGAGGCAATTCTCACCGAGGGCGCGAGAACGGTGGCTCCGGGCACGTCCGTCAGCGCCCGCCTCGAGCGGCCGCGCAATCCGGGGCACGGCGACTACGCGAGCAGCGTCGCGCTGCAGCTCGCCAGGGCCGAGGGCCGCAAGCCGCGCGAGATCGCCGAGCAGATCCGTGCCGCGACCGAGCGCGCGATCCGGCAGAGCGGCGCCTGCGAGCCGCTCGAGGTCGCCGGCGCCGGCTTCCTCAACGTGCGCATCAAGCCCGCGGCCAAGCTGCGCATCGTGCGCCAGGTGCTCGAAGCAGGCGCCGCCTTCGGCCGCGCCGCGGCGCCTCGCCGGGAAAAGGTCCAGGTCGAGTTCGTCTCGGCCAACCCGACCGGGCCGCTGCACGTCGGCCACGGACGCCAGGCCGCGCTCGGCGATGCGATCGCGGCGCTGCTCGAGTCGCAGGGCCATGAGGTGACGCGCGAGTTCTACTACAACGACGAGGGCGCGCAGATCCGCAACCTCGCGCTCTCGGTGCAGGCGCGGGCGCGTGGCGTCGCGCCGGGCGACCCGCGCTGGCCGGCGGACGGCTACCAGGGCGAGTACATCCAGGAGGTCGCCGCCGCGTTCCTCGCGCAGCAGGGCGACCCCGGCGATCTCGAGGCGATCCGCAGGTTCGCGGTGACTGCGCTGCGCAGGGAGCAGGACGCCGATCTGCAGCGCTTCGGCGTGCGGTTCGACCTCTACGCCCTCGAATCGAGCCTGTACGCGGACGGCAAGGTCGCGGCGGCGGTGAAGGCGCTCACCGAGAGCGGCAGGACGTTCGAGAAGGAAGGCGCGCTGTGGCTGCGCACCACCGACTACGGCGACGACAAGGACCGGGTCGTGCGCAAGGCGGACGGCAGCTACACCTACTTCGTGCCGGACGTCGCCTACCACGTCACCAAATGGCGGCGCGGCTTTACCCGCGTGATCAACGTCCAGGGCACCGACCACCACAGCACGGTGACGCGCGTGCGCGCCGGGCTGCAGGCGCTCGGCATCGGCATCCCGCAGGGCTACCCGGACTACATCCTGCACAGCCTGGTGCGAGTCATGCGCGGCGGTGCGGAAGTGAGGATCTCCAAGCGCGCCGGCTCGTACGTGACGCTGCGCGACCTGCTGGAATGGGCGGGGCGCGATGCGACGCGTTTCTTTCTCGCTTCACGGCGCGCCGATTCGGAGTTCGTGTTCGACGTCGACCTCGCGGTCTCGAAGAGCGACGAGAACCCGGTGTACTACGTACAGTACGCGCACGCCCGCGTCTGCAGCGTCTTCGCGCAATGGGGCGGCGATCCCGACCGGCTCACCGCGGCGCCGCTCGAGCGGCTCGCCGGGGCGCGCGAGCTCGCGCTGGCGCAGCGGCTGGCGGAGTTTCCGGAGACCCTCGCCGCGGCGGCGCGCGAGCTCGCGCCGCACTCGATCGCGTACTACCTGCGCGATCTCGCGGGCGAGTTCCACAGCTACTATAATGCCGAGCGGATCCTCGTCGACGACGAGGCGCTGCGCCAGGCGCGGCTCGCGCTGTGCGCGGCGATCCGGCAGACGCTCGCCAACGGCCTCGCGCTCCTCGGCGTCGCCGCGCCGGAGAAAATGTGAAACCCCTGTCCTGATGCCCGGACTCAAGCGACCGCAGCCCGGCGCCCGCCGCAAGTCGGGGGGCAGCTTCCTCGTCGGGCTGTTCGTCGGGCTGGCGCTCGGCCTGGGCATCGCGCTCGGCGTCGCGTTCTACCTCAACAAGACGCCGGTCCCGTTCGCGAGCAAGGCGAAGCCAGGGGCAGCCAGGAACGGCGCCGGGGATGGGGCCAAGCCGCCGGCGATCGCCGGCCTGCCCCAAGGCGGCGCGGCGCCCGGCGCCAAGGGCGCCGAGATGCCCAAGTTCGATTTCTACCGCATCCTGCCGGGCGCCGAGGAGCCGGTCTCCGACCGCGACCTGCGGGAGGCGGCGCGCGCCGCGAAGAGCCAACCGGACGCCGCCAAGGGCGTTTACTACGTGCAGGCGGGCTCGTTCCAGAACCCCGCCGATGCCGACAACCAGAAGGCGAAGCTGGCGTTGCTCGGGTTCGAGTCGAGCGTCGAGCCGACGAACCTCCCGGACAAGGGCACCTGGTACCGGGTGCGCCTGGGGCCTTACACCAGGGTCGAGGAGCTGAACCGCGTGCGCCAGTCGCTGGCACAGAACGGAATCGAGGCGAGCCTGGTCAGACTCAAGGACACTGCCGCCAAGGCAAACTAGCGAAAGGTAGGGGAAATACGATGGACGGACGACGCCGCAGCCTCCTTGCCGCACTGGCCCTGGCGCCGCTCGCAGCGCGGGCGCAGCAGCCGGCCAGCGGCACGGACTACAGCGTGCTCCGGCCGGAGATGCCGGTCGAGACGCAGGGCAAGATCGAAATCATCGAGTTCTTCTGGTACGGCTGTCCCAGTTGCTACCGGCTCGAGCCGCTGCTGGAAGCCTGGGTGCCGAAGCTGCCGCCGGACGCGCAGTTCCGCAGGATCCCGGCCGTGTTCGACGATCCGCGCTGGCAGCGCGACGCGCTCATCTACTACACGTTCGAGGCGCTCGGCGTCACGGCGAAGCTGCACCGTCCGCTGTTCGACGCGATCCACCGCAGCCGGCTGCGCACCGAGGACAAGCCGGCCCTCGCCGAGTGGCTGCAGCGCAACGACGTCGATCTCAAGCGCTTCGACGAGGCCTCGGCCTCGTTCGGCGTGCAAAGCAGGGTGCGGCGCGCCGCGCAGCTGTCGGCTTCCTACCGGCTGGAAGGAGTGCCCACGCTCGCGGTGCACGGCCGCTACACCATCAAGGTCGAGCAGGCGAAGAGCTACGAGGGCATGCTCGCCACCGCCGATCACCTGATCGGCCTTGCGCGCAAGACTCTCGCCGCAACAAAGTAGGGCGGCAGCTTTGCTGCCGCCGCGGGCGGCGGATGCGGAGCATCCGCCCTACTCCTCGGGTTTCTTCCACACCACCCGCATGGGCGCGAGCCGGCCGCCGGCCGCGATCCACGCCTCGAGCCCGCCCCGGTACCAGTACACCTCGCTGTAGCCGAGCACCGCGGCGCGCAGCGCCGCGTTGTAGGAGAGCCAGCAGCGCGCGTTGGCGCAGAAGAAGACCATCGGCCGGCGCGTATCGGCGCCGCTGAGCAGCACGAGCGTCTTCGCAAGCTGCGCCTGCACCGCATCCTCGAGCGAGCGCCCGCGCCCCGCGCCGGGCAGCCAGACCGCGCCCGGAATCGAGGCGTGCGGATCGCCGATGACGTCGAAGAGCAGCGGCCGCATCGGCGGGTCGCGCTCCAGCCAGGCGGCGAGCTGCGCGGTGCCGATCGTCTTCGCGCCGGGGAGCTCGCGCGGGGTGGGCGCGGAGTAGTCCGCGAGGCGCAGCTCGCGCGTCGGCGCCACGCCGAAGTCGGCGTCCTCGTCGGCATGCGCGGCGGCGAGCGCGGCGGCGAGCGCGGCGGCGGCGAGCAGGGCAAGGAATCGCATGCATGCAAATTATGCCCGGCGCCGCGCCGCGGCAATCGGGGTAGACTTGCCTCGCCTCTCTCCGCCGGGGATCGCCCATGAAGACCCTGCTCGCCCGCGTCGTCGCGACGCTGCTGCTCGCCGCCGCTTGCGGCGCCGCGTTCGCCCAGGCAGGCGTGCCGAACGTGGGCCGCGAGTACCGCGTGCTCAACCCGCCGCGGCCGGTGACGACGGGACCGCGCATCGAGGTGATCGAGTTCTTCTACTACGGCTGCCCGGTCTGCTACGAGGCGCAGCCGCATATCGCGCGCTGGCTGATGACGACCGGTTCCGACGTGGTGCTGCGGCGCATCCCGGCGACCACCGCCGAGAGCGGTGAGGCCTTCGCGCTCACCTTCTATGCGCTCGAATCTGCCGGCCTGCTGGCGCGGCTGCACTGGCCGCTGTACGACAACCACCACTTCGACGACATGCGGCTGCACGAGGAAAAGAACCTCCTGGCGTGGCTCGGCCGCAGCGGCGTGGACGCGGAGCGCTTCCGCGCGCTGCGTAACTCCGCGGACGTCAAGGCGCGGGTCGCCGCCGGGCAGAAGGTGTTCGAGCTCTACGACGTACGCGGCGTTCCCACCTTCGCCGTGGACGGCAAGTACATCACTTCGGCGACCATGGCGCGCGGCGTGCCGCAGCTGATGAAGGTGGTCGAGCACCTGGTGGGGCTGGCGCGGACCGACCGGCGCCGCTAGTGGGCGCGCGCCGAGTTTTCGTCACCGGCGCATCCTCGGGGATCGGCGAGGCGCTGGCGCGGCACTACGCGGCCGCGGACACGATCCTGGGACTCGCCGCCCGCAGCCGCGACAAGCTCGATGCGCTCGCCGCCAGCCTGCCCGGCGAGCGCGCGCTGTATCCCCTCGACGTGGCCGATCCGCAAGCGCTGGATGCCGCAGCGCGGGATTTCCTTGCGCGTTTCGGTGCCCCCGACCTCGTCATCGCCAACGCCGGGGTCTCGATCGGCACGCGCGGCGATGACGTGGCCGACGTGGCGAAGCTGCGCCGCGTGCTCGAGGTGAACGTGGCCGGGCTCGCGGCGACGCTTGCGGCCTTCGCGCCCGCGATGCGCGCCGCGGGCCGCGGCACGCTCTGCGGCATCGCGAGCGTCGCGGGCTTCCGCGGGCTGCCCGGCGCCGGCGCCTACAGCGCCTCCAAGGCCGCGGCGATCGCCTGGCTCGAGGCGCTGCGCGCCGAGCTCGCGGGAAGCGGCGTCGCCGTGGTCACCATCTGCCCGGGCTACGTCGATACGCCGATGACGCGCGTCAACCGCTTCCGCATGCCGTTCCTGCTGCCGGCGGAGGAGGCCGCGCGCCGCATCGCGCGCGCCATCGGGGCGCGGCGCCGCCTCGCGGTGATCCCCTGGCAGATGGCGCTGGTCTCGCTTGCCTTGCGGGCGCTCCCCGCGTGGCTGTACGACCGGCTGGCCGCGCGCGCGCCGCGCAAGCCGAGAGACGTCGCGATCTAGCGGGCTACTCCTTGCCCGTCCCCAGCCGCTGCATCACGTAGCTGCCGGGCGCGTCCTCGAGCACCTTGAGCCCGCCCCCGCCGGGGACGCGTGCGGGCACCCTCTCGGCGCCGTTCTGAGCGTCGATCCAGGCCTGCCAGTCGTTCCACCACGAGCCCGGTCGCTGGGTCGCGGACTTGAACCACTCTTCGGGCGTCGCCGGGTTCGATCGGTTGGTCCAATAGTGATACTTGTTCGCGGCCGGCGGGTTGACGATGCCGGCGATGTGCCCGGAGCCGCCGAGCACGAAGCGCACCTCGCCCCCGAGGTAGCGCGAGCCCAGGTAGGTGGTCTTCCAGGGCGCGATGTGGTCCTCGGCGGTGGAGATGAAGTACGCCGGCACCCGCACCTTGCAGAGGTCGATCGGCTCGCCCGCGAGCGTGATCCCGCCCGGCACGGCGAGCAGGTTCTTCAAGTACATGTTGCGCAGGTAATAGCTGTGCATGCGCGCCGGCATGCGCGTCGCGTCCGAGTTCCAGTACAGCAGGTCGAACGGGAACGGGTCCTTGCCGAGAAGGTAGTTGTTGATGACGAAGGACCACACCAGGTCGTTGGCGCGCAGCAGGTTGAAGGTCGAAGCCATCTCCGAGCCTTCGAGGAAGCCGCGCTCGTTCATCTTCTTCTCGAGGCTCTCGACCTGCGCCTCGTCGATGAAGACGCCGAGCTCCCCGGGAGCGGAAAAGTCGAGCAGGCTGACGAAGAAGGTCGCGCAGCCGACGCGCTCGGCGCTGCCCTGGCCGTCCTGCGCCGCAAGGTAGGCGAGCGTCGCCCCGAGCAGCGTGCCGCCGAGGCAGTAGCCGATGAAGTTGACCTGGCGCTCGCCGGTCGAGCGCTCGATCGCGTCGAGCGCGGCGAGCGGCCCCTGCAGCATGTAGTCCTCGAACCCCATCTGCGCCAGGCGCGCGTCGGGGTTGACCCAGGAGACGACGAACACCGTGTGGCCCTGGTCGGTGGCCCACTTGATGAAGGAGTTCTTCTCGCGCAGGTCGAGGATGTAGTACTTGTTGATCCAGGGCGGGACGATGACCAGCGGCCTGCGGTAGACCTCGGCGGTGGTCGGCTGGTACTGGATGAGCTGCATCAGCTCGGTCTGGTAGACCACCTTGCCGGGGGTGGTGGCGACGTTGCGGCCGAGCTGGAACGCGTCCTCGTCGGTCATGCTGATGCGCAGCTGCCCTTCGCCCTTCTCGATGTCGGCGAGCAGGTTCGCCAGCCCCTTGAGCAGGTTCTGGCCGCCGCTCGCCACGGTCTCGCGCAGCACCTGGGGGTTGGTGAGGACGAAGTTCGAGGGCGCGAGCGCATCCACGTACTGCCGGGTGAAGAAGGCGACCTTCTTCTGCGACTCCTCGGGCAGGCCCTCGACGCTCCCCACCGCGTGCTGGATGTGGCGCGCGGCGATGAGGTAGGACTGCTTGATGTAGTCAAACAGGAAGTTCGAGCTCCAGTCCTCGTCCTTGAAGCGCGAGTCATTCTTCGCCGGCTCGGCGACCGGCTTCACGTCCTGCCCGAAAAGCTTCATCCAGCTCGACTGCCACAGCTGCATGTAGTCGAGCATCATGTTGGCGGAGAACGCCGCCAAGGCCATCGGGTTGCCGAGCATCCTGGCGTACAGGTCCATGTAGGCCTTGGCGATGCCCAGCTCGTCGCCCACCGCCGCGGAGATGCTCGAGGCGACGTTCTTGTGCGCGAACTCGCCGAGGATCTTCGCCGAGCGCTCGGCGACGTCGTGCAGCACGCGCCCCATCTCCTCTGCGTCGGCGACCTGGTTGCTGGCTTGCATTGCGTCTCCTCGGTTACGCGGTGGCGCGCAGCGCCGCCGCCGGGCGCGCAAAGCGCACCACGCCGTCCGCGCCGGTCGAGCGCGCGAGGCGCCCGTCATAGTAAAGGAAGTGCAGGTGCGCGATCGCCTCGCCCAGCGCGAAGAAGATCTGGCCGGTCTCGAGGCGGCGCCGAAACAGCACCTCGAGCACGTCCGTGGCCGAGCGCGGCGCGCCGGCGCAGGCCGCGAGCAGGTCGTTGAGGCGCGCCTCGTGGTGCGCTTCCAGCCGCGCCACGCGCGCGTGCGCGCCGCGGAAGGGCATGCCGTGCGAAGGCAGCACCAGCGTCTCCGCCGGCAGCTCGAGGTAGCGCCGGATCGATTCGAGGAACAGGCGCAGCGGGTCAGACCACGGGTCCACCGGCCGGACCGCGACGTTGGTCGAGATCCTCGGCAGCAGCATGTCGCCCGATACGAGCACCTTGAGCGCGTCGCAGTAGAGCGAAGCGTGCTCCGGGGCGTGGCCGTAGCCGACCATGACGCGCCAGGACCTGCGCCCGATCTCGATCGCCTCGCCCTCGATCAGCCGACGGTGCGACTCCGGGAATTCCGGCACGAGCCTCCGGTAGAGGTCGCCGCGCTTCACCAGCTCGGCGGCGCGCGCCGCGTCCAGGCCGTGCGCGAGGAACAGCGCCTGCGTCGCCGCGGTCGAGTAGCCGGCGCTGCCGCTGCGCGCGGCGTGCACGGTGAGATATTCGCCGCGCGTCATCCAGAGCATCGCGCCGAGCCGCTCGCACAGCCAGGCCGCGTTGCCGGCGTGGTCGGGGTGATAGTGGGTCACCAGCACGCGGCGCAGCGGCCGGCCGCGCAGACGGTCGGCGAGCACCTGCTGCCAGATCGCGCGCGTCGCCGCGTTGCCCAGACCGGTGTCGATCAGCGTCCAGCCCGGCTCGGCCTCGTGCACGTCCTCGAGCAGCCACAGGTTGATGTGGTCGAGCTCGAACGGCAGCGGCATGCGCAGCCAGTGCACGCCGGGCGCGACTTCGCGCATCGCGCCTGGCGCGGGCGGATCGGCAAAAGGAAATTCGAGCGGGCCTGGTTCGGACATCGGGCAGCGGCTAGCGCGGGCGCCGGAAGCCGCTTCCGGCGGACCGTGGGCTAGAATCCGCCCTCCGGCCGGGATTATCGCCGCAGTGCAGCATCCGGGGCAAATCGCCGCATGATTCCCGACGAGCCGTCCGCGAACGAGCGCACCGAGTATTCGATCGGCGATCTGGCGCGCGAGTTCGATGTCACTCCGCGCGCGATCCGCTTCTACGAGGACCAGGGGCTGCTTGCGCCCCGGCGCGCGGGGCAGCGGCGCATCTACTCGCCGCGCGACCGCACGCGCCTCAAGCTCACGCTGCGCGGCAAGCGCCTGGGGCTCACGCTGTCCGAGATCCGCGAGCTGATCGACATGTACGAGCCCGGCCGCGACGAGCGGCC
>Ga0187893_10010758_pt1 | contig 13501 bp, 11 predicted proteins | sample MA1701074metaG_FD_139574 | JGI IMG/M metagenome (GOLD analysis project Ga0187893, IMG submission 139574) | White microbial mat communities from a basaltic lava cave in the Kipuka Kanohina Cave System on the Island of Hawaii, USA - MA170107-4 metaG ...
GCGTGGATCAACGCCGAGACCGGCGTGGGCCCCTCCATCGCATCCGGCAGCCAGACATAGAGCGGAAGCTGAGCCGACTTCCCCACCGCGCCGACGAAGAGCAGCAGCGTGATGGCGGTGTAGATCCCGGTGCCCATGTCGGGATCGATCGCATCGAACACCCGGGCGTAGCTCAACGAGCCGAAGGTGGTCCAGATGAGGAACATCCCAAGGAGAAAGCCGGCATCGCCGATCCGGTTGACCACGAACGCCTTCTTTCCCGCGTCGGCGGCCGACTTCTTCTCATACCAGAAGCCGATCAGGAGGTAGGAGCAGAGCCCGACGCCCTCCCATCCCAAGAACATCAGGAGATAGTTATTCGCGAGGACGAGCACCAGCATGGAGAACATGAAGAGATTCATGTAGGTGAAGAAACGCGGGTAGCCGGGGTCGCCGTGCATGTAGCCGATCGAGTAGACATGGATCAGGAAGCCGACGAACGTGACCACCAACATCATGACCACCGAGAGCTGATCGACGAGGATCCCTATCGGGGCTTGAAAGTCACCGACCCCCACCCAGGTGTAGAGATCCCAGTCGAGCGTCGCGCCCCCGGCCGACTGGAGGAACACGAGAAACGCCACCAGGCAGGAGAGGCCGGCCGCAGTGACGGCGACCAGGTGGGCGCGCTCCTTGATCTTCGCCCCGAAGAGGCCATTGATGATCACCCCGACCAACGGCAACAACGGCACAAGGATCACAAGCTTCATGTCAGCTCCGCGAGTCGCCCCTCACGCGCCGTGCTTCCGAACACGCCGGTACGTACGTGTGCCACTCAAAATGAACCGCCCGCGCGTGCGAGGCGGAACACCGCCACCATTTACCATTTCATGAGATGGATCTCGTCCACGTTGATGGTCTTGAAATTACGGTAGAGCCCGAGCACGATCGCGAGCCCCACCGCCGCCTCCGCCGCCGCTATCGTGATAACGAAGATGGCGAAGATCTGGCCCTGGAGCAGCGTCACAGGGAGGTAGCGAGAGAACGCCACGAAGTTCAGGTTGACGGCGTTGAACATCAGCTCCAGCGCCATCAGGATCCCGATGGCATTGCGCCGAGTGAGGGCGCCGAACATCCCGATGGCAAACAGGACCGTGGCAAGTACCAGATAGTGGGAGAGCGGCACCATGTGTCAGTCCTTCTCCCGCTCCCGCCGGGCCAAAATGATGGCGCCCACCATCGCCGCCAGGAGGAGGATCGAGACGGCCTCGAACGGCAGGACGTACGTGGTCATCAGGAGCCGCCCCAGCGAGGCGGTGACGTACGCCGGGGGTGGGGGCGGCCCGACGAACACGATCCCTCTCAGGCTGGCAAAGGTCATGAGACTGAAGATGATGATGACCACCAGGGCGCTGCTCCCCACCTGCTCGTTCATGATCCTGACCCCCCGGGCCGAAATCAGGCTGGTCAACATGATCGCGAAAAGGAGCAGGATCGTGATCCCGCCCACGTACAACAGCACCTGCGCTGCTGCCAGGAACTCGGCATCGAGGAGGACGTACAGGCCCGCCACACCGAAGAACGCGAACACCAGGGCAATGGCGCAGTGGACGATATTCTTGGCCAGGACCACAAAGATGGCCGCCGTCACGGTGAAGGCGGCCAGCAGATAAAACACCACGTGGGCAATCGTCATCGGCGTCCTCTTGCCCGCTACCCGCGCAAGACCAGGACCAATCCGGTGATCCCCATGTTCAGAAACGCCAGCGGCAACAGGTACTTCCAACCCAGATTCATCAGTTGATCGACCCGCAGCCTGGCCAGGGTCCAGCGGAGCCACATCATGATGAAGATCAGGAAGTAGGTCTTGATGAGGAACCAGAGCCACGGAGGGAGCAGCGGCCCGCGCCAGCCGCCCAGAAACAAGGTCGTGGCGATGGCCGACACCATGAACATATTGGCATACTCCGCCAGGAAGAAGATGGCGAAGCGCATCCCGCTGTATTCGACGTGAAAGCCGGCCACCAGCTCCGACTCGGCCTCCGGGATGTCGAACGGCAGCCGGTTGCACTCGGCGATCGCCGCCGTGAGATAGATGAGAAACCCGACAAACTGCGGGATGATGAACCACATCCCCTGCTGCGCCTCCACGATCTTGACCATGCTGAGAGAGCCGACCATCATGATGACGCCGAGGATCGACACGACCAGGGGCACTTCGTAGCTGACCGCCTGGGCCGCGGAGCGGAGCGCGCCCAGGACCGAGTACTTGTTGTTCGAGCTCCAGCCGGCCATGATGATCCCCACGACGGTGAGGGAGGAGATCGAGATATAGAAGAGGACGCCGATATTCAGGTCGCGGACGATCAGGTTGGGGCCGAACGGAATGATTACATAGGCAGCGAAGGCCGCGGCGAAGACCACGATGGGGGCGAGGGCGAACACAAACTTGTCGGCCCCCGCAGGGATGATGTCCTCCTTGATGAGGAGCTTGATCCCGTCGGCGATGCTCTGGGCCCAGCCGTGCCAGCCGCCGACCCGCATCGGACCGTACCGGACCTGGATATGCGCGCTGATCTTCCGCTCCCACCAGATCATGAACATGACGGAGACAGAGATGAAGAGCGTCATCGCGATCGCCACCGCCACCATCAGGGTGATCTGCGGGACGACCGAGGGGACTCCCAACGCCGCGAAGGCGCCGTAGAACCGCTCCAGGAGCTTCTCCATCAGCGCCTCGCGTTCAAGACAGGCATGCGGATATCCAGATCGGCAGGGTCATGGGTGAGTGCAAGGCGGGTCAGCCCGTGGGCGACGTCACCGGTCCACCTCGCCCAGCACGATGTCAATGCTCCCCAAGATCGCGACCATGTCCGCGACGAGGTGGCCCGGCCCGATCACGGGAAGCACACTCAGGTTGACATAGGCGGGGGAGCGAACCTTATAGCGGTACGGTTTCTCGGACCCATCCGACACGATGTAGAACCCCAGCTCGCCGCGCGGCGACTCCACCCTGGAGTAGATGTCTCCCGCCGGCGGCTTGAGCTTCTTCGGCACCTTCCCCATGATGTCGCCCGGCGGGAGTTGCCGGAGGGCCTGCTCAACGATCTTCACGCTCTCCGCCATCTCTTGTCGCCTGACCATGTATCGATCCCAGACATCGCCGGTGCTGCCGACGGGGATCTCGAAGTCGAAGCGGTCATAGATGGAGTAGGGGTCGTTCCGGCGGAGGTCCCACGTGATCCCGGTGCCACGGAGCATTGGGCCGCTGATGGCGTAGTCGATGGCGGTCTTTTGATCGAGCCTTCCGAGCCCCTGAACCCGCTTCTGGAAGATGATGTTATCGGTCATCACGGCATCGTACTCCGGCAGCCGCGGTTTGAACCACTCCAGAAACGCTTTGCACTCGGTGAGGAACGAGTCAGGGAAGTCCATCGGCATCCCGCCGATCCGGTAGAAGGAATAGTTCAGGCGCTGACCCGACACCGACTCGAACAGATCCAGGATCTTTTCCCGCTCCCGGAAACAGTACATGAAGATGGTGAAGTTCCCCAGGTCCAGCCCGAAGGTCCCCATCCAGATCAGGTGGCTCGCGATCCGTTGGAGCTCGGCAAGGATCACCCGCATGTACTCGGCCCGCTCCGGCACCTGGAGCCCCATCAGCCGCTCCACCGCCAGCACGTACCCGAAGTTGTTATACATGGAGGCGAGATAGTCGAGCCGATCGGTGTACGGGATCACCTGGACGTAGGTCCGGTTCTCGCCGATCTTTTCATGGCAGCGATGCAGGTAGCCGATGTACGGGACCACCCCGATGACCATCTCCCCGTCGAGCTTCAACATCAGGCGCAGGACCCCGTGTGTGCTGGGGTGCTGCGGCCCCATGTTGACGTACATCTCCTCCATCAGCTCCGGGATCGGTTCGAGGATCTCCGTCTCTCCCATGCCGCTCTCCGCTCCTACGCCGAGCCTCGTCGCCGGCCCCCTATGTGCCATGCGCGATCCCGATCGATCTGCGACGCGCGCCGCGTCTTCACGCTATGCCGGCTCATATGGGACCAATCGTTCGTCCTGGTAGTCCTTGCGCAATGGATGCCCCACCCAGTCTTCAGAGGTCAGGATGCGCCTGAGATCCGGGTGACTATCGAACCAGATCCCCATCAGGTCATAGGCCTCCCGTTCGTGCCAGTCTGCCGTGCTCCAGAGCGGAACCACACTCTGAATGACCGGCTCTTCCCTCGGAGCCCTGACCCTCACCAACGCCTTTGTCAGCCCCCCCAAGGAGGAGAGGCTGTAGACCGCTTCAAGCTCTCCCGCGCCGATCCAGTCAACCGAACTGATGCAGTTCAGGTAGTCGAGCCCCATCTCTTTCAGGGCGGCGAGGATCTCGTAACTCCGCTCCCGCCGCACATCCATTCGGGCCTCGACACCCTTGACCTCCGAGGCCTTGACCGCGTCGCCGAACCGCGACGCGATCGCCTCGATGACCTCCTCCGGCGTCATCAGACCCACTCCAGCGCGCCCTTGCGCCACGCATACGCGAAGCCGATGAGCAGGATCCCGATGAACACCATCATCTCGACGAACGCGAAGAGCCCCAGCTTGCGAAAGACGACCGCCCAGGGTATCAGAAAGATCGTCTCCACGGCGAAGATGACGTAGACCAGGGCATACAGGTAGTAACGGATATGAACCCGGATCCACGGGCCGCCGATCGGATCTTCTCCGCACTCATAGGGGCTCAGCTTCTCGGGCTGAGGGTTACTGGGACGGAGCAGGCGGGAAAGGACATCGATGTTCACTATCACAAAGAGCACGCCGACAACCAAGAACACACCGACCACTGCGTAGTCCGATGCCATGATGTCACCTATGACCGTCGAAGAGATCCGACGCAGGCAAGGCGTGTGTTGAGGCGTGCCCCCATGCGGAGGTCGATGGGGCCGAAACCAGTCCTGCTAACAACAAAAATGCCCCGAACCGGGCATTTGTGAGGGCCTTCCGAATCGTTCCTGCGGAGCCGTCTCCTCGGTGCAGGTTCCTGGCCTTGGCTCGTGAAATCTCTAACATAGTGCTTTCAAACCTGTCAAGGGAAAAGCACTCCATCTAGTGCCGCACCAACTATCTCTTCCTGACCTCGCGCTCTGGTGCGGCACTTCCGCTAGGGGGGCAGGCCCCCCTTCGGCGCTCGGCTCTCGCCTCGCTGAGCACCCCCCAGGCGTAGGGGAGCCTCTCCCCTACGACCCCTCGTGCCCCTCGCGGGGCCTTGGCGTATTGAGGCAGAGTGAGTTGGAGGGGCACTACCGGGCGGTTCCAGCCGGTTGATCCGGCCGGCTCCCCGCGGCGAGGCGTTGGATGTACACGACCAGTTCCATGATCTCTCCGTCGGTCAACTCCTGCCCCCAGGAAGGCATGCCGGGCTTGCCCAGGCTGGCGCCACCATGCTTGATGACTTGAAAAAGATAGTCGTCGGAGAGGGATCCTACATACGCGGGATCGCCGAGGTCTCGCATCTTCAGGCGAAGGAGCCACGCGGTCCACCCATCGCCCTTGCCGCTCACGCCGTGGCAGGAGGCGCAATGCAACTGGTAGTTCGACCCCGCGGTCGCCCGATCACCTCGCGCACCCGCTGCGAACACTGCGTCGGCGGCTGAGGTGCTGAGTCGAGAAGCCTCGCGGATCGAGGCCCAGGTACTGATGACAACGTTGCCGAGAGCAAAGCCGACGAGCGCCAGCCCGGTGAGCCACCCAAGCCGCCGCCATCGGAACCGGCTACCCATCAATACAAAAGCTCTTCACGGGGTGGGGACTTCTCTGCACCCTTTGGCGCCGTTCTTTCTCACGCGCGGCACCATCCCCGAACCGGCGACTCTCGCCGATGTCTCACCCACGCCCGATGCCACGCGTATCGCGAATCGCTCGATCGGTCTCCCGTTTGCTTTTCCTCCGGTCATACCGTGTCCTCAGCGGCTCTACTCTCGTTGGCCGATGCGGCGCGCGACCTTTCGGGATTCGTCGCGGGACGACAAGCTTCGTCGATTTCGCGGCGCGAGCAGGAGCCATCGGTCACCATCCCCACGCTGCGTCGGGACGCGGATTACGCCCTGACATCATTATGCGATGACCGGCGACCGGACAGGTGGAGGCGCTAGCGGACGCGCACTCTTGCGAAGGCATCCTGTGCCGCCAAGAGGGTCGCCTCCACGTCGGCGACCGAGTGCGCGTCTGAGAGGAAGTCGGCTTCAAATTGGGAAGGGGCGAGGTAGACCCCGCCGTCGAGCATTGCTCTGAAAAAGCGGGCGTAGAGACCGGTGTCCGCGGACCGGGCGGTCCGATAGTCGATAACCCCGTGCTTCGTGAAGAACGGTGTGAGCATCGAGCCGACCCGCTGGCACGTGAGCGCGATCCCGGATCGCGCCGCCAACTCACCGAGCCCTTCCTCCAATCGCTTCGACCGCTCCTCGAGGCGCTCGTAGAAACCTGGCTCCTCGATGAGATGGAGCGTCTCGATCCCGGCCCTCATGGCCAGCGGGTTGCCGGAGAGCGTCCCGGCCTGATAGACACCTCCGAGCGGCGCTACCTGCTCCATGATCTCCTTCGGTCCGCCGTAGACGCCGACCGGCAGGCCGCCACCGACGATCTTTCCGAGGCAGGTCAGATCCGGTCTGACGCCGTACAGGGCCTGGGCACCCCCCGGTCCCACCCGGAACCCCGTGATGACCTCATCGAAGATCAGCAGCGACCCATGAGTGGCCGTGATCTCGCGCAGCGCCTCCAGGAAGCCCGGTTTCGGGGGGACCACTCCCATGTTGCCCGCCACCGGCTCGACGATCACACAGGCGATCTCTCTCCCGACCTCTCGAAACGACGCGCGAACGGCATCACGATCATTGAAGGGGAGGGCGATCGTCTGCCGCGCAAGGGCGGCCGGGACGCCAAGGCTGTCAGGAACCCCGAAGGTCATCGCGCCCGAGCCGGCCTTGACCAGGAGGCTATCGGCGTGGCCATGGTAGCACCCCTCGAATTTCACGATCCGGTCACGCCCCGTGGCACCCCGCGCCAGCCTGATCGCGCTCATGGTCGCCTCGGTGCCGGAATTGACGAATCGGACCATCTCCATCGAAGGGACCGCCTCGACGACCATCCGTGCGAGGTCGGTCTCCCAGGGGGTGGACGCGCCGTAGCTCACCCCTCCCTCTGCCGCCTCCTGGATCGCCTTGACGACCACGGGATGTGCGTGCCCCATGATCATCGACCCCCAGGCACCGACATAATCGATGTAGACCTTCCCATCCACATCGAACAGGCGCGAGCCGGATGCCCGGTCGATCACCGGCGGCTCCCCGCCAACGGCTCGAAAGGCTCGCACCGGGCTGTTCACGCCTCCCGGCAGGAGGCGCGTCGCTTCCTCAAAGAGCGCTTTCGAGCGAGGTCCGGTCACCGCCTGTTCTCCAGCAGGCGCGCCGCCTCTTTGGCCGAGTAGGTCAGGATCAGGTCCGCGCCAGCCCGCTTGATGGAGGTCAGGATCTCCATCAACACGCGTTCCTCGTCGATCCATCCGAGCCGCCCCGCTGCCTTCAGCATAGCGTACTCCCCGCTGACATTGTACGCCGCGACCGGGCCTCGGAACTCTTGTTTCACGCGCCACAGAATATCCAGGTAGGCCAGGGCCGGCTTTACCATCACGATGTCCGCGCCCTCCTCCAGGTCGAGCCCGACCTCTCGAAGCGCTTCGTCGCCGTTGGCCGGGTCCATCTGATAAGAGCGTCGATCGCCGAACTGTGGGGCCGACCCGGCCGCCTCGCGGAATGGCCCGTAGAACCCGCTGGCGTACTTTGCCGAGTAGGCCATGATCGGGATCTCCTCGAACCGCTCCTCGTCGAGCGCCTCACGGATCACCGCCACTCGGCCGTCCATCATGTCCGACGGCGCGACGATGTCCGCCCCGGCCTCGGCATGAGAGAGGGCGGTCCGAGCGAGCAACTCCAGCGTCGGGTCGTTCTTCACCTGACCTCGTTCGACGACGCCGCAATGGCCGTGACTCGTGTACTCACACAGACAGACATCGGTGATGACCAACAGGTCGGACACGGTGTCCTTGACCGCCCTGATCGCCTGCTGAATGATGCCGTCGTCGGCGTACGCCTCGGACCCAACCGCGTCCTTGGCGGCCGGCAGGCCGAACAGGAGGATCCCCGGGATGCCGAGCGCGGCGACCTCCTTGGCTTCCCTGGCGAGCTCATCCACCGAGAGATGGTAGCAACCGGGCATGGCGACGAGCTCCTGACGGACGCCGCGCCCGTGGACGACGAACAGGGGCTGGATCAGATCTTCGAGATGCAGGCGAGTTTCGCGGACCAACCGGCGGAAGGTTTCATTCTGGCGCAGGCGCCTTGGGCGAAAGACCGGATAGTACATGGCTCCTCCTCGAAGGCGCGATCGGTGTGGGGCGGCCGCCTTCCGATGCCAACAGGCTCAATACTACTCGCCGCCCAATGTTCCGTCAACTCTTCTCAGCGGCGCGGTAGTGGGCTATTTTGAGGAACCATGAGTCACTTGAACTAAGCGCCCGTAGCTAGGATTTCGCACCGCGCCCTCGCCCAGGTGAATAAGATAGTGCCTCCATGGCGCGCATCATGAAGCGATCTGCCGGAGACCGCCTCTCCCTGATCCAGCCCTTGAGCTTGACATCTCTCCTGACTCTCATGTGCGCAATTCTCTCGGGCGTGATCTTCCGACCGTAGTTGAATCTCCACCGCTCCAACCGTATGACCGCTGCGGCGAGATAAAGGTCATTTTCATCTGTCCCTTCCCGAGGGATAAGTAGTAGACAATCATCCGTCACGCCACATGGCCACTTCTGGACGAAGGCTTCTCCAATACTCCCAGTGCTTGGCACAGTAACAAATGGCGGCTTAATCAACTGCGCAAACCTAAAGAAGCCGTAGCATCCATTATCCTCACCTTTCGAAGAAACCACGAGAGCTGGCCCTGGGTGAAGATTCTCCTTGTTATGGAGTGCCTTCTGTCCGTAATAAATATCAAATAGAGAACCAATAGTGTCCCTGCTCGCAGTGAGCGGCTTCGCTCTCCGACCAGACACTGACTTATACGGAAGAACTGTGAGGATTCCCTTAGTCAATGCCTCTCGAAATGCAGCCAATTCAGGAGCATGATACGCGTGGAACGCCGCAAGGCTTCGGAGCAGAAAATGGCCTTCTGCCTTGAGAGCGTCATCCGGGTGATCAGTGAACTCTATATATGCTCCAGGTGCCCACTCTGCACCCTCTTGGTATTCAGGGATCGTGGTGGTTACGCAAAAACCGGGATTAGAGGTTCCGGCTTGCCAGGCTCCGAATGCACTGGGTAGTTGGCTCCCAGGCTGCTCAATGCGGACGTTCTTTTTTAGCCGATGGCCGTCATTCTCGATGTGGCAGAAAAAGGTTTTTGTTTGCGCCGTATGAGGTACGCCGCACTCTAAGATGATAATTGCCGTGGTTGAAGAGGCGTAAGGCTGGAATAGCTCAGATGGCAGCGTGATAACAGCCTGTAGTGAGTTCTCCTTGAGGGTCTTCCTGCGCCACTCCTGCTTGATCCCGGTTTTCACGAGCAGAGAGGCCGGAGCAATCATCGCCAGTCGCCCACGTGTGCTCAGGGCTTCCAAGCCACGGTCTATGAATTTCTCAACTGGTTCGTCGGTTTTCTTATGTGGAAACGGTGGATTACCAACCGCTACGGTGGCCGTGCCATCAGGGTAACTCTCATGCGTAAAGCAATTTCCATTAACGATGCCGGTGGTCCCATCGCCTCGAAGGATCATATTAGCCACGCACAGCGCAGCCGTGATCGGTTCGCTTTCAAAGCCTTTGAGATGACCTCTAACAAGGGCATTGATCTGATCGTGGGTTAGCGGCCTATTTTCGGCCATCCGCTGGATCGCGGAGATAAGAAAACCGCCAGTCCCGCACGCGGGATCAACGACCACATCCCGCTTGCTCACACCGCACAGATCAACCATAAAACGCGTGATATGGCGCGGAGTAAAGAACTGCCCGATTGTGTTTCCCCCGGTGAACCTGAAGAAAATCTCATAAAGCTGTCCAAGATAATCGTGCTCGGCGGTAAGAGTTGTGATATTGAGGAGCCGCAAGATATGGCAGATTCGGACCGCTTCCCCCGCTAGCTTTGCATTGGCCTCCGGAACTCGTATGCTTCCAGCTATCTCTTTTTTCCCGGCACGCTCAAATGCCTTCTCGCATGCGCCGTTGATGTCCTTAAGAACATTGCCCTCATCCGTCCGTATCTGGCCCTTTGAGTGCCAAAGTGCAAGCATGAACGCCCCGATGATCGCAGGGCGAAATTCGTCTTTGATCTTGCATTCCCTGAAGATTCTATTGATCTCATCGCCCCGCTGGGCAAGGACCTCGGCTGATGGCACACGCGGTTGAAGTTCAAAGAGGCGCGCATCGGTGAGGAGGAGTTCCGCCTCTTGCGGTGTCGGAATCCACTGAATTGGCCGTTCTCGATACTGAACGGCTTTCCAGCCAGATAGTGACCGTTTTTTGACTTGGACGGCGATGTTGCCGGTATCATCCCCAGCTACGCCAGCCGCGAGAACTTTGTAACCCTTCTCCTCAAGAGCATTACCGTAAGGATCACATGCTTCGCTGATAGCTCTCTCTATTTCCCGATCTTCGGCCTTGGTCTCGCCAACGATGAGAGGACGAACAGTGTCCCGCGTGACGACCAGGAAATCTGGGTAAGCATCTCCCCCTTTGCCCTTCTTGGCTTTGCCCTCCAACGCTTCCAGAAGATGCGGATAACTTCGGTACTCATTCTTCCAGAGCAGATTACCGCGTGGAGGGCGTTGAGGTTGCCACCCTCGAATCGTCAGAAGTTCTCGCGCTACGCCTTCCGCTCTGGTCTCCGATACTCTCATCATTGTGCCTGCACCGCGTTGACTTTCAATCTGTGCGACTCCTTTGATTTTGGGTAGCGGGTCAGTTTGAGACGTGCGAGCCAATGCGCGGCAGGAACCGAGATTCTTCCCCTTCGCGGAGCCAGCCCTTGAGGCCCGCTCAGGGCCGAAGGGCTCAGAATCACACTAGCGCGACTTGTCATCCTGAACGAATAGAAGGATCTCTGGCAAGCTGACCCACTTCTCAGCGGCGCCAGAGGTACCGGGCACCCCGCTCCGGAGGCGCAGGCGCGCCGCCCGTCAGCAGCTCAAAGAACACGCTGACGCTGTCCTCCGAGCCCGCGACACCGGGGACCAGGGCGCGATTGACATACTGGATGCCCATGAGCCAGCAGCAGGTGCTGTAGGCGACAACGACGTTGTGCTCCAGGTTCACATCCCGCAGCGTGTCGTATCGGCCGAGATAGTTGATGGCCACGTTCTTCAGCGGTGTGAGAAGGAGCCGTCCGACCAGGCCTCCGACCTCCCGGTTGCCGAACGGCTCCGAGGTGTCGGCGCTCGTCCCGCCACGGATGAACGTGTGAGCCGCCTCAACCCACCCGTACTCCGGATACGTCAGCCGGACCCCGGCCTCGACCCCATCGACCCGGTCCGTCTCGGTGTTGATGGCAACGAGGCCCTGGACGGCCAGATACTGGTGCGGGGAGGCCCGCATGGCAGCCACCAGGTTCGAGAGCCGGCGTTCCTGGACCCTCGAGAAGCCGTTCCCAAGGGATTGGGCCGTCTCCTCACGGACAGCCTGGTCGATCCGCTCGGGGGTGAGCGCGCTCAGATAGAGATCGGAGAAGGCTCGCGCTTTGGGATTCAGATTGTAGCTTTGACTGAGGGAGAGGGAGACGACCTCGTGGGTGCGGAGGGAGCCGTCGGCTCCCTTGACCTTCGCCAGCAGGCGGTTGGTCAGGGAGTAGGCGACCCTGTTCTGCGGGCTAACGAAATCGACGCTATCGAATTGCGGCAATCGTTGTTGATCGACCGGGTTGACATACCAGTAGTTGACGCGCGGCTCCACGACATGGATCAGCCGACTGAGACGCTCGCCGCCGATCTCAAAACTTCGGTAGAATCTCGCCTCCAGGGAATTCTCCGCCTCAAACAGTTCTCGCGAGGTGCCCCCCTCCCCTCCAACCCCATGCTGGGTGTACGCCGTCTCCCGGAATCCGACCGAGGGGGTCATCGTGACCCAGGGAAGGAGTCGCCAGGGGAGAGAGAGTTTCGGGAACAGGTCCCCCCGGCCGCTTTCCGGAACGTCCTTGCGCTCCAGGTAGGTCCCGGACGCGCGCATCTCCAGAAGGAGCGGCGAGCCGAAGAGGCGCTGGGGAAAAGCCGAGAAAGAGAGATCCGGCAGACGGCGCAGCCGGCTGTCGGTGGTGTCGGTAAGTGAGCGCGTCTCCTCGACCATGAACTGCAGCCCGTAGTTCCGCCACAACTGGGTCAGGAACACGCGCGAGTTCGAGAGACTCGCAGTCCTGATCTCGGACGGCGTGTCCGCAAACTCCCGATCGATGGTCCGATCGCTAAGGTAATTGACGTCAGCCTTGAGACTCAGGTCCGGATTGACCTGCTGATCGTGCCTAACCGTCACGGCGGTCCGCACCTCGTCCGCGGGCGCCGCCAGCCGGTCCTGGATCACACGCGCATCGATCGTCCCTCTGGCTTCAGGACCCAGGATGTACCGGTACTCGACCTGCCCCTCGGCACCCCGCTCGGTCCGATAGATCCCGGTGACGGTGAGATCTTGGGACTCATCGATCGCCCAGTAGAACGGCTGCCTGTAGGTGAAGCCGTCCCGATCACCATAGCCGATGCTCGGGATCAGAAAGCCGGTCCTGCGCTCCCCGATAGGGTAGATCAGGTAGGGGCTATAGAGCGCCGGCAGGCCGCGGACCCAGAACGACGCCGACTTGGCCTCCAGGTACTCGTCCTCCACTAGCGTCGCCTCCTTGGCCCGGACCTCCCAATCGACTCCGCCGGGCTCGGGCTGGCAGATACGGCAGGTGGTAAGACTCCCTTCGACCAGTCGATACGTCCGATCTCCGACCTTATGAATCTCGACGCCGCGCATAGCCGTAGCGGGAGGGATCGCCGCCTTCGCCTGGTACATCACCCCGGTGTTCTTCCGGTAGGAATAGTCGAGCCGCTCTCCCTCCAGCCGTCTCGGGCCTTCCATGAGCTGGACATTCCCCCGCGCCCGAACGGTCTCCTGAATCTCGTCCAGCTCGACCTCGTCGGCATGCAGGGCGCGATCCTCCATCTGAATGCGGACATCGCCCTTCGCAATGATGAGCTTCTCCCGCTCTCGACGCTCGAGCTCGTTCGCCTCGATGCGCAGAATCGACTTGAGCTCCTTCACCTGATCGAGGATATTTGACGATCGGGGGTCTTGGGCGAGGGCTGGTACTAGGGGGTAGGAGAACGAGAAGGCGAGTAGGGTCAGCAGGAGATGCGGGAGACGGCGTGGCATCGGCAGCGACCTCGAGAGGAACGTTGCGGTCCCTTCCAGCTCTTCATCGCAACGCGCAACGCCCCCGTCTTATATCAGAGAGC
>Ga0187893_10010759_pt1 | contig 13500 bp, 9 predicted proteins | sample MA1701074metaG_FD_139574 | JGI IMG/M metagenome (GOLD analysis project Ga0187893, IMG submission 139574) | White microbial mat communities from a basaltic lava cave in the Kipuka Kanohina Cave System on the Island of Hawaii, USA - MA170107-4 metaG ...
GGAGCGGCGGACCGTGGGGCTGACCGACGTAAGGAATCGGCTCGCGCCGCACGACGCGCTGGTTTCATACGCCTATTTCGTGGACCTTCCCCCCACCGCCCCCAGGCGCGCGCGCTCCTACGCGCATCACGACACGTCGTCGTCGCGCGGCGGGGCCGTGGTTCTCGCCTTTGTCCTCCGCTCGCCGACGTCGCCCCCGATCGTGGTTCGGATCGGCGCGGTGGACACGATCGAGGCCATGGCAGACCGCTGGCGCGGACTGGTCGCACGCAGGTCGGAGAGCGGCACCAGCGGAATCGACAGCGTGGCTATGGTGGGAGACTCGTTGCGGCGGCGCATCTGGGATCCGATCCGCGGCGTGCTGGGACCCGCGCGCCAGGTGTGGATCGTCGCCGACGGCACGCTGCAGCTCGTGAGCTTCGGCGCGCTGCCCGCCGCGGAGAGTCCGCGGCGATTCGTGGTCGAGGACGACGTCGCGCTGGGTTACCTGAGCGCCGAGCGTGACATCGCGAGGTCGACGGCGCCGCCCGCCGGGATCGAGACGATGCTCGCGATGGGCGCCATGATGTTCGGCCGCACGGAGTCGCCGCGCGGAGAGATCCGAAGTGGTGGAGCCGCCGGCTGCGCGCTGGGTTGGCTGAACGATTGGCCCGATCTGCCGCAGAGCGAGAACGAGGTCGAGAGGGTCGCGGCGATCTGGAAGCGCGGCACGCCGTCTGGAGCTCCACGCGCCGAAGCCGTACTGTGCACCGGACCGCTCGCGACCGAGTCGCGTTTCAAGCGTGATGCGGGAAGACGCAGCGTGCTCCACCTGGCGACGCACGGCTTCTATCTCGACTGCGGCGCCAAGGGACCGCCGGCTCGATCCTTGGTCGGTACGCGTGCTTTCGATCTCTCTCCTCCGCCCGCCGGACGAGAGAGCCCGCTGACGCTCTCGGGGCTTGTGTTCAGTCCAGAGCCGGCCGGCAGCCCCTCGCCCGAGGATGGGCTGCTGACCGCCGAGGAAGTCGGCGCTCTCGATCTCGGCGGCGTTGACACCGTCGTTCTCTCGGGGTGCGAGACGGCGCTGGGGAGCCTGGAGGCGGGCGAGGGCGTCATCGGCCTGCGCCGTGCCTTTGCGGTGGCCGGGGCGAAGGTGCTCGTCGCGAGCCTCTGGCCCGTGGACGACATCGCGTCGCGGCATTTCATGGAGTCGTACTACGAGGCGCGCTACGGGCGCGCGCTCGGGACGCGCGCCGCGCTCCGCGTGGCTCAACTCGAGCTGCTCGGCCGGCTGCGCGACAGGTCGGGCTCAGCCTCGCCCCGCACCTGGGCGTCCTTCATTTCCGTCGGTGCGGAGTAAGCGCCCGGCCATCCATCGGTCAGCCCATCCGAGTCGACGCACAGCACGTGACCGGCTTTAGGCTGGTCGCCGTGGGGCCGAGCCCCGCTCGCGGCCCCGTTCGTATCGAATTCGAGCTCCCGAATCCGGCCGCGGTAGGCATCGATGTCTTCGATGCGCAGGGCAGGCTTGTGGCGTCCCCCGTGCGCGGAGCGTGGCCGACCGGAAGGCATGTGGTGGAGTGGGCTGGTTCCCACGGAATCGGTCGCCTGGCGGGTGGGGTCTACCTCGTTCGGTACCGCTATCCTGGTGGAGAGGTTCAGCGCCGGGTCGTGCGCGCGCCTTGACGCCCCCTACCGCAGCTTCCGCCTCACCTCCGCCGCCCGGCGCTCGCTCGCCTCGACCCTCGTGCCGTCCTTCAAGCGCAGCACCAGCACGCCGTCCTCGGCGCCGTAGCTCTCGATCGCGCTCATGTTGACGAGCGCGCCGCGGTGGACGCGCACGAACTGCCCCTCGGGGAGCCGTTCCTCCAGCTCCTGGAGCGTGTAGTCCACGAGGTATTCCTTGCCCTCGGCGCGCGCCAGCACCAGCCGGTCGCGCGAGAACACGATCGGCACCTGCGAGAGGTCCAAGAGCTTCACCTCGCGCCGGTGGCGCACCGGCAGCCGCAGGAGCCGCGTGGGGTTCCCCTGCAGCGGCTCGGCGCCGAGCGCGGTGCGCACGGCGGCGGCGTTCCCGGAGCGCTTGGCCCCGAGCTGCGCCTCGCGCGAGACGCGCTGCACGGTCTCGGCCAGGCGGTCGCGCCGGATGGGTTTCAGCACGTAGTCCAGCGCCGCCAGCTCGAACGCCTCGATGGCGTGCTGGTCGTACGCGGTCACGAACACGACGATGGGGGCGTCCTCGCCCTTCAGGTGCCGCGCCACCTCGAGCCCCGAGAGATCGGGCATGTGGATGTCCAGGAACACGGCGTCGGGGCGGGTCTTCGTGATCTGGGCGAGCGCCTCGGCGCCCCCCCGGGCCACGCCGGCCACCTCCACGTTCTCGTGCTCGGACAGGAGCTTCTCCAGGAACTGCCGTGCCCTCGGCTCGTCGTCGGCGATCACCACTCTCAGCCGCTCGTCCATCGTCGTCACTCGCTTCCTCCGGTCGGGATGGGCCACGCCATGCGCACGGCGAATCCGCCGTCGCCGCGTGGCGTGGCCTGCACACGCGCGTTCGGCCCCGCAAAGTGCCGCACGCGCAACTCGAGGTTCTCCAGTCCGACACCCAGGCTCGGCGTTCCGTTGGCATGCGGCACGCCGTCGTCGGCGAATTCCAGCTCGAACCAGCCGTTCGCCTGCCGGGCGTCGAGCGTCATGCGCAGCGAGCCGCCGATCGGCGACACGCCGTGCTTCAGGCTGTTCTCGACGAGCGGCTGCAGCAGGAGCGGCGGCACGGTCGCCGAGAGGAGCGCGGGGTCGCCGCGGTAGCGGAAGTGGAGCGGGTTCTCGTAGCGCTCTCGCGCCACGCCCAGGTAGTCCTCGACGAACGCCAGCTCGTCCGAGAGCAGCGCGGCCTGGCGCTTCCCGGCCTCCACCGTGTAGCGCAGCATGTCGGCGAGCCGCCCGGTGAAGCGCTGGGCGGCCATGGGGTCGGCCTCGATCAGGTAGGCGAGCGCGTTCAGGGCGTTGAACAGGAAGTGCGGCTGCACCTGCGCCTGGAGTGCCCTCAGCTCGGCGCGCGTGGCGGCGGCGCGCTCGGCCGTGAGCCGCAGGTTGTCGAGCCGCACGCCGGCCTGCTTGAGAAGCGCGTTGATGGGCCCGCGCGCGAAGTCGGGCACCTGGGCGGGCTCGGCCATCGCCGGCGGGCCGGCGTCCGGCCAGTGGAGCGCCACGCGCCGGTGGAGGCCGCGCTCGATGCCGCCCTCGACCGCATTCCGGACCTCGGTCCGGTCGAACGCCGAGAGCAGGCTGTCGCCGGCGTCGTCCAGTGCGGCGCGCAGCGTCTCGGGGTCGCGCCCGTAGATGCGCGCGATGGCGCGCTGGAGCCGCTCGCGCAGCGGCGCGAACGCGAACGCCAGGATGAGCGCGGCGATGACGTTGAAGACGAGCGCCTGCTCGCCGGTGACCGTGGCGAAGAGCCGCTGGCCGACGAAGACGATGGCCAGGTAGATGGCCGCGAGGAGCCCGGAGAGGAGCGCGTACGGGAGTCCGCCGACGATGAGCCGGCGCGGGTCGAAGAGCGCGTCGTCGGCGATCAGGTACGAGAGGATGATGGGCGTGGCGAGCCACAGCGCGAGGATCACGGTGAACAGCACGTGCACGGGCGCGGTGGGCGTGGCCGCGGCGAGCAGCGGGTCCACGCGGTCGCCGCCGAAGCCCAGGTTGCTCACGAGCATGGCGATGGCCACGACCACCGCGAGCACGCGCTGCGCGGCGGTGGGCGACCAGCCGGGCTCGGCACGGCTGTAGCGCAGGAGCAGCGAGGCCGTGCCGATCACGGCCGCCCCGCCCGGGTACCAGGCTCCCAGCACCTCGGACGGCACCGCGCTCGCGTCGCCGAACGTGGCGAGCAGCAGGAGCGGCAGCGCATAGCTCCCGAGGGTGAGCCAGAACCACGGGTTCCGCGCGCGCGAGCCGGCGCGCCAGCGCGGCCGCGGGAAGACCGACATGAAGTGGACGAAGCTCGCCGGGTAGAGCAGCACCAGCGCGTCATAGAAGAGCAGGTAGCCCTGGAAGAGCGGCTCGGTGTGCACCTGCGCGTGCGGGAAGATGGTGCGCAGCACGCCGAGGCCGTCGAGCGTCGCGTACCACAGGAACACCCACGCGGTGCCGAGGTCGGGCCGGCGCCACACCAGCAGGAACGCGACGAGCGGCGCGAGCACGGCGACGGCGATGGGGTAGGCCTGGAGCCGGAAACGTTCCCACGGCGAGAGCCGCGTGGGCGGCAGCGTCACGCGGCGCAGCACGCCGCCGCGCTCGAACTCGAGATCGAGCGGCCCGCGCGGCCAGCCCTCGGCGGCGATCTGCGTGCGCACGGCGGGATCGGCGAGTGCCAGGCCGTTCAAGGTGAGGAGCTGGTCGCCGGGCTGGAGCATGCCGCGCGCGGGCGGGCCGAGCACGCGCTGCACCACGCCGCCCGCGCCGATCACCGCGCCCAGGCGCGGGTAGGGGCCATGCGTCAGGAACCGCGGCAGCGCCATGCCGAAGCCGGCGAGGAGCGCGGCCACGGCGAGCACCCGCCGGAATCGCACATCGGAACTCACGCAGCGAGATTCCCATAGCGGCCCGGCCGGGTGCAGCGGGGGGCCCCCGAGCGCGGTCGGGCCCGTTCCCGGCGCGGTCGGCGAGCCGGATGCGCGCGATGTGGACGCGCCTTGTCCCGGAAGCGCAAATCCTCGCCCGGAGCGGGAAGCCGTTCGCAGAGCGCCGCGTAGCGGGTGGGCGGGTCGCGGGCCGGTCGCTTATACTGGCCGGCGCTCCGCAGCCCGCTCCCCGTCTCGATGGGCTCTCCGCCGCGCCCATCCCCGTGACCCGTTGGAGGTCCCCGGACTTGTCCGCGATCGCCCGCCGTGCCGTGTTGAGCGCCCTCGCCCTGCTCCTCCCGCTGCTCGCGACCGCTCCGGCGGCCGCGCAGGCCCCCGCCCGACCCAAGGCCGGGGCCGCGAAGCCCGCCACGACCGCGCCCAGGCCGGCCACGCCGCCCGCGGCCCCGGCGGCCGCCCCCCGGCCACCCCTGGGCGAGGCGCTCGACGTGGTCGCAGCCATGGTCAACGACGAGCCGGTGCTGGCGAGCGACGTCGAGGAGCAACTCTTCCTGTTCCTGCAGCGCGCCCAGGCGCGGCCCGACTCGGCGCAGGTGGACACGCTCCGGCGCCAGGTGCTCGACCAGTTGATCGACGAGAAGCTGGTGCTGACCGAGGCGAAGCGCCAGAGCATCACCGTCCCCGCGACCGAGGTGAACCGGCAGGTGGACGGCGCCATCGCCGAGGCCAAGGAGCGTCTGGGCGGCGAGCAGGCGTTCCAGACGCAACTGCGGCGCGAGAACACCACCGAGGCGCGCCTGCGCGAGCGTTACAAGGCCGACCTCGAGCGCCAGCTCATGGGCCGCCGGCTCGTGGAAAAGATGTTCCCGCGCAAGCCGGTGCCCCGGGCCGAGGCCGAGGCCTGGTTCAAGGCCAACCCGGAGAAGTTCCCCAAGGTGCCGGCGGAGCTCAAGCTCTCGGTCATCCAGATCTCGCCGCAGCCGGACTCAGCCGCCCTCAAGGCGGGCCGAGCGAAGATCGAGGCCCTGCGCAAGCGCCTGGTCGCGGGCGAGAAGTTCGCCAAGGTGGCGGCCGAGGCCTCCGAGGATCCGGGCAGTGCCAACGCCGGCGGCGACCTGGGCTACTTCCGCCACGGACAGATGGAGCCGGCGCTCGAGGAGGCGGCGTTCACGCTCGCCCCGGGCCGGGTCTCGGCCCCGGTGCGCACGCCCTACGGCTGGCACCTGGTGGAGACGATCGAGCGCGACACCGTGCGGAGCCCCGCGGGGCAGGACTCGCTGGACGCCGACGGGCAGCCGATCGTCGAGGTGCACGCCCGGCACATCCTCATCAAGCTCGCGCCCACACAGGCCGATATCGATCGTGCGTTCGAGCTGGCGAAGAAGGTGCGGGGGCAGGCGACCGCCAAGGGCGCCGACTTCAGCGCGCTCGTCAAGCGCTACAGCCAGTACCAGGGGCAGGCCGGGCCCGACGGCGACGTCGGGTTCCTGGGCCTCGCCCAGCTCCAGCCCAACATCCGGGCGGGGCTCGAGTCGCTCGCACCGGGAGACGTGAGCGAGGTGCTCCCGAACCAGCAGGGCTTCAACATCTTCAAGGTCACCGACCGCAAGCCCGAGCGGACGCTCGAGCTGGCCGACGTGAAGGACGAGCTCCCCGAGGCCGTGGCACAGATGCAGTTCCGGGAGAAGTACGAGGCGTGGGTGAAGTCGCTCCGCAGCAAGGCCCAGATCGAGTACCGCGACCTGTAGGCTCGTCGCGGCCGGCCGCGGGGCGCCGCGCAGGGAGCAGGCCGGGCAGGGAGGCGCGATGATCAGCTTCGAGCACGTGACCAAGCGCTACGGAGAGCGCCTCGCGCTCGACGACGTGACGTGGCGGATGGACGAGGGCGAGTGCGTCGTGATCCTCGGCCACAGCGCGGCGGGCAAGACGACGCTGCTCCGGCTCATCACCCACGAGACGCAGCCCACGTCGGGCGTCGTGACGGTCGGCACGTTCCGCGGCGGCCGCATGACACGCTCGCACAGGGCTCTGCTGCGCCGCACGATCGGCGTGATCTACGAGGACTTCCGGCTGCTCCCGGACCGGACCGTATTCGAGAACGTGGCGCTCGCGCTGCACATCGCCGGCCAGTTCACCGACGCCGAGGTCACCCCGAAGGTACGCCGGGCGCTGGACGAGGCCGGGCTCGACGCGCACCGCGACCTGTTGCCGGCGGAGCTCTCGTTCGGCGAGCGCCAGCGCTGCGCCATCGCCCGCGCCATCGTGACGCGCCCCGCGCTCATCCTGGCCGACGAGCCGACGGGCGCGCTCGAGCCCAAGAGCGCGGCGGAGGTGCTGTCGCTGCTGCTGCGCGTGCACCGCGAGGGCGCGGCGCTGCTGCTGGGCACCACGCGCACCGAGGTCGCCAACGTGATCGGCGGCCGCCGCTACCTGCTCGAGGACGGCAAGATGCGCGAGATCACCCCTGCGGTCGCCGCGGCGAGGGGCGCCTGACCATGCACGTCTACTTCTGGCGCGAGGCGTGGCGGAGCTTCCGGGCGCACCGCGGGCTGGCGGTCGCCTCGGTGCTCTCGCTCACCGCGGCGCTCACGCTGTGCGGGCTGTTCGTGCTGCTCGACCACAACGCCCGCCAGGCGCTGCGGGCGATGGGTGACCGGCGCGAGTTGATCGTGTACCTCAAGGACGAGGTGAGCGACGTCCAGTTGAGCGTGCTCGTGGACAAGATCCGCCAGTACTTCGGCGAGCCCACGTACGTGGACCCCAAGCAGGCCTGGGACGAGTTCTCGGGCCAGATCGGCGACCCCGACCTGCTCGCGGGCGTCGAGGACAACCCGCTCCCGGCCTCGATCCGCGTGCGGCTCAAGCCCGAGCTGCTGAGCTTCGCGGCCATGGAGCAGACCGCGAAGCAGGTGCTCGAGTTCCCCGAGGTCGAGGACGTGCGCTACGGCGCCGAGTACGTGCGCCGGCTGGACCAGTTCTCGCAGGGGGTGCGCACCGCGACGTGGGCGGTGGGCGCCGTGGCGGCGTTCGCCATCGTCCTCGTGCTGTTCAACACCCTGCGGCTCACGGTGCTCGCGCGGCGGCAGCAGGTGGAGGTCATGCTGCGGCTGGGCGCCAGCGACCGCTTCATCGCCACGCCGTACGTGTTCGAGGCGCTCCTGCACATGGGGCTCGCGGCGGTGGTGGCGCTGCTGCTGACGTTCGCGCTCCAGCAGGCGCTCGCGGCGCGGCTCGTGGGGCTCATGTTCCTGCCGTGGACCTGGTCGCTGGCGTTCGTCGGCGCCGCGGTCGCGGTGGCGTGGGTGGCCTCCGCCGCGGCGCTCGGCCGCATCCTGAGGACGATCGGCTCGTGAGCGGTCCGCGGCCCGGGCGCGCGTTCCGGGGCGCCCTGCGTCGCGCCGCGGCGTTCGCGCTGGCGCTCGCGCTCGCGACCCCGCCGCTGGCCGAGGCGCAGCAGGACAGCCTCGAGGCCGCGAAGCGCGCCGAGATGGAGCAGCTCCGCCGGCAGGCGCAGGAGAAGCGGGCGCAGGCCGGCGCGCTCAAGGGCCAGGAGACGCGCGCGCTGGGCGTGCTCAAGCGCACCGAGCGCGAGCTCTCCACCACGCGGCGGCGCCTTCGCAACCTGCGCGTGCGCCGCCAGCGCCTCGACCAGCAGCTCGAGATCACGCGCGCGAACCTGCAGCGGAACGAGGCGAACCTCACGTCGCAGCGCGCGCGGCTCGCCAGGCGGCTGCGCGGCATGTACATGATAGGCCCGGCCCGCGAGCTGGAGTTCCTCATCTCCACCAACTCGTTCGCCGGGCTCATGATGCGTTGGGACTTCCTGCAGATGGTGGCCGAGCAGGACCGCCAGCTCCTCGACAACGTGCGCACCGAGCTCCAGCGCGTGGAGGCGAGCGAGCGCCGGCTCGAGACGAACCTGAAGGAGGTCTCGCGCAACACGCAGCGCACGACGCGCGAGTCGGACAACCTCTCGCGCCTGCGCCAGACACGCGCCGGCAACGTGCGCGCGATCCAGTCGCGGCGCGAGGAGTACGAGGCGGCGGCGGCCGAGCTGGAGCGGAGCGCGCGCGCGATCGCGGCACTGCTCGCGCGCCTCGAGCGCCAGCGCCGCGCCGACATCGAGCGCGGCACGGGGCGCGCCCCGCAGCCCTACAGCGGCGACTTCGAGCGCGGCCAGGGCCAGCTCGACTGGCCGGTGCGGGGGAGCGTCGTGGGTCGCATGGGGATCGAGACGCACCCCCGCTTCGGCACCAAGGTCCGGAACGACGGCATCGACATCGCGGCGCCGGTCGGCACGCCGGTGCGGGCGGTGGCGCGCGGGCGCGTGGACTTCGCGAACGACGACTACGAGGGCGTGGGCGGCATGATCGTGCTCAACCACGGGAACGGCTACTACACGATCTACAGTCACCTGTCCGAGGTGAGCGTCGCTTCGGGCAGCGAGGTGCCGGCGGGGGCGGTGATCGGCCGCAGCGGCGAAACGGGCTCGCTGAAGGGTCCGATGCTCCACTTCGAGGTGCGCAAGGGCTCCTCGCCGCTCAATCCTGAGAGCTGGCTGCGGTAGCGATCGGCCATCGCGTAGTATCCGCCCATGCTCGACGTGAAGCTGGGCTCGCTGCTGGGGCAGTCGCCCGTCTCGGAGTTCCTCCGCGGCATCGTCGCGCGCGGCCGCTACGCGAACGCCTACCTCTTCCACGGCCCCGCCGGCGTGGGCAAGTGCACCGCCGCGCTCGCGTTCGCTCGCGCCGCGCTGTGCGAGCGCGTGCCGGGAGCCGCGCCCGCGGATGAGGGCCCGTCGCTCTTCGGCGAGACGCCCGAGGCGCTCCCCTCCGGCGCCGGCGACGACGCCTGCGGCGAGTGCCGCGGCTGCCGGCTCTCGGGAACGCTCCAGCATCCCGATCTTAGGCTCCTCTTTCCGCTCTCGGGCGAGGAGAAGACGCTCGAGGACACGATCATCGAGACGTTCGCGAAGCTGCGCGAGGACCCGCTCTACGTGTTCCAGTACGAGCGCGCGGCCAGCATCCGCATCTCGCAGACACGGAAGCTGCTCGAGGAGCTCACCTACCGCCCGCACACGGCGTCGCGCCGGATGGTCGTCGTGCGCGATTGCGACCGCATGCGCGAGGACCAGTTCTCGGCGCTCTTGAAGAGCGTCGAGGAGCCGGGCGCCTCGACGGTGTGGGTGCTCACCACCGCGCGGCCCTCGCGCGTTCCGGCCACCATCCGCTCGCGCTGCCAGCGCGTGCGCTTCGCGCCGCTCCCGGAGGCCGCCATCCAGGGCGTGCTGCGCGAGCACGCCGGGGTCGCGCCCGAGGAGCGCGTGCGCATGCTGGCGGCACTCGCCGGCGGCTCGCTCGCCCGGGCGCTCGCGCTGCGGGAGGCCGAGCCCGGCATGCGCGAGCAGCGCGACGCGGCGCTGGCGCTGCTCGCGCCCGCGCTCTCGGGAAAGCCCGAAAGCCTGTGGGCGGCGGTCCAGAAGCTCACCGGCTTCGGCCGGACCGGTCGCGAACGGTTGCGGCTCGCGCTCGAGTTCCTGCAGCTCTGGCACCGCGACCTCTTGCGCGCGCGCTATGGCGGCGCCACCGGCGCTTTCGTCAATCGCGACAGGGAGAAGGAGTTGCGCGCGCAGGCCGCGACGCTCGACGCGGCCGAGATCCGCCGCCGGATCCTGGTGCTGGAGGAGGCGCTCCGCGCCATCGAGGGGAACGTCTCCGCCGACCTCACGCTCTTCTCCACCCTCGCCCGCGTCGGCGGCAGCCGCGCCGGCGAAGGCGCCTGGCCCGCCCACGCGACCGCAAGGTGGGAGGTGTAGGCGGGTCGGCCGGCGGCAGGCGGGCGGGCGGGGGCCTGGTCCGGCCGGGTCCGGCGGGCCGCGCCCACCGGGATGATGAATTCGCCTTGCCCGAAGGCGCCGCCCGGAGCATCATCGAGGCATCGCTTCGCGCCCACCCCTCGCGCCGACACGCTCCGGGAGGTCCCCATGTCCCCGGCCCACGCTCTTGGTGCAGCGAGGCGGCTCGCGGCGCCGCTGCTGTTGGCGACCCTGTTCCTCCTTCCGCCACCGCTCCCGGGAGTCTTCGTTCCCGCGGCCCGGGCGCAGTCCTGGGTCCAGCTCCCCACGAGCGGGGCCTCACCAACGGCTCGGCGGCAGCAGGGGATGATCGTGGACGAGGCGGGCAATCGCCTGGTGATCGCGGGTGGCGAGGCCGCCGATGGGCGCACCTGGGCGCTCGACCTCGCGGGCGCGCCGGTCTGGGCCGACCTCAATGCGCCGATCCCGCCCGAGGCGGCCGACATCGTCCGCGCGATCTACGATCCCGTTGGCCGGCGGATGATCCTGGTGACACCGAGCCTGGCGGTGTATGCGCTCGGCCTCGCGAGCCCGACCCAGTGGGTGCTCCTGGCGTCTTCCGGCACGGGCCCTTCCGGGCGCCGGTATCCGACGATCGCCTACGACTCGCTGCGGAATCGCCTGCTGCTCTTCGGCGGGGGGCCGGATACGGGAATCTATTCGGACGTGTGGGCGCTCAACCTGACGGGGCCCGCCACCTGGCAGCAACTGACGCCCGCCGCGCCCGGCCCTTCGGCTCGTTGGGCAGCGGTCTCGGTCTACGACCCGGCGGGCGATCGCTTCGTCATCGCGACCGGCAATGCCAGCGGGCTCGTCAGCGACGTCTGGGCGCTCTCGCTCTCGGGAACACCGGCCTGGACACAGATCACGTATTCGGGCGTCGGCCCGTCCGCGCGCTACCTCTCGGCCGCGACCTACGATCTCGTCACGCATGAGCTCCTGGTGTTCGCCGGAAATACGACCCAGACGGAGGCGGGGGGCGTCAACGACCTGTGGGGGTTGGACCTCCAGAATCCCGTGCAGTGGGTGCTCCAGTCCCCGCCCGGGCCAACCCCCTCCGTCCGCTGGTCCCACATGCTCGCCTACCACGCCGGCGCCGCCCGGTTGATCACCTACGGCGGCTGGGATGGAACGTTGTTCCGCGGCGACATCTGGACGTTGCAGCGCTCGGATCCGCTGGCGCCGCCGGTCATCTTCGGCTTCCTGCCCCACGGAGGTCGCGTCGGCGACGAGGTCACGATCCAGGGCGCGAGCTTCGTGGAACCGCTCGAGGTCACGTTCGGCGGTGTGAGCGCGCCGCTCGTCTCCACGTCGCTCTCCGCGATCCGGGCGCTGGTCCCGCCCGGCGCCCAGACCGGCCCGATCACGGTGACGACCGTCCATGGTTCCGCGACCACGACGACGGACTTCCTCGTCGGCGAGCTTCCCGAGATCACCGACGCAGAGCCCGACTCCGCGCGCTGGGGCGAGACCGTCCAGCTCCGGGGCCGACACCTGGCCAGCACGACCCGAGTGCGCTTCGGGGGAACCGGGGCGGCGGCGTTCGTGATCGGCTCGGACTCCGCGCTCACGGTCACGGTGGACACGCTCGCAACGAGCGGGCCGATCCACGTCACGACGCTCGTCGGGACAAACCAGAGCACGTTCGGCTTCGAGATCATCCCCGACGATCCGCGCCCGCGGCTCCTGAGCGTCCGGGACGTCGCAGGAGACCAGGGCGGGCGCGTGATGCTGCGCTGGCGCGCGAGCGACTTCGACAAGGACCGCTACCGCTCGATCGTCGGCTACCGAGTGTGGCGTCGCGCGCCGCTCGCGGGCGTGCCGCCCGGCGCTTCGGCGACCGGCGTCTGGCGATCCGGCCGTTCGCTGGGCCAGACCCTCGCGAACCCCGATGTCTTCTGGGAGAGCCTCGCCGAGCTGCCCGCGGCCTTCCTGCCGGGCTACGCCCATGCCGCCGCGACGCTCCAGGACTCGACGGAGCTGGGGAACCCCTACACGGCGTTCTTCGTCCAGGCCCTGACCGCGAGTCCGTTCGTCTTCTACAACTCCAGTCCGGACAGCGGCTACTCCGTGGACAACCTCGCGCCGCCGACCCCCGCGCCGTTCGCGGTCGCCTACGGGGCCACGGCCAACACGCTCCACTGGCGCGGCCGGGCGGTACCCGACCTGCGCGGCTACCAGATCCATCGGGGCGCAAGCGACACGTTCGTCCCGAGCAGCACCACGCTGCTGGCCACCGTGGACGACACCACCTACGTGGACATGCCCGGCAGTCACTACTACAAGCTGGCGGCCATCGACGTGCACGGCAATCGCAGCCGCTTCGCCGCCGCCTCGCCGGACCGTCCGGTCGCGGCGCTGCTCGCGTTCGTCCGTGCCGAGCGCACGGCCGGCCGTGTGCGGATGACCTGGTTCTCCGGTGGCAACGCCGCACTGCCTGCCGAGGTCCATCGTCGCACGGCCGGCACGGAGTGGCGGATGCAGGGGAGCATCCTCGCCGACGGCTCCGGGTACCTGCGTTTCGAGGACGATGACGTGGAAGATGGCGAGCGCTACGGTTACCGCCTCTCTGTCGTGGACTCGGACGGGCAGCAGCTCTGGCTCGGCGAGGCCTGGGTGGACGCGATGGTGACGCGGTTCGCGTGGATCGGGCTCGCCCCGAACCCGAGCACGAACGGCCGCGTCTCGGTCGCGCTCGCGGTACCGGCCGGGGCTTCGGCCGCGCTCGGGCTCTTCGACGTCGCAGGCCGGCGGATCGAGGCGCTCGAGATCCGCGGTGGTGGCGAGTCCGTCAGCACCGCCGAGTTCGGCACGGTCGCCCGACTTCGTCCAGGCGTCTACCTCATCCGGGCTTCGCTCGGGCCCACGCTGCTGACGCGCCGGATCGTCGTCCTGGACTGACCTCGCCCGGCGAACACCAGGCCCACCCGGCATCTGCTACAGTCTCCGGCATCCGAGCCCCCCGAGGGCCTGTCGCATAGCCCCTCGCGCGGTGCAGTCCCGCGCGGTGGTGCCCCAAGCCGTCGCTGAACGTTTCCCGCTGCCCACCCACGGGCGGCGTGAGGCGGACGCCCGTCCGCC
>Ga0187893_10010760_pt1 | contig 13499 bp, 11 predicted proteins | sample MA1701074metaG_FD_139574 | JGI IMG/M metagenome (GOLD analysis project Ga0187893, IMG submission 139574) | White microbial mat communities from a basaltic lava cave in the Kipuka Kanohina Cave System on the Island of Hawaii, USA - MA170107-4 metaG ...
CAGAGGGAGCTCCTCGGGGATCTGGCCTGTGGCCTGAGCTTCTCGGATGAGCAGGGGGACCGAGAGCTTCGGGTTGGCCTCCTTGAGGCTGAGCAGCAGCTCAACCACCGCGTCGGGCAGGGCCACGGGAGCGCCCGCGATCGGCACGGGGCTTAGGCGTCAGGGCCTCGAAGCCGCCGTGGCGATAGCGCTTAAGCCAGTCGCGGAGGGTCTCGGGGGCGATGCGAGTGCGGGCCGAGCCCGGGATGGTATAGTCGGGGGCCACCTTCTCTGCGAGGCGCCGATACAGCCCCTTGGTGCCGGCAGTCTGCACCAAATCAGCGATGAGGCCATAGCGGAACAAGGCCACGGCATGGCGGCGGTCGTTCTCTGAATCGGTCATGGGGAAGCTCCTTGGAGTGTGCATGGTGTGGTCCGAGAAGCTACCGGATTCAACGCGGCGGGTCTGGCCCCGTTTGGTGTTGGTAGCGGTTTTGGGATCCACGGCTTGGTAGCGGCCGGGGACTAAAACCGAGCGGTGGAGGGAGGTAAGGAAGCTGCGCCCCCGCAATGTCTCGCAATCGCGGTAGGACACACGCGCGCCTCAGTTAGCTCCCGTAATGGTGTAGAGGCTGGGGGGGCTAAACACCCCCGGCTACCCGATTAGAGCGCAAAACCGGCTATCACTTTAAGCCACTCACATAAAACTCGAATACCTGTGAAGCCTCTTGATAAAACTGTGCTTCGATATAAACCGTCGTCGATTTTTTGACGCCTGCAAGAAAACGGTCATAGTTGTTCAAGAATAGGTAAGTAGTGCTGTGGTCTGCTGGTTCATTGACGCTATATGTTTGAGGTTTGCCTTCGTCAAATTTTACGGAAACACTGCAACCATCAAAGCCGCACAGGAACTGCCCCTTTTCGATGCTAATGATCGCGTTTTTGCCGTATTTCGGATGGATGCGAAGTTGCAGGATGGCTCGCTGAGAGCCAGTATAAGGAAACCCAAACTCCACTTCATTCAGAGAGCGAACCCATGCAAGGCCCCATCACTGCGGGCCAACAGGTCCCAGGATCACTTTCACCTCATGCGCTTTACCATCACGGACCAAAGCAATGGAGGCCCAGCCGTCTTCAATCGGGGCCCCTACACCGTCCATGGTGACCGCGACCACCCGCTCGGCGTGGCCAGTGGGATTTCGCACCCGGATCGCGTACTGGGTTTTCCCGTCGGGGATCCGATAGTGCAAAGTGAATTCCGGCCAGTGGTCGGGGATGCAGGGGCGCAGTTTGAGCCATTGCCCGGCCTCGATCTTCAATCCCAATATGGACTCCAAAGCCACCCGCAGCATCCATCCGGCCGAGCCGGTGTACCAGGTCCAGCCGCCCCGCCCGATGTGGGGTTGCACGCCGTAGATGTCGGCCGCGATCACATAGGGCTCGACCTTGTAGCGCGCCACCGCCGCGGCATCACGGGCATGGTGTATGGGGTTTAGCATCTCAAGCAAGGCGAGCGCCCGCTCGCGACGCCCGAGACCGGCCATGGCCTGCACCACCCACAGAGCCGCGTGGGTATATTGCCCGCCGTTCTCGCGCACTCCGGGGACATAGCCTTTGATATAGCCCGGGTCTTTGGGCGTGCGGTCGAAGGGTGGCGCCAGCAGGCGGATGATGCCGTCGGCGTCCGAGATCAAATACCGCTCGACCGCGTCCATCGCCATCCGTGCTCGCTCGGGCGGCGCCACCTGGGAGCTCACCGCCCAGGCTTGCGCTATGGCATCGATGCGGCATTCGTCTCCCTCTGCCGATCCGAGCGGCGTACCGTCGTCATAATAGGCGCGGCGGTACCAGCTTCCGTCCCAACCGGCCTGATTGAGCGCCTCGAGTAGGCTTTCGCGGTAGCTTCGATAACGCTCGAGGCGCGCTCCATCGCCGCGCTGCGCGCACAGGGGGATGAAGTCACCTAGGATCGCATACAGGAAAAACCCCAGCCACACGCTCTCCCCGCGCCCTTCCTTCCCCACGCGGTTCATCCCGTCGTTCCAATCTCCAGTACCCATGAGCGGCAGCCCGTGCGCTCCGCGGGTGAGCGAGCGATCCAAGGCGCGGCAGCAGTGCTGGTAGAGATCACCGACTTCGTCCGCGCTACTGGGAGCCAAATAGGCTTCGTCCTCTCCCGGCTCCAGGGATCGCGCCGTAAGGAACTCGATGACTTCCTCGAGGATCGCCCAATCGCCGGTGGTCTGGATGTAAAAGGCCACCCCATAGGGCAGCCAGAGCAGGTCGTCCGAGAAGCGGGTGCGCGTCCCGCGATCCTCAGGTGGGTGCCACCAGTGCAATACGTCGCCCTCGGCAAACTGGTGTGCGGCATTTAACAGGATCTGGGCGCGGGTGATGGCGGGATCCCAATAGATCAATGCGGTCGCGTCTTGGAGCTGATCGCGAAACCCGAAGGCACCGCCCGACTGATAAAACGCCGAGCGCGCCCAGAGCCTGGCGCTCAGCGTCTGGTAGGGGAGCCAGCCATTCACCAGGAGGTCTAGAGCCGGCGCCGGAGTCTCGATGCGAACTGCGGCGAGCCTGCGCGTCCAGTCCTCGCGCACCTCCTCGAGCGCCTGCGCCACCGCAGCGGGCTCGCGGTAACGCGCAACCAGCGCGTCTGTGCTCACCCCAAGGCCGGCCTCGCCAAAGAGAAAGGTACACTCGCTCGCGCTACCCGCCGCAAGCTCCAGGGTAAGCTGCAAAGCCATACAGGGATCGAGCAGCGCGCCGGTTCGCCCTTCGAGACCAGCGGCGTTAAGGAGCGCTCGGGGTTGGGCAGGGCTGCCGTAACGCCCGATAAATTCCATGCGATCCGCGGTGAAACTCAAGCTCGAGTCCTTCGGCATCACCGCGGCGGCAAACACCACCCCATCGCTGAACTCGTTGTTGAGACGATTACGCGCCAGGAGGGCCCTGCACTCCGGCTTGTATTCGCTCACGACGAAACGAGCGCTCTCCCGTGCAGAGGTCCCGAGCACCAGGCGGTGGTAGAAGAAGATCGATAGCCGCCTCGGTTTCCGGCTTAGATTGACCAGCCGCATCGAGGTGAGCTTGACTGGGGTATCGCGCGCGACGAAGACCACGGTTTCCTGCGTGAGCTCGAGGCTGGTGTGCAAGCACCTCGTATAGCCGAAGCCGTGGCGTACCTCGTAGGCGGAGGCACTCGGCGATGGGCCGGGTAGCGGCGACCAATAGACCTCCGCCTCTTCATCGCGAAGGTAGAGCGCCTCGCCGTGAGGATCGATCACCGGATCGTTGTACCACGGCGTCAAGCGATTCTCGCGGCTGTTGCGTGCCCAGGTGGTTCCGGCGCCGCGCTCGCTTACCAGGGATCCAAACCCGCGGTTGGCGATCACATTGATCCAGGGCAGCGGTGGCAGGCCTTTTTCGCCGGAAGTCCCCGGCGCGACCCGAATCAGGTACTCCCGGCCATCCGCGGCAAACCCGCCATAGCCGTTGTCGAAGAGCGGCGCCGGCTCACATGGCTCTTGTGAGGCGTGTTCTTCAGAGCGCTCTTCGATAGCGCGATAGCGCGCTGGCGGCTCCGGAGTCCTGCCTGAGATGGCGGGTAAGGCCAGGTCAGCTAGCGTTTCCCGAGTGATGCAATGCGCCGCAGTCTCCAGAAGATCGAGCTGCTCCGCTGCGACATCGGACGGGTGCAGCACCACGAGCTTTCCCTTGTTGCCGTGCCGGAGCGCAAGGCATTCGAACTCGGCTCTTTGGTCCGCGAGCGCCTGCTGCACGGCTCCTTCAGCCACGACCACGAGGTCTACCGCGAGGCCTTTCGCCGCCCAGTACGACTGTGCCTGTACGAGACCGCGCAAGCACTCCGGTGCAAGGCCTGGAGGCGGCCGCGCGAGGACGAGTGGTGCCGCGCCGGGCAGCCCCCAGCGATGCAAATCCGATAAGCGGCCGCGCGCCCTCGTGACAACCTCCGGCGCCGCTCTCAGCGCGGGGTCGCCATAGAGCAGCGCAGCGCCCAGCGTTTGCAGCCTTTCCGCCTGGTCGCTCGAGAGCCCTAGACGCTGCAGGAGCGCGCTTTCCAAAGCCGCCGCGCCTGCGAACGCCGCGTCCACGGCAGTTCCCGATCCCCACTGCTTGGCCAGGCGCAGCGCCGCTTCCCGACTCGCGGCCGCGCCCAACACCAAGACGCACTCGGCGTCGACCCCCGGTTCGAGCGCGACTATTTTTCTCAGAGACAAGATCGGATCCAGCACATTGCCCACCGTTCCCGACAGCGGCGCGCTGGAATCTAAAGCCACCGGCCGAGACAAATCTCGCCCGCGGCCGATGAAGCGCATGCGATCGGTCTCGTAACTGAGGGCGCCGGGGCCGTGCAGCGCCGCCGAGACCCAGGGCGAGGACTCAAACGTGCTGCGGGGCCTGCGCCGTGCCAGCAATACCCCCGAATCATGCTCGGTCTGTACGAAGAGCTTGGAAAACGCCGGGTGAGCGGCATCCGCGGCGGCCCACTGGGCCACGACCTCGAGGTAGCTCGTAAGCTCAATACGCCGCGGGCGGGGGCTGTGATTGACCAGCCGAATGCGCCTCAGCTCGCAGTCTGCATCCGCGACCACGCAGACGTCCATGCGTGTTTCAATCTCCGCATCGAGGCGCGCGATGGTGACTCGACCGAGATCATGCCGCGCCTCATAATGTTCGGGCCCGGTGAGCGTCGGCTGGAAACCCGCGGACCAGAGGGCGCCCGTATCGAGATCGCGCAGGTAGACAAAAAACCCGTCCGTGTCTTCGATGCGATCCCCCTGCCACCGGGTCAGCGCCACGCCATCGCAGCTCGAATAGCCGCTTCCAGCCTCGTCGAGCAACACGGTATAGCGGCCGTTCGATAACAAGCCCGCGCAAAAAAGAACAGGATCATTGGCATTGTTCAACTGTAGCTGCCGCGCGCTAGGGGGTGGGGAGGCCATGCGAGAGCCCGGACTAACTCCAAACGATAGGCCCGCCCTCGGTTGGTTTCAAATAGTCCCATTTTCCAGTATCGGTTCAGCGTATCGGTTTGCCGCGTTTCGTGATCGGCTGTTGCAGCATTGGCGGCCACTTACCCCAAAACATCCGGTCGGATCATGGAGTCGAGTGTCTTGTCGATGAAGACCGCTTGTTCGGCGGAATCGATCTGTTTGCCCTCGGCCAGCCTTTGGGCCTGCTCGAACAGCGGCTCGAAGAGATTTGCCTGGTCGACCGGCGCTTTCAGGGTGATGCGGCCGGCGGCGGCGAACCGCTGCTCCCAGGCTTTGCGCACCGCGTCCCAGAAGGGGCGCGTCCGCGAAAAGTATCGGTCTCCTGCGCTGAAATCGTAGTTCTTGATGCGGTCATAGCGGGCGACTCCATATTCCCGGGCGAGGTAAGGCTGCGACGCACGCAGCGCGCCGGGTGCCTTCGACATCGCTTTCAAATTGTTCTCTTCCTGTACCCAGCCGCGGGCCGTGATCGTGTGACGATTGGTGCCGATCAGCACATCGTAGTCCTTACGCACGCTCCACTCGCGTCGCGGCAGGGGTCGCCAGGTCTCCCCGCTGATCCAGGTCGAGACGCCGTCAGCATGTTGCCAGCGCCCAAAGCTCTCGTAGCGCGGCGAGTCGTCGACCTGGTACACCGCCTGCGTCCATGATCCGGCGGCATCGCTCTTGGGAATCGTGCGTTTTTGCCAAGTTTCCCGGCCGAGGTATTCGATCAGCGTATCATCCTGATAGGACCAATCCTGCCGCCAATGCTTGGTGACAAACGGCTCGGTGACCTTGCCGTCTTTGCCGATGACCCGCATGACCAGCACATGCTGCAAGCTAATGAAGTTACCGCGGTCCTCCTCGACATAGACGTGCTCGGTGCCCCAGGATTGATAGGGACGCTCGCGGGTCGGCGTAGGCTTGAAATCCACGGTCTCCAGAAAGTCGAAGGTCATGCGATAGCCACCCGCCATGGCCAAAATGGCGCGGCGGTCGCGCTCGAAGGCCGGCAGGTCGGCCTCTTGCAATGCTTTCCAAGCGCTCGAAGGTTCCTTATCCAGCTCGATGTCGGGTCCGCGCGTCGTGCCACCGCGAGGCGCAGAAGCCGGGTCGCTCGAAAGCGGCCAGGAAAATGTGTACCGCTTAACAGGCTTAGCTTCATCTGCCGCCTGCACCGTCGCTGGCAAAGCCACCACCAGCACGGCGGCGCAGATCAGTCGCTCTCGAATCCTGGTCTTCATGGATGCAATCTCAATCTGGTGAAGGATCTTTCGAAGCACGGCGTTGCCCCTGGTGCCCGGTGCCGGCGAGTTGATTCTGCCACAACAATGCCGGTCATTGCAGTCTTGTGAATGTCCGATCTCGTCGGTGCGTGCGGAAAAAGCGCACCATCTCCTGCGAGGCATCAGGTCCCCGGGGATCGGTAAACGAGCCATTCGGACTCCCGCCTGACCACCCATGGCCTGCCCCGTGAACCAGCCACTGTTCCATGACGACCTGGCCGTTCGCCTCGTGATAGATGGAACGGGTGTAGGCATGCCCATCGGGTGCTTGTGCCCGGCTCACGGTGACGCGCAGGTTCGCCCCTGCCACACTTTGCGCGCGCACCTGATCTCCATTGCAGGGGTGAACTGTCGTATCCCCATCCCCGTGGAAGACAATCGTCGGGACGACCCTGGCACCTATCCCCACTGCGGGGAAGCGGCTGTCCCGCGGTTGCGCGGCGGTCGGCCCTCCGTGCTGCATCGCGGCGAGTGCGGAGGGGAGATCGTAGGCGGCACCATAGGCGAGACCAGAATGGACGCCAATGGCGGCATAGAGATCGGGGTAGCTCATCCCCATGACCGCGGCCATCGCTCCGCCGGCCGACAGCCCGACCACGTACACCCGCTGCGCATCTACGTGGTAGGTGCTTATGATCTGGCGTGTGATGCCGGCAAGATGGAGGGTTCGCCACGATCCCGGTGTTGGTCGGCCGCCTTGAACCAGTTCCAACATTTGGACTGGTTGGCGGTGATCGCCTGTGCAGGATAGACAACCAAGTACGGTTCCCGCTCTGCGAGTACATTCATACGGGTGCCAGCGGCGAAATCCTCTGGAGTCTGGGTACAACCGTGGAGCATGACGACCAGAGGCAATGCCTGCCCGAAATAGCCATTGGGGATGTATAGCTTATAGGTGCGGGTTCCAGCTTGGTTGGTATAGGACCCATCGAGAAACTGTCCCCCTGCCCAAATATCGCTGCGTGCTCGGTCCAGCATAGGACTGGACGCTGGGATCCCCAGTCCACTGCGCGGCGAGCGAAGCGTTGCATGGAGGCGAGTAGCCCATTCGGGTACGGACGGTGTAAATTCGGCACGTTCGCCCCCGCGGGCGTGTAGAACGGGCGCAGATGCCTCGCTGAGGTGCTCGCCACTCGGGTCTGATCGGGTATCCGTCCGGTCCGGATAGGCACTCTCACGCTCATGCGTTGACACAGCAACATCGGGAGCTGGCAGTTTGAACACTGTGTGGGTGTCGCTCTGACGGTTCGGCGCCTGTGCTGACGCGAGCACGCCCCAGAGCGTCCGCCGGATGAAGGCGGTGGCCTCGCTCAGCTGGCCCGCGCGCGTGAGTCGGGTGGCTTTCGCCATCCCAGGGCCCATTCTGTCATTCACTATCCATGGCCTCCTTCGGGTGAGATGTTGTTTAGTGGATCCGACCGGCTAAGGCCGCTTTGACTTCCGCACTGGCCCGCAAGGCCCCCAGCACGGTGAGGGAGTCGATGGTGGCCTCGGCCAGTTCGGGAGACACGTCATCGGCAATGCTCACTAAGCCCAGCACCTGGATCTGGAGCTTCTGCCCGGCCGCCCGGACTGCCTCCAGGTCACGACGGCTATAGGGTTGCAGACCCAGCACTAAGGTCTTGCGCGCCACCGCTTGTTTGACCGTCTCAGCGTGGGTGCCAAGTTGGTTGCGGATCGCAGTACGAATGAGGTCCGTGCGATTTGAATAAAAGCCTTCCTGCACGAGCAAATCGATCTGTCCGAGATCGACAAAGCCCAGGTTAATCGTTATCTTCTCCGTTTCGCTCGCCATGCCATCCCTTTACCATCCTATTACCATCTCATTAGATGGTATATTACTGGAAGGTCCGAGCGATGTCAAGAAGTGAAGCTCCACCAGCCTGGTGACGACGCTCACGAAGCGCATGGCGGAGGACCTCACCGATTATCTCTCCGAGCACGGGGGTGCCCGTGCGCTATCTACACTCGATACCATCGAGCGGGTCCAGATCATATCCGCGATCTGCGAGAGGCGGTTCGATGTCTTGGTGGGTAGCTCACCCAGGGCCGCGTTCGTGTGTCATATCCGGGTGTTACATCCAGTGGCAAACGTTTTATACTTCTTCGCACGGCTTGGAAATTGACCCATCGGGTGCGCACGGCGCCGCTTGCGGGGAGCGAGCCGCGACGATGGTGCCTCGCCAGTCTCTCGAAACGGCTAAGAAGGGAGGTGGATATGCAGATCCTACGACGCGGAAGCGAAGGGGATGACGTCAGGAGGTGGCAGCACTTCTTGCTCGGCCAAGGGCTACTGACGGGCAGCGTCGACGGCGTTTATGGACCCCTGACGGAAGCCGCCACCCGCGCGTTTCAGGGGCGCCGGCGGCTCGAGGTCGACGGGACGGTCGGGCCGCTGACCTATGCAGCCGCACTCCAAGATGGGTTCGATGCCGGCTTTACCGATCCCCAGGGCGGCACCTCCGGGGCGGACTGGCCGGCGCCGCCGGTCTTCGCCCCGCTCATCGCCAATCGCGAGCGCGCCGACATATTCGGCGCCTTCCGCTACCAACGCATCTCCCCCGGGAAGGACGACATTCGGATCCTCGGGGATTGGACGGCAAACAACATCGTCACGATCACCGTCCCCCAGTTGCGCGGCGTTGAGGGGGCGCCCAAGAGCGGCCGTATCCGATGCCACCGGCTCGTTGCCAACCAGTTCCAAACGCTCTTTGCTGCCTGGGAGCGCGAGGCTCTCTTAGGGCTCGTCAGGACCTGGACCGGCAGCTTTGTGCCGCGCTTCGTGCGTGGCAGCAGCACGAACCTGTCGAACCACGCCTGGGGCACAGCCTTCGACGTCAATATCACCTGGAACCTTCGCGGCGCACTGCCCGCCCTGCGCAGCCGCGAGGGTTCCGTCCGCGAGCTGGTCCCGCTGGCGAACGAGCTGGGGTTCTACTGGGGCGGTCATTTTTCGCGCCGTGACGGCATGCACTTCGAGGTCGCCCGCGTTCTGGGTTGAGCGGAAGGGGGCACAGTATGCAGTGGATCATAGTGAACTACACTCGGACGCGTGACGTCTTCGTCGACGGCCGGCGGTCGGGCCAAACCAACCGACTGCTCATCGTCGGCGACGGGACCCACGAGTTCGATCTTAGCGTTCCCGTTGACTATAAACCTCGCAAGCGTACCATCACGGTGACCGGCACGTCGGCGGCGTCCCCGACCGAGATTAAGTTCCGGCTCGAGACCTAGGAGCCTGTCGGACTTAGGATGAATCTACTACGGCGGTGGGAAATCGGTCCATTTTTCCGATCATTTTCGTTAAATAGAACACGCTATTCGCCTCAAATGATCGAAAAAATGTCCTCGATTCCCCTCGCCTCGCTACGATTCCCCAAGTCCGACAGGCTCCTAGGGTCCGGCGGATGCGTAAAGGAGGGAGCGGCATAATCGCGTTATGGCGTTGGTCCGCTGTGATCGCAACGCTGTGGATCGCCGGCTGCTATCCGATCAATCCGCGGCTGGCGCGGTTCGATCCCACCGGGGGCTACCGGTACGATAACCTGCGGGACGAGGACCCCTCCGCACAACCCGAACAGACCTTCGTCGCGCTGACGTTCTCGGGAGGCGGCACCCGCGCAGCGGCATTTGCGTACGGCGTGCTGGAGGAGCTCCGCGCCACCCCCATCGGCGGCGGCCGCACGCTGCTCGATGAGGTCGATGTCATCTCCTCCGTGTCGGGCGGGAGTTTCACCGCCGCCTACTTGGGGCTCTTCGGCCAAGAGGCGTTATTCGCTGACTTTCGCAAGGCAGTCCTGTATCGGAACATCGAGAGCGATCTCACTCTGCGGGTCTTCGCGCCGTGGAACTGGCCACGTTTGCTGTCACCTTTCTTCGGACGCGCGGATCTCGCCGATGAGTACTACGACACCCACATCTTCCAGGGCCGGCGCTTCGCCGACTTACCCAAGAAGCGACCCTTCATCGTGCTCAACGCGACCGACATCGCGCGCGGGGCGCAGTTCTCCTTTACGCAAGATCAGTTCGATCCGATGTGCTCGGACCTGTCGGATGTTCACGTGTCACGTGGCGTGACCGCCTCTTCGGCCTTCCCGATTGCGTTCACGCCCCTGACCTTCAAGAACTACGGGAAGGAGCTCTGCGATTACCAGGCCCCACCCTGGGTCGCCCTTGCCGAGCAGGGTGACTTCGACGCGAACCCCGAGCGTTACGCGCTTGCCGGGACCTGGCGCTCGTACGAGGACGCTGAGCGCCGCCAGTTCATTCATCTTAGCGATGGCGGGCTGTCGGACAACATCGGATTACGGGCCGTCGAGACGGCGATCACCTCGACCGACACGCTGGGCCTCTACGCAAAGATCAACAATGAACAGGTGGCGCGTGTCGTCATGATCGTGGTCGATGCCAAACCCCGGTCTGGATCGAGCCAGGATCGGTCCGCACGGCCACCCGGGATCTTCACGGTGCTGAATGCGGCCGCGACTACCCCACTGGAAAACTACTCGTCCGACACCGTTGAACGTGTTCGCCAGTGGTACAACGAGTGGGACCGGGCCGCGAAAGACTTCGATGTGCGGCGCGAAGGGTGCCTCAAGCTCGCCACGGGCCTGTGCAAGAAGTCGCGCCCGGACCCTGCCTGCGAGGAGCGGCGCACCCGCTGCAACGAGCACCTCCGCGCATCCAACAAGTACCGGCCTCCACACCCCAAGCTCTACCTGATTCACGTCCGTTTCGAGGCCATTCCAGACGAGGCGGTCAAGAACAAGCTGCAAGGGATCGGCACGCGGTTGCAACTGCCGGAAGACGAGGTCGACTTGTTGGTCCACTGGGCGCGCCGTTTACTCAAGGATTCGCTCCCGTACCGAGATCTTGTCTCCGAGCTGGGCACTAGATCGCCGCCTTGATCGCCCCACCTGCGGGAGCTTAATGCCACCGTGGCGCAGCGGCGCGCCTTACCAGTAACCCAATAAGTGCCACGGTCGAAAACCCCGCCCCGGCAATGAACGTCATCGCCGGTGTAACCGCGTCCCAGAGCGCCCCTGCCAACATACTCGCGGCGAGCAGCGCGCCGGCCGTGACTAGATTGAATACGCCAAACGCGGTGCCACGCAGATCCGAAGGCGCGGTCTCCGCCACCATGGCCGCGAGCAGTCCTTGAGTGGCGCCCATATGCAGGCCCCATAATACCGCTCCGGCTCCAACCAGGCCGATCGTGTCCGCCGCCGCTAGCAGCAGGTCCGCCACGATCAGGAAACCGATGCCGACGGCAAGTAGAAGCCGGCGGCCACCCCGGTCCGACAGTCGCCCGAACGGATAGGCGCTCGCCGCATAGACCACGTTCATGAGCAGGAGGATCACGGGTACGAGAGGCGCGGAAAGCCCCACGTCCATGGCACGCAGCAGCAGGAACGCCTCGCTGAAGCGTGCCAGCGTGAGCACCGCCGCGAACGCTAGGACAAGCCAGTAGCGGCGCTCGAGCCGCCCGATCTCGTGGATGGGGAAGCGCGCCGATTTCTGCGAGACCTCGGGCTCCCGCACAGCGAGGACGAGGACAGCGACCGAGGCGATCGCCGGGAATACGGCGATCCAGAACACCAGACGGTAGTCCTCAGCGCTCGCGGCCATGAGTACAAGCGCTAACGCCGGGCCGAGGAACGCCCCCACGGTATCGAGGGACTGGCGCAGGCCGTAGGCAGCACCGCGGAGCACGGGCGGCGCGAGGTCGGCGACCAGCGCATCGCGCGGCGCCCCCCGAATGCCCTTGCCGATCCGATCCACTAGGCGCGCGGCAAACACCATTCCTATGCCAGTCGCAAGCGGGAACAGCGGCTTGCTGAGGGCGGCCAATCCGTAGCCGAGAACCAACAGCGGTTTCCGCTGGCCGATCCTGTCGCTCACGGCGCCGGCGAACACCTTGACGGCCGCTGTCGCGCCCTCGGCGATACCTTCGATAACGCCGACCGAGAGTGCGCTCGCACCGAGCACAGAGACGAGGAACACCGGCAACAGGCTGTGGATCATCTCAGAGGACGTATCCATGAACAGACTCACGAAGCCGAGGGCGAAGACCTCGCGGGGGAGATGTTCTCTCGTCATCGCTTTCGTCGCTCAGAATCGCCCAATTTCAACCGGGGCAACCGAGCCGATATTTCGCCCGGGCTAGGGTTAGACGAGAAGAGGCTATAGCACCGGCATTGCCCCCGTGGCAGATGAGCACCCCCGCGGCGCCGCCCTTGGGTTTCTACACGGCGACCGTGAAGCGGTGCTCATTCGGGCGCTCCCCGTGATAAAAAGCCAACCCTCCTCCCTCGGGTCGTACAAGCATTAGTGGATTGGCACGGGATCCATTGATACGATACCCTGTGCTGAATCAGCATTTGACCTCTAATGAGGTAGGCGAACCGGCACAACCGGGCAGCAATCTTCCACCGTTATAATCATGTCATACTCTGGAGCAAAGTCCATGTCCTTGCAACAAACTCCAAACCTCGCTCGACTGATATTGGCCATAGTGTTACTCAGCCCGCCCTACGTCCTCGCAGCCGATCTAGGACTTGTCAATCTGCTTACCAGCCAGCTCGGCGTAACGACACCCCAGGCAGAGGGCGGTGCGGGCGCGATCTTCGAATACGCCAAAGACAAAATGACGCCGGATGATTTCGCCAAGGTCGCGGGTGCCGTGCCAAACATGGACAGCTTGCTAGCCGCCGCACCGAAAGCACCCGAGGCCACGCCGTCTGAATCAACCCTGAGCGAGCCAGGCTTGAGGGATCTCTCCGAGCCGGGGACGCTTGGAGGCCTCGGTGGCCTCGCTGGCAAGCTGGGCGGGCTGCAGGGCCCTAGCGGCTCCTTTGGTCAGCTAGGGCTCCAGCCCGACATGGTCGGGAAGTTTGTCCCGGTGGTGGTGGACTACGTCAAATCGCGCGGCGGCGGGTCCGTGGGAGCGCTTTTGGCAGGTGCACTGCAGTGACGAGGCGAGGCTGAGCTCAGGGATTTGGCCGACGGTCTCCTGGTAGGCATCGCCAAGGGGAGCTTTCCAGGACCCGATCGAGCTGCTCAAGCGCCATGGTGAGAAGTATGGATTCGACCCGCCCATGCTCACCCGTGTTGTCGCTCAGGTTATCTCACCGGCAATTAACCGATGTATTTTGTGACGAGATGACAGAGGTCTCCCAGGTTGTTTGCTCCGGTGGGACAGTGTTGGATGATGGACGAATGCGAGTGGAGG
>Ga0187893_10010761_pt1 | contig 13497 bp, 11 predicted proteins | sample MA1701074metaG_FD_139574 | JGI IMG/M metagenome (GOLD analysis project Ga0187893, IMG submission 139574) | White microbial mat communities from a basaltic lava cave in the Kipuka Kanohina Cave System on the Island of Hawaii, USA - MA170107-4 metaG ...
CCATCGCGTGGATGAGTTTGTTGAGCTTCATCTCCTTGGTCACGTCGCGGAACGTGCCGTTGCCGTTGTTGCGATAGAGCCGGGGCTTCTCCGAGAGGAACGGCTTGCCCAAATAATCCAGCGCCACGTCGCCAACGTTGTCCAGCCCGTAGCCGGTCACGAGAATGTCAAGCCAGCCATCGTTGTCGTAATCGAAGAAGCCCGTGGGGAAGCTGTGGGTCGGCTCGGTCACTTTCGCCGCGTATGCCACGTTGGTGAACCACCATCCGCCGGCGCTTCCACCCGGCAGCCGCCGCCCTTCGTTGCGGAACAGAAAATTCGATCCGCCCCGCGTCGAGAGATACAAGTCCGGCAGACCGTCGTTGTCGAAATCGCCGGCCGCCACGCCCTTGACGAAGGCCTGCACCGCGACGCCCGCCGCCGCGGCACACTCGGTGAAGGTGCCGTTGCCATTGTTTCGGAAAAGCTGGCTCGGATTCACATTCGTCCCGTAAGACTCGTTCCCGATGAAGAAATCGAGCCAGCCGTCATTGTTGAAATCGAACCATGCCGCCGTTTGCGACGGACTAAGCCTCAACACCCTGGCTTCCTCCGTTACGTCCTCGAACGTGCCGTCGGCGTTGTTCCGCAGGAGCGACGCCGGGTACTTCCCCGCCGCGCCGAGCCACCCGCCGCGCAACATCAGCACGTCCGGCCGCCCGTCGTTGTTGTAGTCGGCGTGGACCATGTTCAGGCCGCCCAGTTCGCCCATGAGTCCCGCCTGCTTCGTGCGCTCGATGAAAGAGCCGTCGCCGTTGTTGCGGAAGTAGCGGAGTTGAGCCTTGATCTCCCAGCTTGAAATCATCAGGTCGAGGAAGTTGTCCCCGTCGAAGTCTTCCAGCACGCAGCCTCCGGCCCACCCGTGCAAGTCCAGTCCCGCGCCCGACGACACGTCGGTAAAATGTTTGATGTCGTAATCGGATTCAAAGAGCCGCGGCGGCAACAGCCATTGCGGCGGCACCTTGTCCGGGTATTCGCCGACCATCATGTAAGCGACGTTCAGCAGCCAGAGCGCCTTGGCGTCCGTGGCGTAACGCTGAAGAGTCTCGGTGAGAACCCGGATCGCTTCGCGTGGCCCTTCCTGCCGCTGATACACCCCGAGACTGCGAATGGGAAACAGGCACGACTCGATGGTGTGGTTCGTGAGGCAATTCTGCTGTTCGCCCAGCCGCAGGTTGCAGACGGCCTGCGCGTGCAGAAGCGGGAGTTTCTGGCGCGAAGTCAGGGTTTGATTCAGCGCCACCGTCAGTTCGTCGAACCGCCGGTAAGTCTCCAGCGCCGCCTGTGGCTGCCCGGCCCTCAACTGTTCCCTGGCCAGTTCGGGCAGCGACTGCCAGACGTGCCCCGGATGTTCCCGCTTCTTCAGCGCCTCCGTGAGCAGTTCGACCCGCTCGCCGTTCCGAAACTGATTTTCCATGGGATGCTCCGAACGAATTTTCGCTCGCAGCCGCTCCTCCATCTTGCGCACCCCCGGCATGGAAGACACCGGCGCCGATTGCCCCAGCGCCCAACCCGGCCCCAAAACCCAGCACAAACAAACAACCCAGGAATACTTCATAAAAACCCGCAGACCCGTAACGACCATAAGCAAAGAACACGCCGCTGCAGTGACGGCAAGCGACGATGGAGAAACGTTTCGATGACGAACCCGCCTCGGCCGGAAGTGTGGACTGTCTTCGCGGCGCCGACTCGCGCAACGCCTAGAAGACTGGCGCAAGCTCCGACGGTTACGATTTTTTCTCGTTTCGAACGGGTTCGATGTCGCAGCGATCTTCCGAGGCTGCAAACGACTCGACGCTGCGCGCCGTCCGGCGTAGCGTCCGGTTCCATGATTCGCCTTCTCGTTCTCTACGGACAGCCGAAGGATCCCGCGGCCTTCGATCGTTACTACAAGGAAACGCACCTCCCCATCGCGCGGCGGATGAAGGGGCTGAAGAAATGGACCGTAGGCAAAGTGCAGAGCGCCGCGGACGGCCAACCGGCGCCATTCTATTACGTGGCGGACCTTTACATGGAGAGCCGCGAAGATTTCGAGCGACTGCTGGCGTCGCCGGAAGGCCGGGCAGCGGTGGCGGACGTCCCCAATTACGCCACGGGTGGCGCGACGTTTCTTTACACGGAGATCGAGGAGATCATCTGAGCGTGCCAACAGTGCTGCGACCGCCGAGAGCGCCGTGGTCGCTCTGATGCCCCAGTTCGTTCGTGGCTATCGCCCCGGGATCCGCTTCTCGTCCGCGTCAATGAAGTCCACAAAGGTCTTGATGTCGTCGCGGTGAGAGAGACCGGCGCTTTCCTTGCGTTGCCGGAGGCGGTCTTCCATCGCGGTGTCGCCGGGCTTGGGATAGTTCAACATGCCTTCGGCGTGGGCCTTCTTGTCGGCGTCGGACTTCTTCACGTTTTTCAACACCCAGTCGGCGACCTCGCCGTCGGTGGTCGCGCCTTGGACGATTTCGATGAATTGCTCGTGCGTCAGGCCCGCGGCCTTGAGCCAGGAGCCGTCGAAGCCTTTGCCGAAATTCGGCTGGTAGTCGGCGTGAAGCTTGCCGGCGAGATGCAGGCGGATTTTGTCGATGTAACGCGGCAGATGCATCCAGCCGCACATCGTCTCGCGCGGGCTGCGTGGATAAATGATTTCGGCCATGCCGGAGGATGAGTGCGGGCTTGCGCCGCGGGCAACCGGAAATTTTGGCGATGCATTTCCGTGCGTACGCAGCCAAAAACGCCAGAGGACTGGCGCAGTCCGGGACGCTGGCGCGTAAAACTGCGCCCGTTCGTCGCGAAGCGTCCTGGACTGTGCCAGTCCTCTGGCGCTTTTCACTCCGGCAGCGGTTTTCCCTTCGTCTCGGGCGCCAGCCAGATCAACGCCATGCCCACGACGTAGATCAGCACGATGGTCGCCCCGGCGCGCGGGTAGCTCTTGTCGAAAAACGCCATGAGCGCCGGCGCCTGCCACGCGCCGAACGCGGCCAGCACGCGGCCGGAGTTGAAGGCCACGCCCTGTCCCGTCGCCCGCACGCGCGTCGGGAACAATTCCGGCAGATAAAGCGGCAGCCAGCCATAGAACGACGCCGTGCAAGCGCCGACGAGGAACACAACCGCGTAGAAGCCTGTGCTCACATGGTCGAATCCCCAGAACAGCCATTGGCAAACGCCCAGCGAAGCAACGCAGAGCAGGAAGTAAGTTCGCCGCCGGCCGAGCGCGCCGCCCAACAGCGCCGCGATCACGCAACCGACCGAAGCGCCGAGCGCCTGGTTGAGCTGGCTCCAGGCTTTCGCCTTCGGATGCGCCGCGCCCGCCATCTGGTCGGCCCACGCGGGAATCCATTGCACGATGCCCCACGTCGCGATGAGCGCGACCGAGGCGAACGCGATGGCGAGGAAAGTCCTCTTTCGCAAGCCGGACGAAAAAACTTCCAGCACCGGCGAGCGGCTGGGCGCGCGTGCGGCCGATTTCCACTTCTCCGATTCCGGCACGAACAGGCGGATGAAAAACGTCAGTGCCGCCGGCGCCGCGCCCACGAGCATCACCCAGCGCCAGGAATCCTGCTTGATCGGCCACGCGATGCCGATCACGGCGATGAAGCAATAGCCCAGATTCGCCGCCGCGCCGATGAGTCCGGCCATCAGGGGACGGCGCGCCTCCGGCCACGTTTCCATGACGAGCGCCACGCCGAGCGCCCATTCGCCCCCCATGCCCAGCGCGGCGATGAAGCGGAGCGCGCCCAAGTGCCACGGTTCGGTGGCGAAGTAGCACAGGCCCGTGAAGACCGAGTAACAGAGAATGCTCCATGTCATCGCCTTCACCCGGCCGATGCGGTCGCCCAGCCAGCCGAAGACGAATCCGCCGCAGGCCGCGCCGAGGAGGAACAGCGCGGTGACGATGCCCATCCAGTTTTGCACGAAACGCTCGTCGAGAATCCCGTGCGCCGCCTGCATGTCGTTGAGCGCCGGCCGCGCCACGAGCGGGAAAATGCCCATCTCCATCCCATCGAACATCCAGCCGAGAAACGCCGCGATGAGCGTGAGCATCGGGCCGCGGCCCGGCGGCTTCGGAGGAGGTTCAGTCATGCGGGAGCGGCAGAACGAAAGCCAAGTGAGGCGAAGGGGTCAACGATCAATTGCACCGCGTGTGTCGAACACAGATAGCCTCTCGTGCGTTCGTAGCCGAAAGCGCAAGAGGACTGGCGCACTCCAAGACGCTTCGCGATAAACGGCGGCCAATCTGCGCGCCAGCGTTTTGGACTGCGCCAGCCCTCTGGCGCTTTCCCGCAGCCACCGGAGTGAATGGCAATTAAACGTGATCGATGCGAATGATATTCGGCCAAGTGATTTCAAACGCTACCTTCTCACGTAACGGTTCAATGCAGGTCTTTGGCGGCGGCGGCGGCAAAACTTTGTCATCGTCTCCCTCGTGAGGCAGGAAGGTGAACGGAACCCCGAAAATGTTCACGTATTCCGGTTGAAACAATCCATCCTCACCCGCCTCGTGTGACGTACGGCGCAATCCGCGCCCGACAACCTGCTCGCAAAGCAACTGGCTTGTGAACGCGCGCAGGCCCATGATGTGCGTCACGGTTTTCGCGTCCCATCCTTCGGAGAGCATTCCGACGGAAATCACGTTTTGAATCTGCGCCCCCGGTCTTCCGACATGCCCCACGGTGTCCACCGTCTGCTGGAGCAATTCCGCTTGTTGGTCTTTGGTCAGCTTCTTTGCTTTCGGTTCTTCTTCGTCGTTCTCCGCTTCCGGCGCTTCCGTTTCACCCTCGTCCGCCTTCGATTCTGCCGCGTCGAGAACCTTTGAGTCGATGTGCAATGTTCGTTCTGGATTGCAAAGCTCGTCAATCAGCACCCGCTGATTATCGAAAGCATACTTCACGCGCGCCGCTGTCTCGGTACGATTGCCGACGGTAATCATTACGGGCGGCGTCGGATAACCGAGCTTCGCCACGCTTTTTGCGTTTCCAGCCAGTCGGTGCCAAGAAGCAAATAGGCGTTCGTCACCAAATCCGGCAACCCCTCGTGCGGCTCCGCCTTCCGGTTTCAAGTCCGCGCGAACGTGGTTGTAAATATGATAGAGCTTGTCCTTGTACGTCGCTGCATTCGGCAACGCATTCGTGCGGACAACAATTCGCGGCGTTTTCACCAAACCGGCTTCGATGGCGTCGTTCAAACCGAAATCGCTGACAATCCAGCCGAACAAGGCTTCTTCGGAACTCGCCTTGCCGCTGGGCGAGAACGGCGTCGCGGAAAAATCGAAGCAGCGGAGAATGCGCCGCGCCTTGTGAATCCGATCCAGTCCGCCAACCCACTTCGTTGCTTCTTCAATTGCCGGTCAATCTTCGCCTTCTTCGATTCGGGATTCACGCGCCAGGCATGGTGCGCCTCGTCGTTGATGACGACGATGTTGCGGACGCTCGCCATTTCGCCAAGCACTTCGCGCACGTAAGCCTCGTCACTCTTTGCGCCGCGCTTGTCCACGCTCCGGCGTTTCTTCACTTTCTCATCCGTCTCCCAATTCAGAACGTGCCAATTGCGCACGAGCACCTTGCCGTGCCGGAGTTGATCGCGAAGCCCGGCGGGCACGATGTTGAATTCGTCGTAATAATTTGCGGAATCGGAAGGATAAAGCACTTGCAGGCGGTTCTTCACCGTCAACCCCGGTGCGACAACGAAGACGTGCTTCGCGTAACCGTCGTCCTGCGGGTACGTGACCTTGTTCAACACCTGCCACGCGACAACCATCGCCATCACGATTGTCTTGCCCGTGCCGGTCGCGAGCTTTGAGCAGACGCGCGGGAAAGCTCCGCCATCTGACGGAATCGAAATGCCGACGCGCTCCGACGCTGGCGATTCCGTCAGCCAAATCAGCGTTTCGATGGCTTCCAACTGGCAGAAGAAAAAGCGTTTGCTCTCGCGTTGCTCCGGGTCGCGCCAGCTCGTGCGCTTCTTCTTCAAATCCTCCGTGAGCAAGTCGGCGTTCATCTGCGCCTTGAGCACGGTCACGCCGGGCCAGTTCAATTCATCAATGTCCTTCGCGGCTTCGGGATCGAATTGGAACGCGGCGAAGACGATGAGCTTCGGCTTGGGCACGAGCTTTCGCGCTTCTTCCAACGCCGATTCCACCTGCCGCTGCTCCAACGGTGCGTGTTCCTGCCCGAAGGAAATCACGGCGCGCTGCGCTTCGGACGCGGCCCCGCTGTCGTTCAACTTCGACGGGCCTTTGTCGTTCGGCTTCGTCTCCGCGTCCGCGTGCAGCCAGCGCGTGCCGGAGAGCGGTTCCACGCGCGAGAAATGAATCATCTGCCCGCCCTTGCCGCGAATCCCGGCCCGCAGCAATTCCGCGCGCCATTCGTCCTGCCGCACCGTCGCGCCGGAGCGCGCCACGGATTCATCGGCGGGCATGGGCGCGGCGGTTTACTCGCCGGACAATTCCCCGGGAGATTTCACGAGCGGAGCGGGCACGGCTTCCACGGTGAACGGGCCGGTGACGCGCACCTTGCCGCCATCGGAGAGCGGCTGGTCGTAAAGCGTTTCCTGCTCCGGCGGCTCGTTGTTGGCGATGCTCTTGAGCGTGACGTGCGGAACGGTTTTGTATTTGAAGCCGGGCGAGTTGGAAGTAATCGAACACCGCCGTCATCAACCGCTGCTTGGCGAGCGTGAGCGCGACGCGCGACGTGTCGCAAGTGATCCAGCGGCGGCCCCATTGCTCCGCCACGAGTGCTGTCGTGCCGCTGCCGCAAGCGATGTCGAGCACAACGTCGCCGGGATCGGTGGTCATCAGGTCGCGGTCACGCATCCGCATCGTCCTGTTCAAAATGCAGAACAGAAAAGCCGGGTTTCAGACAAAAGCAGAAACCCGGATCGCGATTGCAACGTCACTTCCGGGTTTTCTTCGGCGGGCGTCCGCCCCCGTTCGCGTAGCGAAGGCCGATCATTTTGCAGACGTTCCGAATGTCGCGCGAGTCGGTACCCGGAGCGAGGAATTGCCGATGGTTTTTACCGTCTGTTTGCAGCCACCTGAACAACTCCGCAGTGCTCTTGAACTTCGCGACTTCGCGCCATGCCACGGCGATAACCATGAAGATTTTGCTCCGCTGAGAAAGCTACTCAACGTTTGCCGCACGCTTTTTTCCGGCAATCTGCGCCTTGAAAAACTCGGCTGCTTCTTCCGGCGGCAATTGCGCCGCTTGATTCTTTATTGCGGGAATTTGTTTGAGCACGAGCGCGTGCAACTCCGCCGCTTCAAACGGGCCTTGTAAGGCAGCCGCGGGGATATGTGACAACACGCCGAGCGCGTGACCCGTCTGTTTCGCATCCGAAGCCTTTGCATCCGGCAGCAAACGAGTAGATCGCCAGAACTCCCGCCACGCGCGCCGCGCCCATTCCGGCATTTCGCTTTTCTGTTCGATCCCAATCTCACCGAAGCTTGAGTAAACGTCGGTGAGAAACTTTCGCGCCTCTGGATGCTCAACCGCCTCAAGAAGCTTGAGCGGGCTGAAATCCGCTGGGTTTTCCAACGCCGCTTTCATCGCTTCCGGTGAGAACGCCCGAATTTTCTTTGCGGCCCGTTGCTTCGCAAGCTTTTCGCGGTTCGTCGTTCGTTGCGGCATGGCGAGCGGATTCTTAGCAAACGGCAATCCCCCGTCCATCTTTCCAACCAACCGACAAGCGGTGACGCAAGCCTGCCTCTCCGTTCAGCCCGCTTTTTCCTGCGGCAGTTGGACGGCATTTTCCGCCGGAGCATCGGCGAACTGAACACGCCGCGCTTGCTGCGTCGAATGTTGCTTGCGGTGATTCGTATAAACGCGCATCGCCAGAACCCCGCCGTCTTGATGACCAAGCCAGCGGGCAACAGTCGGAACGTCAACCCCGGCCTCAATGCAGGTTGTGGCGAATAGGTGCCGCAAGTCGTGATGCGTTACCGGCTGCATCCCGATTTTTTTCGCAGCTTTGTCCATCGTTACCTGACACTCCTTCACCAACGTCACCGGGCTTTCGGGATTCGTATCAGGACGCTCTGTACGCATCCGCTTGAGCAGTTCCACCATCGGCGGAATCATGGGGACCGTTCGCGCGTCGCCGTTCTTCGTATCGCGCACGATGACTTCCCCGCCGTCGCCTACATCATTGAAACGCACGTCCGCCCAAGTGATGCCCGCCGCTTCCTTCTTTCGGAACCCGCCATAGGCAAGGAACCGCACCAGATCGGCAGCTTGATGACAGGAACACGCGCCAGCAGCGATCTGGCGATGCTCCTTGAGCACGTTGGCGAGCTTGAGCACGGCAACGGAATAGACCGTTGTGCCGAGCGATTTCCGAATGAGCTTGCCCGCAATCCTGGCGCGTGCGAAATAGACGCCCGATGGCTTGTAACGAACAAGATTGGCCGTTGGCGAATTCTCCCAAAGGGAGCCGGTTTGCTGCTGTTTGCTCTGTTTCACGCATCCAGTATCAGATTACGGTTCAGATTCGTCAAAAACGCATATCTAGGTTGTATTTAAGTCATTGATTTATAACTATCGGAAGGGTGGCTGAGTGGTTTAAGGCACCTGACTCGAAATCAGGCGTGGTCGCAAGGCCATCGGGGGTTCGAATCCCTCCCCTTCCGCCATCTATTTCGCCGCGGCGCTGCCGCGGGCGGCCACCTTGGGCTGCGCCTTCTCCCATTCCTCCTTCGTCACCTGCTTTACCTGCTGCAAGTGGACGAAGGTGCCGCGCTTGTTTCCCACGACGACGTCGGGCCGGCCGTCGCCGTTGATGTCGCCAGCGACGACCTGCGTGCCAATGCCGGAGTTGTTGTCGATGAGATAGGGCAGCCAGTCCACGGACTTGTCGGCGCCGCGGACGAGTTTGAACCAGTAGAGCACCGCGTCGGCGTTTGGCTCGTCGTCGCCTTTCGGCCCGTGCGCCCAAAAGCGCTTGCCAGTCACGATGTCCTTCAAGCCATCGCCGTCCATGTCCACGAGATCGACCGCGTGCAACTGGGCGAAGCGGACGCCGTACTTGTTGGGCGACGGGGGCGTGCCGCCTTTCTTCGGATCGAGAATGTTGTGCTGGGTGAAAATAATCTGCCCGTCGTCGCCGCGTTCCTTGAGTTGCTCGAACCACGCCAGGCCGTAGCCGTGCGCCGCCAGGCTGGTGATGACGTCGTTCAAGCCGTCGCCGTTCACATCGTAGGCGAACATGTGCGCGCTGCCGTGCGCCGACGCGAAGGGAAACTTGTGGCGTTTCCATTCCGGGTCGCCGGTGAGCGAGGCCGGTTGCTCCCACCAGCCGTCCTTTTCGAGGAGGTCGAGTTTGCCGTCGCCGTTCACGTCGCCGATGCCGAGGCCGTGCGTGAACTTGTGATAATTGTTGTTCGGTGAAATGGAGCACCACTTCCAAGGCTTGGTCGGCGCGGCCCAGTCGGGTTCGGCGAAGCCGTAGGCGCCCTTCGAGCTGCAGACGATCTCCGGTTTGCCGTCGCCCGTGATGTCGGTGAACTTGAGCGACTCGTTGTCTGTCACGTCGAGGATGTCGTGCCGCGGCCAATGGCCGTCCTTGCCCTGCGGATTCTCATACCATGACGACTTTTCGCCGGGAAATCCGAGGATGAGAATGTCCGTCCATCCGTCGCCGTTGAAGTCGTGCGTAAAGGCGAAGAAGTTGTCCGAGTAAGTGTTGTTCTGGCCAAGCGCGCCCTCGAAGCCCGGCACGGAAATTTTCGAAACCGGGCCGAGACGCCATGTCTTCGTGGCCGGGTAGTATTCGTGGCGGGTCTTGAACTCCGGTCCTTCCCACCAGTACGGGCCGGAGACGATGTCGTTTTTCCCATCTTTGTTGAAGTCGCCGAAGTTGGCGCCCTCGCTCCAGAACAGGTCGCTGACTTGGATGCGTTTGAAGGTGCGAAGGGCGTAATCGTCGGCTGCGGAGGCGGCGCAGCAGGCGGACGAAATGAAAGCAGCTAGGGCAAGGGAGGATTTGGTCATGGCGTCTGTGTGGCAGGTTCGGCGGCGTGGGTCAAGGCGGCAGGCAGGCGTAAACGTGAAACGCAAACGTAAGACGCAAAAAGGGAGCGCCCGTGAAGCAGGCTGCCCCTGCCTCATTTACGTTTTTCGTTTTACGTCTTACTGTCGGCCACATGCGCTCCCGCCCCGAAATCATTTCCCTTCTCACCAACCCCGGCATCATCGCCGTCGTGCGCACGCCGGACGGGGCGCAGGTGTTGCCCATCGCGGGGGCGTTGCTTGCGGGCCGAGTTGTGGCCGTCGAAGTCACGCTCACGGTGCCCGGAGCGGTGGCAGCCATCAGGCAGGTGAGCGAGGTGTTTGGGTCCCGCGTTCTCGTCGGGGCGGGGACGGTGCTCGATGCGGACGGGTGTCGTGCGGCCATCGACGCCGGCGCGGAGTTTATCGTCAGCCCAATCACGCGAACGGAAATCGCCATCGCGGCGCATGCCGCGGATCGCCCGGTGATGCTCGGTGCTTACACTCCGACCGAGGCGCAGACCGCATACGAGTCCGGGGCGGATTTCATCAAACTGTTTCCCGCCGACAAACTGGGCCCGGCCTATGTGAAGGCGTTGCGCGCGCCGCTGCCGCATTTGCGAATCGTGCCGACCGGAGGAGTGGACCTGAATACCGCGGCGGATTTTCTGAAGGCGGGCTGCGTCGCGTTGGGTGTTGGCGGGTCGCTGTTGACGCCGGAAATCCTTCGCTCGAACGACTGGCTCGCGCTCACGCGGCTCGCAGGAGAGTTCGTGAAGATCGCCCGCGCGTCGCGCTCATAGCGGCTTGCCGTTGCCGGCGTAGCCTTTGGGAGGAGCCACATGATGCCGATCAAGCCACGCGGCCGCTTCGGCGTGATCGCGCACTTCGCGGCGAAGGATGGCGAGAATCAATCCCTGGGAAACGACGGTGTTGAACGCCGCGCCGTAGGTCAGGCCCCGGCTGTCGCGGGGCGCTTTCAGGATAAATGGCACGCGGGTGTCCGTCCGCCCGTCAAAAAAATGGGATTCCCGCCACCAGTGATCGGACGATACCAGAATCCACGTCCGGTCGCCTGCGCCGGATTGTTTGATGGCGCGGCGCAATTGGCCCAACACGCGATCCGCGAGAAGAAGATTGTTCAGATATCCGCGCACTGTGGAAAAATTATACGCGGTGAGCCTGCCCGTCTCCGGCTCGAAAATGCCGGGCTTGTGCGGCGGCGGCAGATGAAGAAACAGCAGGTGAAAGTTTGTATCCGCGGCGGCCGCCACGCTGCGCTCCAACAGCCATCCGATTCGCTGAACCGACAGCCGGCGCACATGCAGAAAGGGCGCTATGGTCCCGATCTGGTTGAACATGGATCCCAGGAGGTCCGGTGCCCGGGCCTGTTCCTCCGCCGAACTCGGAATCCAATCGATCTGGTTGGCGGAACTCGCCAGCACGCGATCATAGGGAAGATACCAGCCGACGATGGCGCTGTTCAGTTCCAGCGAGCGAGCGCGAGTGAACACGTTCGATGCCGTGGCCCAAGTCGTCTCCTTGCCGTCGTCCTGCCAGAGGAGTTTCGCGTCGGACGCGCTGACGGGACTGACGGCGGCCGGCGATCTTCCGATCGTCAGCGCCGGCATGGAAAAAATCGTCGTGCCAGCCGGCGCGAAACTGTTCGTCGCGTCCAAGGCCTCCCGCCGCAACCGGTCAAATTCGGGCAGCGCCACTACGTCGGGACGTGCGTCGAAGAGGACCCGCCGGTCCAGTTCATCAAAGATGATCCACACGACGCGCGGCTGATCGGGCGCCGCGCTGTGGAGCATCGCGGGGTGCGGTCCGACCGGCGGATGCTCCCGCTCTGCCAGATGAAAGAACCCCCAAAGGATTTGGACAAATGTGAACGCGGCCAAAGGGACGAGCACGGCCACGATGGCGCGGGCCGCGCGCGACCAGGTGCGGCGCCAGCGAACAAACACTCCGATCAAAACGAGACCCACGATTGCCGCGAAAGGGGTTTTTGCCATCGCCAGGACCTTCGTCCCGGCGAACTCGATGTAGTGAATCCGGATGAAATTCAGCGGCGCCAGCAGCAGCAGGCACAGCGTCACGTCCGCCACGAACAACAACGCCCGCCCGCCCCGGCGGCGCACCAGGCCGGAAGCCAGCCAAAGCACCACGGCCAGCCCGAGGATGTTCATGACGAGCGCCCCCAGCGTGACGGCGCTGACGGGCAGTTGATTGAAGTAGCCGCGATCCTCCTGGAAGAGGACGCCGAACCACGCCTGGATGAAGAGGAGGTTCGCCAGCGACAGGCAGAGCAGAAAATCCTTCACGCGGCGCTTGCGCCACTCCCAGCGATCCGGCGCGGGCGTGGCGTCGGACGAGGCTGGCACTGGTGGCGTGTCGTCAGGCATCGGTCGCGGGATGGAGTCGCCGGAAGGGGCGTCCATGCAAGAAAGTCAGTCGGCGCGTTTGCGCAAAAGGTAAAGACTGCGCTGCGACGCGCCCAGCCGCAATTTGCGGATCAGCAGGAAGTGCCGGCTGATTGCGGTCTCGAACGCGCTAGCGTCAAGCCCGGCGAAAAGCTCGTCCCGCCCGCGTGCCAGCCGGCGGAACATTTCATCCTGCGGCCCGACGAATTCGACCACCAGCGCGTCCCGCGTCAACTCCGCCGCGAGACTCAGCACCTCGTCCAGAGGCACTCGTTCAGTCACCAGCAGGTGATGCAGGACAGCGAGCATGATGACAGCGTCGAAACGGCCACGCGCCCGATCCAGAAACGCCGGGCATTCCTGGTTCCGCCATCCCAGCGCGGCGCTCGGGCGCGACAGGTCCACGACCAGCGGGAGAATGTTGAGCTTCTCCGCCTGGGCGCGCTGCCAGATGCGGCCGACGCACGCGGCGTCGAGATCGATGGCGACGACTTCGGCACCCGCCCGGGCCGCCAGCGCGCTGAAGTGGCCGGTGTTCGCGCCCACGTCGAGCGCCCGCGCCGGCTTCACTTCACGCAGCGCCTCGCTCACGAACTGTTCCTTAGCCGCAAACGCCTCGCGCTCGTAGCTGTGTTCTTCCATGTAGCCGGACCAAGTCGAGCGTGCGTCGGGTGCCGGCTTCAGCTTCTGCAACTGCCGACGCAAGCCCCGCAGCCGCGCCCCGAGAATGAACTGTGCCTTCTCCGCGTCATCCAGCCGGCGCTCCCGATAGAGCGACGGATCGCCTCCGCCGGATTTGCGCCCCAGCCACACAGGCATCGACACGAGCGGGAGGAATGGAGGCAGCAGTTTTCGCAGCGGGCCGCACAGGCGGAAAAGCTCTTCGGCCTCCAGTCCATCGCGGTGCGTCGTAAAGATGTCCGCCAGCCGCGTCCCGAAACGCCGGTGCGCGAGCAATGGCAGCAGGAACGTTCGTTGAAATTGCGCGTCCGCCTTCCACACCGGATCGTCCGGCGCGCGCCGCTCGAAAGAAAGCAAATCGACGAACACCGGCTGCGGCCCGCGAAATA
>Ga0187893_10010762_pt1 | contig 13496 bp, 10 predicted proteins | sample MA1701074metaG_FD_139574 | JGI IMG/M metagenome (GOLD analysis project Ga0187893, IMG submission 139574) | White microbial mat communities from a basaltic lava cave in the Kipuka Kanohina Cave System on the Island of Hawaii, USA - MA170107-4 metaG ...
AGAGCCCGCTCGCGGCTAGTGTCCCGAGTTGGAAGTGCGTCACCTATTTCGCCGGCCCTCGGCGCCCCTGGCAGCGTTGCGCCTCCTCGGAATATTCCCGATATTCCCTCGTCGGCGCGCCTTGCCGGGGACGCCGATTGCTCGCCGAAATAGGCAACGCACTTCCAACTCGGGACACTAGGGGATCGTTGCCCGTTGTCCGTTTCCTCAACGGGCAACGGAAAACGGGCAACGGGCAACGGGCAACCCTACTGAGCCACGATCTACTACGAGGCCTTCGCCACGTTCCCCGCGTGCAGGCCGCATTCCTTCATCGTCTCCTCCTCCCACCACCAGCGGCCGGCGCGTTCGTGTTCTCCCGGGCGGATGGGACGGGTACACGGCTCGCAGCCGATGGAGACGAAGCCGCGCTCGTGCAGCACGTTGTAGGGGACGTCGTTGTCGCGGATGTAGTTCCACACCTGCTGCGAGCTCCAGTTCGCCAGCGGGTTGAACTTGACGAGCGGGTGAGAGTCGGAGCCGAAGGTCGGATCGAGCTGCACGACGGGCACGGCGGCGCGGGTGCCGGGGCTCTGGTCGCGGCGTTGGCCGGTGATCCAGGCCGCCAGCGGATTCAGGGCGCGCTGCAGCGGCTCCACCTTGCGCACCCCGCAGCATTCCTTGTGTCCGTCGCGGAGGAACGAGAAGAGTCCCTTCTCGGCGACGAGCTTCTGCACTGCTTCGGGCTGCGGGAAGTACGTCTCGATGGGGATACGGTAGTGGGCGCGGACTTTCTCGAGGAACTGATAGGTCTCGGGGTGAAGGCGACCGGTGTCGAGCGAGAACACCCTGAAACGCCCGCCGACCTTGGCGGCGATGTCGACGAGAACGACGTCCTCGGCGCCGCTGAAGGAGATCGCGATGTCCGGGCTGTACTCCTTGATCGCGATGGCGACGAGCTCGCTGGGCTGCTTGCCGACCCATTCCTCGGCGAGAGCGGCGATGCGCTTCAGATCCAGTGCCATGAATCCCCCTTAGCTGCGCGTGTAGTTCGAACGGCGTGCTGCTGAGCGCCGATCGGCGCGGTCGGATGGCTAGCAGGGTTGCGCGGGTCGGCGCAACCGCGCGCTGCCCCGGGGGCTTGTCGGCCTGCCCCGTCCGTCCTAGCGTCGCCGGCAATGGCGTCGAGAGTGGGGGGATCGCGCGCGGTGGCTCCGGGCGAAGATCTGGCCGCGCGCTATCGCGACGTACGCGGGCTCACCGAGCGCCTGCGCGCGCCGTTGTCCGCCGAAGACTGCCAGGCGCAGTCGATGGACGATGCCAGCCCCATCAAATGGCACCTCGCCCACACCACCTGGTTCTTCGAGACCTTCGTGCTCGAGACCGGGTGTCCGGATTACCAGCCGCTCGACCCGTCCTTTCGGGTTCTCTTCAACTCGTACTACCAGCAGGTCGGCCCGCAACACCCGCGGCCGGAGCGCGGGCTGCTCACTCGGCCGTCGCTCGACCAGGTGCTCGAGTACCGCGCCCATGTCGATGCCTACGTCCTGGACCTGTTGGCGCGCCGCGGCGACGGTCGCGCCGCACGACTCGCACCGACGATCATCCTCGGTCTGCATCACGAGCAGCAGCATCAGGAGCTCATTCTCACCGACGCCAAGCACCTGCTCGCCGCGAATCCCCTGCGACCGGCCTACCAGCCTGCCGTGCCTCCCCGCCCCGGCCACCGCGGCGCCGACGGCGCGGCGCCGGCCAGGATCGCTGGCGATGGCAGCGCTCCCACAGGCGCGACACCGCCACGTTGGGCGGGTTTTCCGAAAGGGTTGTGCGAGGTCGGCCACGCCGGCGACGGCTTCGCCTTCGACAACGAGCAGCCGCGGCACGTCGTGGCGCTGACGCCTTTCGCCCTGGCGGCGCGAGCGGTCACCAACGGCGAGTATCTGGCGTTCGTCGAAGACGGCGCATACGAGCGGCCGGAGCTGTGGCTCTCGGATGGATGGATCGCGGTGCAGTCGCGCGGATGGCGTGCCCCGCTCTACTGGGAGCAGGGAGACGATGGCTGGCGTGAGTTCACCCTCGCCGGGCTGCGCCGGCTCGCCCCCGACGACCCGGTCTGTCACGTCAGCTACTACGAGGCCGACGCCTATGCGACGTGGGCCGGCGCGCGGCTGCCCACCGAAGCGGAATGGGAAGCGGCGGCGGGACCAGTGCCGGTCGGTGGCAACCTGCTCGACAGCGGTCTGCTGCATCCCGCCCAGGCGCCGCCGGGCGACGGGCTGCGCCAGCTCTTCGGCGATGTCTGGGAGTGGACGCGCAGCGCCTACGCGCCCTATCCGGGCTATCGCCCGCCCGCCGGCGCGCTGGGTGAGTACAACGGCAAGTTCATGTGCAATCAGTTCGTCTTGCGCGGCGGCTCATGCGCCACACCGGCCGCGCACATTCGCGCGACGTACCGAAACTTCTTCCCGCCGGACGCGAGGTGGCAGTTCAGCGGGATACGGTTGGCGCGCGACGGTGACGGTGGCTGAGTGGAGTCTGATCCATCTGATACCGGGCACGGGCACAGGCACGGGTGGAATCGGATCAATCTCATCAGTGCCCGAGATGGCCGCTGAGGGCATCGTGAAAATTGATCCGGCTCGACCCGTGCCCGTGCCCGTGCCTGTGCCTGTGCCCGTGCCCGTGCCCGAATTAGATTGATCCCCTACACCTTCCGGGTCTGTTTGCCCGTCTCGAGCTCTTCCAGCGTCTTTGGCCAGTCGCTCTTGAGCAGGCGCGACAGGGCGCGGTCGGCGAGCAGGCGGCCGCCGGTCTGGCAGGCGGGGCAGTAGTTGGTTTCGTTGTCCGCGTAGCGGATGCGCTGGACGGGGCCGCCGCACACGGGGCACGGTTGCGCGTAGCGGCCGTGCACGGCGAAGCCGGGGCGGAACGCGGTGATCTCGCCGGCGCCGGGGAAGCGGTCGCCGAACTCGGTGCGCAGGAGGTCGATCCAGCGCAGCAGGGTGGTTTGCGTGGCCCGGTAGAGCCGGGCCACTTCGGCGTCGGCAAGCGAGCTGGTGAGCTGCACGGGCGACAGCCGCGCCGCGTGCAGGATCTCGTCGGAGTAGGCGTTGCCGATGCCGCTGAACAGCCGCGGATCGGTGAGCGCACGCTTGAGCGTGTGGTTCTCACGCCGGAGCGCGGCGTGGAACTGCTCCAGGCTCGCGTCGAGCACCTCGAGGCCACCGGGGTCGTGCGCGGCGAGCGCGGCGGCGCCGCGTACGAGATACAATGCCGCGCGTTTCTTCGGGCTGGCTTCGGTGAGCAGCAGCGTGCCTGTCGGGAAGGCGAACGCCGCCAGGCCGATCTTGCCCGGCGGCTTGGCGCCGCGCCGCTCCCAGCGCAGACGGCCGGCGATCATCAGGTGGAGGACGGCGTAGAGCTCACCCGGAAATCCCAGCACGAGCCGCTTGCCGATCCGGCTCAGGGTTTCGACCGGCCGCCCGATCAGGGCGGCAATCGGCGGGTCGACGGAGCGCAAGACGAACGGGCTGGCCAACCGAACGCCCTCGAGCGGCTGACCGACGACCCGCGGGCGCAGGGCGTCGAGGTAGATGGTGACGTCGGGCAGCTCGGGCATTGTCCTGGAGTGGGGGCTCCATAGCACAGCGCACGGGGGTGGTGTTGAGTTTGGGCGCCCAATCAGATTGATTCGCGGGTACTCACGGAAGGAGTCGGACCATGGCGCTCAGCGAGCAGACCCGCGAACGGATCGAATCAATCATCGGCGGCGACGACGTGGTGTTGTTCATGAAGGGCAACCGCGCGATGCCGCAGTGCGGATTCTCCAACAAGGTGGTGCAGATCCTCGACAGTCTGGTGGAGGACTACACGACGGTCGATGTGCTCGCCGACGCCGACATCCGCGACGGCATCAAAGAGTACTCGGCCTGGCCGACGATTCCGCAGCTCTACCTGAAGGGCGAGTTCGTCGGGGGCTGCGACATCGTCACCGAGCTCTACGCCAGCGGCGACCTGCATCGCCAGCTTGGCCAGCCGGTGCCGGAGCGCAAGATCCCGACCGTGGCGATCTCCGACTCCGCCGCCGCGCGCATCCGCGAGTACACGGCGCGGGCGCCGGACAAGGAGCTGAAGTTGTCGATCGACGCACGCTTCCAGGCGTCGCTCGGCTTGGCTCCGCGCCAGGAGCACGAGGTCGAGGTCGAGGCCGGCGGCATCCGCGTGCTGATGGACTACGCCACCGCCGAGCGCGCCGACGGCGTCTCGATCGATCTGGTCGAGTCGGCCACCGGGGCGGCGTTCAAGATCACCAACCCGAACGAGCCCGGTGAGGTGAAGCAGCTCTCGCCACGCGACGTGCAGCAGTTGATCGATCAGGGGACGAAGTTCGTTTTCCTCGACGTGCGGACGCCGGAGGAGCGCGCCACGGCGCAGATCGCCGGCACGCAGCTGCTCGATCAGGCCACCGGCAAGGAGATCGAAAAGCTGCCGAAGGACACCATGCTGGTGTTCCACTGCCACCACGGCGGCCGCAGCCAGGCCGCTGCCGAGCACTTCCGCGGCCGCGGGTTCACCAAGGTCCACAACCTGGCCGGCGGCATCGATGCGTGGTCGCGCGAGGTCGACCCGAAGGTACCGAGGTACTGAGAGAGCGTGACCGGTGACCGGTGATCGGTGACCGGTGGAGAGCGCACAACGCGATGCCGCTGCCGATCCTCAACTCAGCCGATGATGTCTGCGGGGCACTGCGGGCCGCGATCGTGGCCGCGCTGCCGGATGCGCAGGCGCAGGTGACCGCGGCCGGTCCCGGGCACTTCGAGATCGAGGTCGTCTCCGCAGCGTTCGCCGGCCTGTCGATGGTCCGCCAGCAGCAGCTCGTCTACGGCGCCATCAAAGAGCTGATGGCCGGCGACGGCGCCCCGGTGCACGCGGTCGATCGGCTGCGCACACGCACGCCGTGAGAGAATCAGAGATTACAGAAACCACAGAGAACACAGAGGACCACAGAGAACACAGAGGACCACAGAGAACACAGAGGACCACAGATAAACACGGATCGGGGCCATCCCCTCTGTGTTCTCTGTGTGCATCTGTGTTCATCTGTGGTTTCCGCTTCAGATCACGGCGTCGGATCGCACGGCGTGTCGCGGCCGCCGGCGATCTCCTCCGGCTCTCCGGCGTCGCAGACGCCGTTGCAGAAGTTCTCCACCTGGCCGCCCGGACGCAGGAAGTTGGTGAGCATCCGGATCGCGTCCGGGATGCGCGGGCGGTCGCCGTGCGGATCGCAGACGCCGCTCGGGATCAGGTTGGTGAGCGCCGGGATGAGCGGCTGGTGCGCCGGATCGAACAGGTCGAAGGCGCCGGTGTCGTACATCACGTAGGCGGAGTCGAGCGGTCCTTCTTGATCTGGAATGCCCTGTAGACCGCGCTGGAGCGACGCCGGGACCAGGTTCGGCAGCTCGAGCGTGCGGGCCGCGATCTCGGTGCACTGGTTGGAGACCTGCTTGTCGAGCCAGGCCGGGGTCATCAGGATGCGCCTGGGGTTTCCGGAGCCCGGCAGCGGGTCGCTGGTGATGTGGCGCGCGTATCCGGCCGGCTCGCCTGCCACCCAGATCTCGTGCAGGAGCTGAATCCCGAGGATCGTCTCGAGCGGATCGACGAGGCCGAACGACTGCAAGAGAATCTCGAACTGGCCGAACTGGGTCGAGCGTTGCAGCAGGCAGGAGAAGTTGATCGACGGCACGTCGACGCCGAACCGCTCGACGTCGGGCGTCAGCGCCGAGAACCACGTGCCCATGATCCCACCGAGGCTGATGCCGTAGTAGAAGATCTCGGTGTCGGGCCCGCGGAACACCGGGTCGCCGGACGGTGTTTCGAACGCCTCCGTGTCGCGGTTGAAGAGCCCGCGCTGCACCATCCTGGTCAGCACCAGTGTATTGAGCATGCCCTGGCGGAGGCGGTCGGGCAGGGCGGGGAAGTTGTTGAGCTTGTTGGTCCCGACGCCGACCACGTCGTTGACGATCCACTGCAGGTCAGGCTGCGCGAGGCCACGCCAGTCGGTGGCGACGGCTACGTACGTCCACGGTGACACCTGTGCCGCGAGCCCCGGCACGAGCGAGGTCATGGATTGGCCGTTGCCGAACAGGCCGTGGCCGAGCACGATCGGATGCGGTACCGGGCCGCCCTCGTCCAGGATGCTGCACGGAATCGACACGCTGAACGGCGCATCGGTGAAGCCGTTCTGTTCGGGCACACCGTTCTCGTCGAGGTTGAGGAAGCCGACGCCGGGCTGGTTGGGATCGCTGGTGAGGAACAACGGGCTCTTGAAGGTGCCGGTGACCTCGCGCCAGACGACGGCGTTCGGCGCGTCGCAGTCGCGGTCCTCCTGCGGCGGTTTGTTCACGGTGAAGGTGATCTCGCCCGCGTTGGCCTCGACGGTGTCGAGCCAGGCGTACGCCTGATCGCGCATCGAGAGCATCGCGCCGGTCAGCTGCTGCTCGCTCTGTACGATGAAGTCGAAGGCGAGGACGAGCTCGTCGCGCGCGACACCCGCCTCGGCCAGGGTTTCGAACACGGATTCCATCGCGTCGCGCCGCGACTCGATCGCGGCGATGCTGGTCGGCCGCTCGTCGCGCAGGGCGGCGAAGGCCGCCTCCGCCGCCACCGGTTCGTTTTCGGGGGTCTTCAGGTTGCGCAGCGCCACGATGTAGTGATGGCCCGGCACCAGGCTGACGGCCGGACGCATGACCAGCGCCTGGCGCGCGCGATTGTCGGCCGCGTGGCCCTCGAGCTCCAGCCAGTGCAGGACGCGCTCGCCGGTGTCCGCATCGAGCAACACGGACGGGCTGTTCTCATCGAGCGAGCGCGCGTCGTAGGTGCGCGTGTCGACCCACGGGGGGCCGGCGGGCTGGCCGCAGCATCCCGGCTCGAGCAGGCGCGAGGTGTCGGAGAGCACCGGGTCGACGCCCTGCGGGAAGTGCATGAGGATCTGCACGGTCGGGCTGAAGCCGTCGATCTTGTTGAGCGGATCGGGCGAGATCGGCGGGCCGTTCGGCATCGGCAGACCGATGGCCGGGATGTTGAGGCGGACGCCGGTGGCGGTGCTGGGATCGGCGACCAGGAAGCGCGACGACGGGTACGGCAGCAGGCACTCGACGTTGTTCAGGACCTCGCATTCGTCGGGGTTCTCCAGCGCCACGGCGTCGAAGAAAACCTGGGCGCCGATGGCCGCACCGTTGGTCGCGGTTCCGACGAGCGGGCCGCCGACCTCGGCGCTGACGCTGAGTGTGTGGGAGCCCGCAGTTACACCGGTCAGATCGCCGCTGACCTCGGTCGCGCTGATATCCAGCTGGCCGGTGACATCGGTGCCGTCCAGCTCGACGATGATCGTGTCGCCGTTGACGCCCGGCGGCAGCGTGATGCGCGCTGCCACGGTTCCCGCCAGCAGGAGCACGCCGTCGGCGGGTTCGACGATTGCCAGCGCCGCGACGCACCCGTTGAGGAGGTTGCTGACGGCGGCGATGAGCTCGTTGACCTCGACACTCTCGCTGCCGTTGGTGTCGAAGGAGTCGCAGCTCGCTGCTCCGGGGATGTCGAGGGCCAGATTCACCCCGAGCACCAATTCGTTGACCGCGACCACCCCATCGCTGTTGCAATCCCCGGCGCAGTCCTGCGCGGCGCTGATGCGCGGCAGGCTGAGCGCCAGGACGGCCAGCAGGACGAGCCGCTGCCACCGTACGGTTACGAGCATGAAGACCCCCTTCTTGGTTCGGATATGCCGCCCGACCGCGTTGCCGCCGCGTCCAGGCGAAGCGTTACTCTTATGCGATGCGCACTTCTTATGCCAATGCCTACCTGTGGAGGGCGCCGCGCCGTCGGCGCCGGGGGGCGGGGGGATGGTGAGAATCATCGGGTCCGAGCCTCAACCCCACCGGCCCCCGGCGGCGACGGCGCGCCGCCCTCCAGATTCGGCGGCGACACCGTGGGGGACCTTGCGGGAGCCCGCGCGGCGTCCATATGCTCGATCGGCGATGAGCTCGGGCCTGACGATGCTCCTGTGCGCTGCGGCGCTCGCACTGCTGTCCGCTCCTGCGCGGGCGCAGCCCTGCCCCGGGGACTGCGACGCCGACGGGGCGACCAGCGACGCCGACGCCGCCCGCGCGCTGCGCGCCGTGTTCGATCCGGCCGGCGGCGACTGCGCCGCCGCCGATCTCGATGGCAACGGCGACGTGACCGCCGCGGAGTTGCTGCGCATCCGCGTCGCCGTAGTCGACCCGCCACCGGGGTGCGGGCTCGTCCCGACCTCCAGCGCGACGGCAAGCGCTACCAGCACGGCGACCGCGAGTCCCACGCCGACCGCGAGCACGACGGCCACGCCGACCAACACGCCGTCACCGCAGGCCACGCCCACGGGGACGCGCACGGCGTCGGCGAGCGTCAGTCCGACGCCGACGCGCACGTCGCCGCCGTCGTCTGCCACCCCGGCGTCGACCTGGATCCCGCTCACGCCGTTGCCCGGTGGGCCGAGGCAGGAGATCGGGGTCACCGCGCTCGACGGCCGCGTCTACGTGATCGGCGGCTTCGGTGGCGCGGACGTGGTCGAGGTGTACGACACCAGCACGAACCAGTGGGACCGCGTCGCCGATCTGCCGTCGGGGCGCAATCACATCGGCACCGCGGCGCTGGGCGGGCTCGTCTATGTCGTCGGCGGATTCGTCGGCAACGGCTTCACGCCGGCGAGCGAGGTGTTCCGCTACGATCCGGGGGAGGACGAGTGGTCGACGGTCGCTGCGCTGCCCCAACCGCGCGGCGCCCTCGCGCTCGTCGAGCTGGACGGCAGGCTCTATGCGAGCGGTGGCAGCGGTCCGGTCGAATCGGTCAGCGACCACGCCGCCTACGATCCCGACGCCAACATGTGGACGCCACTCGCCCCGCTGCCCAGCCCCGCCCGCAATCACCTCGCGGCCGTTGCGCTCGATGGGTTCGTCTACGTCGTCGGCGGCCGCCGAGACGGCGGCGGCAACATCAACAGCGCGCAGCTCGACCGCTACGATCCCGACACCAACAGCTGGGAGCCGCTCGCCTCGATGCCGACGGCGCGCAGCGGCCACGCCGCCGCCGCGATCGCCGGGCGCATCGTGGTGATGGGTGGCGAGGTCAACGCCGCCAATCCGCCCAACAACGTGTTCGTCGAGGTCGAGGTCTACAGCCCGGGCACCAATACCTGGGTCAGCTTGGATCCGATGGCCGACCCGCGCCACGGCATCGGCGCCGCCACCGTCGGCGATCTGATCTACGTTCCCGGCGGCGCCCGCCGCGCCGGCTTCGGCGCGACCGAGGCGGCGGACGCGTTGCGGATCATCTTTTAGGCGGCTGCGCCGCCGTTGGGTTTCGTTGAGCGTTCAGCGTTGAGCGTTCAGCGCAGCGCCGACTAGCAATGCAGCGTCGCGTCTTAGAGGGCCGGCTAAGGACAGAGCTATCACCGAGCAACCGCCCTCGCTGAACGCTCAACGCTGAACGCGGAACGCGCGCCGCGCCGCGGCGCGCATCACTGCCCGCGCCAGCGCGCAGCCCGCTTCTCGACGAAGGCGCACATGCCTTCCTGCGCGTCGGCGGCGAGGGCGTTCATGCTCATGATTTCCTTCGCGTAGGCGTACGCCTTCGGCTGGTCGAGGTCGATCTGCGCGTAAAAGGCCTGCTTGCCAATGGCGATGACGAGGGGGCTGGCGGCGGCGATCTTCGCGGCGAGCTGGCCCGCGGCGGCGGCGAGCTGGCCGCCGGGAACGACCTGGTTGACCAGCCCCCACTCCGCCGCCGTGGGTGCGTCGATCATCTCGCCGGTCAGGAGCATCTCCATGGCGCGCTTGCGGCCGACGGCGCGGGTGAGAGCGACCATCGGCGTGGTGCAGAAGAGCCCGATGTTCACGCCCGGGGTGGCGAAGCGCGCATCGTCGCTGGCGACGACCAGGTCGCAGGTGGCGGCGAGCTGGCAGCCCGCGGCAGTGGCGACGCCGTGCACCTGCGCGATCACCGGCTGTGGGATCGACTGGATCGCGGTCATCAGCTCGACGCAGCGGTCGAAGAGGCGGCGATAGGCCGCCAGGTCGCGGTCGAGCATCTCGCGCAGGTCGTGCCCGGCGCAGAACGCCGGCCCGTTGCCGGCCAGGATCACCGCGCGCGTCTCGGCGCGCGCGCCGGCGGCGCGGAAGGCGTCGATCAGCTCGTCCATGTGCGCCTCCGACAGCGCATTGCGCCGGTCGGGCCGATTCATGGTGACGCGGACGATGGCGTCGTCGTGGTCGACGAGGATGTGGTCGTAGGACATCGGTTCCTCCAGACTGACGCTACCATAAATCAGCCTTCGTCGGCTGGGGGCGCACCTTTGCGAAGCATGTAAGGGCGCGCCTTTGGCGCGCCCGTAGCCGCCCGCAGGGCGGCTGGTCGTTACGGTCACAGGCGCACTCCGTGCGCCTACGGGCCGCCCGAGGGCGGCCCCTACAATGCCGGGCCAAACGATGACGGGGTATCACGGGCCCGTCGAGATCTCGGCGAGCGGTGCCGTGTCATGGCACTGCGGGAGATGCTCGGCTCTGCCGGCGCGTTCCGCCATGTTTCGGATCGCGCATTGCTTGGCCCTCAGGGCCCGGCATGTCGCAAAGCGGCGATTCCCCCACGCGTCTCTGGCAGCGACACTGGCAGCTCGACGAATTCTCATTGACCGTGCGTAAAAGATCCCTTTATAGTCCGCGACGTTCGTCCCGCGCTGGGCACCGGGCAAGGTGCTCGGCGGTTCGGCGGGGCAACCTCGGGGGAAGCGACTGATGAGAACGGCTGTCGTCGGCGGTCTGGTGATCCTCGCCACGGTCCTGCTGGCTCCGCCCGCCAGGGCGTTGGTGGTGGGGGGCGGCGGGCCGGTGAAAAACGACTGCCTGGTCGTGTTCGACGTCGACGCCAACTTTCCGCTCAGCAACCCCTCCCATGTGCGCTGCGTCGATGGCGATGCGGCCTGTGACGACGACCTGACCAAGAACGGGTACTGCAGCATCCGCGTCAAGGTCTGCGCCAACAACACCTCGAGCAGTGAGTGCACCGCCAGCGGCCTCGCGCAGATCGACGTCGACCACTCCGTCGACAACGGCACCGACCGGAAGTTCGACCCCGACTTCCTCGCCCTGCGCCAGCGCATCGAAAGCGAGCTCGTCTTTCCGGTGACGACCGACGATACCTGCACCAGCACGGTGATCATCACCGTCCCGATCAAGGGGCCGATCGGCGACAACAACTGCAGCAAGCGCAAGAAGAAGCTGAAGCTGCGCTCGCTCTCGCAGGTCGCGGCCGGGCCGATCACCGACGTCGATACGCTCAAGTTGCGCTGCGAGCCGTCGCCGCTCGACGGCTGCGACCCGCAGACGCTCTTCAACAGCACCTTCGACCGCATCCAGCAGCAGGTCTTCAACCAGAGCAGCGCGCTGGGCAGCTGCCACGATTCCGAGAGCATGGCCAACGGCCTGTTGCTCGAGACCGGCGCCGCGCACGGCAACCTGGTCAACCAGACGCCCACCAACGGCGCCGCCGACGCGGCCGGCTGGCTGCGCGTGCGCGCCGTGGCGCCCGGCGTCAGCGGCGATTCCGAGACCAGCTACCTGTACCACAAGCTCATCGGCGATCTGCCCGACGCGAGTTACGGCGCGCGCATGCCGCTCGACCGCCCGAGGGTGCACGCGACCCTGCGCGAGGTCATCCGCTTGTGGATCGAGGCCGGCGCGCCGCCGGACGACGGCACCAAAATCTGGGTGCCGGGAACGTTCTGACGAGGAGCGACGCAGCATGGCGTACACTACCCCGCTGACGCTGGCCCACGCCCGCCATCTCCTGCGCCGCTCGGGCTTCGGCGCCACGCTCGACGCCGCCCAGAAGCTGCTCGAAGACTTCCCGACGCGCGGGCTCGCCGCCGATCACCTGCTCGACTTCGAGCCGACCAAGTTCAAGCCGGGCGGCCGCTACATCGACCAGATCCACAACAAGTGGGTGAAGTACATGATCCGGACCAAGCGCCAGCTGCAGGAGAAGCTGGTGCTGTTCTGGCACGATCACTTCGCCACCAGCTACGAGAAGGTCGGCGACGTCAAGCTGCTGGCGGAGCAAAACCGCCTGTTCCGTCTCCACTGCAAGGGCAACTTCCAGACCCTGATCAAGGCGATCAACAAAGACCCGGCGATGATGGAGTTCCTCGACACCGTCCGCAACCGCAAGGAGATCCCCAACGAGAACTACGCCCGCGAGCTGTTGGAGATCTTCTGCCTCGGGGTGAACGATCCCGAAGGGAATCCCAACTACGAGCAGGAGGACATCGTCCAGATCGCCCGCGCCTTCACCGGTTGGGACTACGACAAGCAGACCGCCTACCTCGACGAAGACGAGCACGACCAGGGCGACGCCATCGAGGAGTGGGATCCGGCGCGCGGTCCGAAGGTGATCTTCAAGAACCTCGGCGGGTTCAACGACATCAACGGCCAGAGCTTCGACGCCGGCGCAAACTGGGCGGACGAGATCGACAACGTCATCGAGATCGTCTTCTCGCATCGCTACAACGGCCCGGCCGGCGATCGGTTCACCGTGGCCGACTACATCGCGCGCAAGCTGATCACCTTTTTCGCCCACCCCGACCCCGACCCCGGCTTCGTCATCGACGTGGTCGACGCCTCCGGCTTCGCCGGATCGTGGAGCATCGAGTCCCTGCTCCGCCAGATCTTCATCAACGACGGCTTCTACCACTCGGCGCTGCCGCCCGGCGTCGACACGAGGAAGTCGGTGAAGTGGCCGGTCGACTACGTGGTCGGCACGTTGCGCATGCTGGGGATGAAGCTGAAGAGCAAGTATCAGTACGTCGACGGCGGCAGCGAGCTCGACGTCATGACCCAGCTCACCAACATGGGGCAGATCCTCTTCCAGCCGCCCAGCGTCTTCGGCTGGGACTGGGAAACGGCGTGGCTGAGCAGCTCGACCATGCTGGCCCGGTACGGCTTCGCGCGCGATCTCACCGGTGCGCGCGGAGGAAACGGCAAGACCTCCTTCCGCGCCGACCGGCTCGTCGATCTGTCGCTCTCCGACCCGGGCGACGTCGTCGACGCGGTCACCACCCTGCTGGGGGTCAACGATCAGATCACCGCGGCCGAGCGCGATGCGCTGATCATCTATCTCACCGATGGCCCGCCGGCGGGCACGAGCATCGACCTCGACGGCGACGAGACGCTGCGCCAGCGCAAGCTCAACGGGCTGGTGGCCACGGTCCTCCAGTCGCCCATCTACCAGCTCCACTGAGACCGGACCGGAGACCATCGATGGCGATCACCCGACGGCAGTTCATCACCCGCTCCGGCCTGGCGACGGCCGGCGCGTTCTTCGGCCCCAGCCTCTTCCACAACCCGTTGCTGCGGCGGGCGATGGCAACCACCATCGGCGACCGCTACCTGGTCGTGCTCTTCCTCGACGGCGGCAACGACGGCCTGAACACCATC
>Ga0187893_10010763_pt1 | contig 13495 bp, 16 predicted proteins | sample MA1701074metaG_FD_139574 | JGI IMG/M metagenome (GOLD analysis project Ga0187893, IMG submission 139574) | White microbial mat communities from a basaltic lava cave in the Kipuka Kanohina Cave System on the Island of Hawaii, USA - MA170107-4 metaG ...
GTGATCCTCGGCGGGGGCGCGCACATGAAAGCGTATCCGGGATGGATCCACTGGGCGGTCGCGATCGTCGCGCTCGCGTTCAACCTCGTCGCGTTCCCCGTCGAGTACACGTGCCTCAAGCTCAACAACGAGCTCATCGCGGAGGTCGACGCGCGCGTGCGCCGCGAAGTGGCCCCGCCCATGTTCCGCGAGGAGGCCGCGCCGTGAGCGAGGAGCGCGCCGCCCAGCTCTTCCAGGAGGCCTACCGCGAGCAGATGGCGGGGCGCCTCGATCAGGCGGAGAAGCTCTACAAGGAGTCGATCGCCGAGCACCCGACCGCCGAGGCGCACACGTTCCTCGGGTGGACGTACTCGTTCCTGGGCCGCTACGCGGAGGCGATCGACGAGTGCAAGCGCGCGATCGCCGTCGACCCGGAGTTCGGCAACCCCTACAACGACATCGGAGCGTACCTGATCGAGCTCGGGCGGTTCGACGAGGCGATCGTGTGGCTCCGTCGGGCGATGGACGCGCCGCGCTACGACCCGCGCCACTACCCGCACTTCAACCTGTCGCGCATCCACGTGCGGCGGTACGACTACGCGGAGGCGATCCGCGAGCTGGAGCAGGCGATCCGGCTGGAGCCGGGGTATACGCTGGCGCGGAAGCAGCTCGCGAAAATCCGCTCGCAGATGAACTGATGAAGAGCGCGATCGTCTTTTACGCCGCGGGCGAGTCGGACGCCAACCTCTACTGGGCGACGCGCTTCCTCACGCCCGACCCGTACGTCTTCGTGCAGATCGGCTCGCGCCGGATCGTCGTGGTCGGCGACCTGGAGCTCGGCCGCGCGCAGAAGCAGGCGACGGTGCACGAGGTGCGCCGGCTCGAGGACATCGAGAAGGTGCTGAAGGCGGTCGGCAACAAGTCGCCGGGGCCGGCGGATGTGATCGCGTCGATCCTCATCGAGGCGAAGGTCGGCCGCGCGGAGGTGCCCGGGGAATTCCCGGCGTGGCTCGCCGACGCGCTCCGCGAGCGCGGGTTCGAGGTCGCTCCCAAGGCGGGCGTCTTCTGGCCGGCGCGCGAGGTGAAGGCGCGCGACGAAGTGAAGGCGATCGAGGAGGCGCAGGAGGCGACGGAGGCGGCCGTCGAGCGCGCGATCGAGACGCTCCGGCGCGCGAAGATTCGCGGCGACCGTCTCGTCGCGGACGGCGGGACGCTGACGAGCGAGTCGCTGCGCCGCGTGATCGACGTCGCGCTCATGGAGCGCGGATGCGTCGCGCGCCACACGATCGTCGCGTGCGGCGACCAGGGATGCGATCCGCACAACGCGGGCACGGGGCCGCTGCGGCCGCACCAGACGATCATCATGGACGTCTTCCCGCGGTCGAACCGCACGCAGTACTTCGCCGACATGACGCGGACCGTCGTGAAGGGAAAGGCGAGCGCGGCAGTGAAGCGGCTCTACGAGGCGGTGCGGGAGACGCAGGAGCTGGGCATCGCGCGCGTGCGCCCGGGGGTCGACGGGAAGGCCATCCACGACGAGGTCCAGGAGCACTTCAGGAAGCTCGGCTTCAAGACGGCGATGCGCGACGGGCGGATGGAGGGGTACTTCCACGGGACGGGGCACGGCGTGGGGCTCGACATCCACGAGGCGCCGTGGGTGACGCGTCGCGGCGGCACGCTGCGCGAGGGGTGCGTGGTGACGGTGGAGCCGGGGCTCTACTACTGGGGCGTCGGAGGCGTGCGGCTCGAGGACATGGTGCTCGTGACTCGGCGCGGCGGGCGCAACCTGACGCGGTTCCCGAAGTTCCTCGAGGTGTGAGACGCGCGTGACTCGCGCGCGCTCCCCGCGTCGAACCGGCGTCGGAGTGACCGGTTGATGTGTGCGATGAACGATCGCTTCCTCCCGCGCTGCTGGCGCGTGGCGTGGACGGCGGGACTGGCGGGGGCCGCGGCGTACCACGGCGGCCGCGCGGCGGAATCCCTGCCGCTCGAGATCGCGGGCGTCGTGATCCTCGCCGTCGCGGGCCTCGCGCTCGCGCCGTTCGCGCTCATCCTCGCGACGTTCGTGGTCGTCGTCGTCCTCGTGATCGTGGCGGTGCCGCCCGCGCTGATGCTCGAAAGGTGGCGGGTCCGCCGCGCGGTGCGCGCGATCGATGCTCTCGACGCCCGCGAGGCGCCGGAGTCGGACTACGATGCGCCGTTCAGGCGGCTCCCGCCCGAGCCGGTGCCCGCCGCGCGCGAACGCGTGCTCGACGTCACGCGGCCGTCGCGCCGCCGCTGGGTGCGGCACGCCGACGACGACACGCTCGCCGGACTCGCGGAGTCGGCGGACCCGATCGCGCCGCTCGCGCTGAACGAGCTGCGCCGCCGCAAGGGCGAGGCGGTCGCGCAGGACGAGATCGTCCGCGCGTGGGCTCGGGACGCGCAGTAACGGACTACTTGGGCTTCGGGCGCCCGCCGCCTCCGCCGCCGCCCTTCATCGCGCTCACGAACATCCCGCCGTTCTCGTCGGCGAGCGTCTTCAGGAACTTCGAGCCCTCGGTCGCCTCGTCGGGCGCGCCCGCGGGCCGCGGGCCCTTCGACGTGCTGAAAACGCCGATCGTGTTGATCACGAGCTTCTTGGCGCGATTCATGTCGCGCACCTTCTTCACGATGTCGTCCGCGTTCGGCACCTGGCCGGAGTTCGGCAGGCCGTCCGTCAGGAGGAAGATCGTGTCGACGCCGCCCTTCGCGACCTTCTCCCCCGCGCCGGCGAACGTGAACCCCTTCTCGATCGGGTCGAAGATGTTCGTGCCGCCGACCGGATCGAGCTTGTCAATGAAGTCGTACGCGGTCCTGCGCGTCGACGTCGAGAGCTTCACCATCGACTCCGACATGATCTTCCACTCGTGGTTGTAGAAGACCAGGTTGAACATCACGCCGTCCTGCAGCGTCGCGAGCGTGCGCTTGAGCTGCCAGCGGGCGATGTCGATCTTGCGGTCGCCCTCCTTCTTGATGTCGGGCCCCGCGCCGCCGCCGCCCGTCGCCACGTCCGGCGGGATGTCCCACTCGCTCGGCTCGGCCATCGAGCCGGAGCGGTCGAGGATGAAGATGACGTTCTTCGACTTGACCGGGATGCCGTAGAAGGTCGTCGAGCCCTTCTGATCGGCCGGCGCCTCACCCGCCTTCGGCTTGTACTCGCCTCGGGCGACCGACTCCCGGTTCGCCTCGAACCACGCGCGCCACGCCGCGGGGTCGCCGTGCTTGTCGACGCCGGTGATCGCGACGAGCGCGTCGTTGAGCTCGTGCTTGAGCCGGCCGTCGGCCGCCTTGAGCGCCTCGATGAGAGGCTCGACGGCGTCCTTCGCGTCCTTTCCGAGCGACCGCAGCGCCAGAGCCGCGGCGCTCGACACCTGCCAGTACTCGCTCTTGAGCGCGGCGCCGATCGCCGCGACCGCGTCCGCGCCCTTCGCCTTCGCCGCGCGCAGCGCGTCGAGGCACGCGACCTTCACGCCCGCCTCCGAGTCGCCCTTCAGGCGGTCGAGGAGCGCGGGGACGGACTCGGCGTGGGCGATCTGACCGAGCGCCTCCGCGATGCCGGCGCGGCGCGTCCAGTTCGAGTCGTTCTTGAGCTTCGACACGAGCTCGCGCACGGAGGCGTCGCTCTTGAACGTGCCGAGCGCCGTGACGATCTCGCGCTTCACGGCCTCGACGGACATGATCTTCTTCTCGACGGCCTGCGCTTCCTTCGTCGCGGCCTGCCACTTCTGGTACTCGTTGACATCTCCGGCCATCACGATCGGCGGGTTCCTGCTCCAGTCGACCTCGAAGCTCGAGTACTTGCGGACCTCCTGCTGCCACTTCTGCTTCTCGGCCCAGAGTTGCTTGAGCTGCATCGCGCAGATCCCGTAGCCGTCGAGCAGCGTGTCGACCGCGTCCTTGCCGTCGGCCTTCGCGACGTCCGCGGCCGCGCGCGCGACGGACGAGGCGTCCATCGAGAGGACCGCCTCCTTGAACGCCTTCGCCGACTTCTCGTCCTGCGCGAAGGCCGTCGCCGCCGCGACGAGGCTGAGCAAGAGCAAGCGCTTCATCAAGACCCCCAACGAATGACCCCCCACACTCTAGACACCGGGAGGGTATACTGGAGTCGGACCAACCCCGAAGTGACCTGATGTTGGAAGTCGGATTCCTGGTGTTCCTGGCGGTGAGCACGACCGCCCTCTGCGCGATCCTGGGTCGGCGTGCCGCGTACCACGAACCGATGACGCTCGCGTTCGCGGATCTCGACGCGCTCGACGAGCGGGAAGCGGAGGACGGGGAGTACGCGGGACCGATGGCGGTGCTCTCCTGGCCGCTTCCCGCGTGGGCCGCGGAAATGGCCGTCGAGCGGCTGTCGGACGACGCGCGGCCGCGCCGGCGATACCTCGAGCTGCTTCGTCGCGCGGACGTGTCGACGGTGCGTCCGCGGCTGGCCGCCATGGCGGGCGACGCGTCGGACGCGATGGCGCCCGAGGTGTGGTCGTTCCTCACGGGACGGCCCGCGCGCGAGTGGGCGCACGCGTTCGTCGCGAGCGATGGCGGGGCGGACGAGGCGGTGTTCCTCGCGAAGGCGTCCGTCGCGCCGTCGCGGTTCTGGCTCGACCGCCGCTTCGGCCCGGGCTTCATGGAGTCGCGCGTCCAGTGGCGCGGCTACTATCGCTACGAGGGGCTTCCCGAGCGGCACGAGATGCGGCTCTTCGGCGTGTGGTTCGGGGGCGACACGCTCCGCGGCTGGGGCGACGACGACGTGGGCGCGTTCACGATCGCGGGTACGCGCCGCGACGGCTCCGTGGAGTTCACGAAGCAGTACGGGGCCGTGGGGCTCGGCGCTCTGCTGTCGGACGTGCTCGAGGCGGACCTGGGGTCGGCGTTCCAGCGCCTGATGGGCGCGTGCCCGACGCATGCCGTCGAGTATCGCGGGTGGACCGGGGGGCGCGCGATCGACGGAACCTGGCGGATCCCGCAGCAGACGTCGGGCGAGTTTCGTCTGTGGCGTGAAATCCCGGAGAGCGGCGATCGTCCTATATGTTGATGCTCGCGTGCGCCGATCACCTGGGTGCGGTCGTCCTGGCGCTGCTCGTGCTGGGCGTGCCGGTGGTCGCGCTCCTCGTCCTGCGCCGCCGGGGCGGGGCCGTGTCGAAGGAGAACCGCCTCGAGGTCGAGGCCGCGTTCGCGGAGATGGACGCTCTGGACGCGCGCGAGGCGCCGGAGGGCGAATACGAGGCGCCGCTTCGCGTGCTCGGGACGCGCCGGCTGCCGTCGTGGGCGGCCGCGATGGCCATTGACCGACTGACGGACCGCGAGAGCCCGTCGCGCCGGCGGTACCTGTCGATGCTCGAGCACGCCGAGATCCGCGAGGAGCGGGAGCGGCTGGTGGAGATCGCGCGCGACGTGACGGACCCGCTGGCGGCGGACGTGTGGGTGCTGCTCACGGGACGCCCGCCCGGCGAGTGGGCGAAGGCGCTGGTGGCGAGCGACGGCGGGGAGAACGAGAAGGAGTTCCTCCGTCGGGCTGCCGGGATGTAACGATCCGGTCCCGCCTCAAATCCCCGAAACGGTTGCCTGAGCCTCCCAAGGCTGCTATATAAGTAGGAGCCGCTTCTCTCACGTCGCGAGGATTCCATGGGCGTCGTCCGCTGGGCCGGTGACCTCCTGCGCGGCCTCTACACGGTGGCCGTCGGCATGCGCATCACCGCCCGGCACATGACCGAGCAGCCGGTCACGATGTTCTACCCCGACGAGAAGTGGGCCATGCCGCGCAACTTCCGCGGGCTCATCAAGTGCGACATGGACGCCTGCATCGTCTGCGATCTGTGCGTGAAGGCGTGCCCGGTCGACTGCATCACGATCGACTGGCATCGCGAGCCGGGCAAGTCGGGCAAGATCGCCGACCGCTTCATCGTGGACTACCAGAAGTGCATGTACTGCGGGCTGTGCACGGAACCGTGTCCGACGATCGCCATCTGGCACTCGCACGAGTACGAGAACTCGTCGTACACGCGCGAGCCGCAGGTTATCGACTGGTGCCGGCCCGAGAACCTGACGCGCAACCCGGACGCGAAGCCGAAGTCGGACAAGCCCGCGGCGAAGCCGGCGCCCAAACCGGCGGCGAAGCCGGCGGCGGCTCCGGCCGCGGCGGCGGCGGCCCCGGCCGCGGCGCCCGCGGCGACGGCCACGGCCGACCTGACGGGCGGCGTCGCCGAGTCGGGCATCCTCGGCGTCGAGTCGCCGTGCGGCGACAAGGGCACCGTCACGAAAGTCTGGATCATCCCGGGCTGCATCGTGTGCGACCTCTGCGAGGACACGATCTCGGAGGTCTTCCACGTCACGGAGACGACCTCCGTCGTGCAGCTCGAGGGGCAGGCGAAGTGGGGCGAGTGGTCGGACAGGATCATCGAGGCCGCGGTCGGGTGCCCGGTCAACGTGATCAAGTACGAGCTCGCGAAGTAACGCATGCCCTATTTCATCAACGACTGGTGCATCGGCTGCACCATCTGCTACAAGCGCTGCCCGGTCCCGTGCATCTGGGGCGACGGCGGCGTGAAGGGCGTGGTGGCCAAGGCGAAGGAGCTCCACGTCATCACCGCCGTGGACTGCATCGATTGCGGTTCCTGCGCGAGCTACTGCCCGGTGGACTGCATCCAGAACGAGAAGGGCGTCATCGAGAAGAAGATCGACGCGAAGAAGCGGCCGATCGCGCTCGTTCGCGAGGAGAACTGCACGAGCTGCGAGTGGTGCGTGGACGCGTGCCCGTTCGGCTGCATCGACATGGTGGTGCCGGACAACCCGGGCGAGTTCTTCCGCGTCGCGCGCGTCACGCGGACGAAGGACTGCGTGGGCTGAAAGCTCTGCGAAGAGGTGTGCGTCCAGAAGGACGCCATCGTGATCGTCTGGCCAGACGGTTCCTACGCGGAGGAGATCGGGGTGCCCGTGCGCACGACGTACCAGGCGCCGAACGATCTGGCGGTGACGTTCGGGCTCAAGCCGCCGGACACGGACCCGCCGATCGCGCCGTGAGTGGAGTCCCGCGTCCCCCGTCCCGAGTCGCGCATCGAAGCGATAGCATCCGCGTCCTGCGCGAGGCGGAGCGGCGTCATGAGCGCGACGGGGCTCAGGGGGTGCCGTGTTCCTGGTCCCGCCGGCGGCGCGACGTTTCGATGTCCTTCGACGCGTAGTGCAGCTGCCACTTTGCGATGCGGAGCTGCTGGTCGCGCGTGAGCGCGGGGAAGTCGGCCCACGTGACCCACGTGTCGCCGGACGGGGGAGGCGGCGTGGCCCAGGCGACGGTCGCGTCGCGCTCCAGCACCTCGTGGAAGTCAGGGTCCTCGATGCGCAGGCCGATCTCGACGTCGCGCGCGAGGGCGCGCGGCACGAGGAGACGCACGCCGGTTTCCGAGAGCTCCGTGAGCTTCACCCTGAGCTGGGCGCCGTCCGACATGACGACCAGGTCGACGGTCCACGCCGCGGCCGGGAAGCGGCGGCGGATCTCGGCCGGCTCGTGGCGTTTTTTCTCGAGCTCGTCGGCGGCCCCCCAGAACTGGCGGGACCGGGCGCGCGTCCGTTGACCCATGCTGTATGCATTATACCGGATCGCCCGCCCGGGGCAAGCGCCGGCCGACGAACGCCAGGAGCGCGAGCCCCGCCAGCGCGCACCCGGCTCCCCCGAGGAACGCCCACCGGATGTCGAAGCGGTCCGTCACCCAGCCGAAGACGGGGTTGGCGACGAGCACGGCGATGCCGAGCGTGAAGTTGTAGACGCCGAACGCGGTGCCCCGCAGGTGCGCGGGCGCGAGGTCGGCGACGAACGCGCGCTGCGGTCCCTGCGCGAATCCGCCGAAGACGGCGTACGCGGCGAGCGGCGCGAGCACCCACGCCTTCGGCACGACGGCCATCGCGCCCCATGAGGCCGCGAAGAGGAGCCAGCCCGCGGCGATCATCGGTCGCCGCCCGAGCCGGTCCGCGACGTGGCCGCCCGCGTACGCGCAGGCGCCGCGCAGCGCCATGAAGCAGGACCACGCGACGAGCGTCTCTCGTTCCGTGAACCCGCCGACGTCGAGGCGCAGGATGATGAGAAAGTCCGAGATGACCGCGAGATGGAAGACGAACGTCGCCGCGAGGTAGAGCTTGAAGCGCGCGTCGAACGGCGCCAGCGTGAGCCGCGGCGGTTCCGACGATCGCGCCGTCCGCTGGGTGTCCTGGATTCCCGCGCCCGCCGCGACCAGCACGAGCAGGCCGGGCACGATCGCCAGGAGCATGATCGTCCGCGCGTCGAACACGCCGAGCGCCGCCAGCGCGATGAGCGGGCCGATGGCCGCGCCCAGGTTGTCCGCGAACTGCTGGAAGCCGAACGCGCGGCCGCGCACGCGTTCGTCGCACGAGTCCGTGAGCAGCGCGTCGCGCGGCGCGATGCGGATCCCCTTGCCGACGCGGTCGACGACCCGGACCGCCATCGCGTGCCACCACGCGGTGGCCAGTCCCATGAGGGGCCGCACGAGCGACGCCACTCCGTAGCCCGCGACGATGAGCGCCTTGCGCCTGCCGAGCCTGTCGGAAAACCAGCCGGACCAGAGCTTGAGGAAGCTCGCAAGGCTCTCGGACACGCCCGCGATGATCCCGAGGTGGAAAGCCGTCGCCTTCAGCTCGCGCGTGAGGAAGCGCGGCACGAGCGGGACGATCATCTCGCTGGCCATGTCGGTGAGAAAACTGACGAGACCGAGCACGTAGACGTTGCGCGTCAGGGCCGGCTTGGACATGGCCGGGGTGCGATACTAAGATGAGGGCGCGATGCCCGTCTACGAGTATCAGTGCACGAAGTGCCGCGAGAAGTTCGAGGCCTACGTGAAGCGGGACGACGAGAAAGTCCCGTGCCCGAAGTGCCGCGCGAAGAGGGTGAAGAAGCTCTTTTCCGTGTTCGGAATCGGCATGCCCGGCGGCGGAGGAGGGGGCGGATGAGCCTGCGGCGCCGGCGGATGAGGCTCGTGCACCTGCCGCAAGTGACGCGCGTGGCGCGCCATGACTGAACGACGGGTCGAGTGGCTCGAGTGGGGCGAGGCGGCGTTCCGCCGCGCGCAGGCCGAGGACAAGCCGGTGCTGCTCTCGGTCGTCGTCGGCTGGGACCACTGGTGCCGGCTCATGGAGCGCGACACGTACGGCGACCCCCACGTCGCGATGCTCCTCAACCGCGACTACGTGCCGATCCGCGTCGACGCCGACCGCCGGCCGGACGTCAACGACCGCTACAACGTCGGCGGGTGGCCGAGCACGGTCTTCCTGACGCCGGAGGGCGACCTGCTCTGGGGCGCGGCCTCGATCGAACCGTCGCAGATGAAGCAGGTGCTCGTGCGGCTGCGCGAGGGGTTCGCGGCGCAGCGCGCGCGGCTCGCGGAGGCGATCAAGGAGCGCGACACGAAGGTGCGCCTGGCGAAGCAGGGGATGTACACCGGGCACGCGCTCATCGGCGAGGAGATCATCCGCCGCACGGTGCGCGGCATCGTGCGCAGCTACGACCCGCGCTCCGCCGGCTTCGGCGCCACGCCGAAGTTCCCGCACGCGGCGTCGCTGCGCGTGCTCGCGCAGGCGTACTTCGAGTCGGGCGGCGACGAGTTCCGCGCGATCATCGAGCGCTCGCTCGACGCGATGGGGTGGAAGGGCCTGCACGACGCGGTCGAGGGCGGCTTCCACCGCTGCTGCATGGGCGAGGGATGGTCGGGCGCGCGCACGGAGAAGCTCGCGGTCGACAACGCGGCGCAGATCCGGCTGTATCTCGAGGCGGGGCTCGCGCTCGACGAGTCGCGCTACCGCGAGCTCGCGGCGCACACGGCGTCGTGGGCCCTGCGCGTCCTCCACGATCCGTCGACGGGCACGTTCGGCGTCGCGCAGGCGGCGGACGACCAGTACTTCGGGCTCAACGCCGCGGGCCGGTCGACGCGGGAGGCGCCGGACGTCGACCGTACGTTCGTCGCGGAGGCGAACGCGTCGCTGGCCGCGGCCGTGCTCGGAGTTTCGGCGGTGACGGGCGACGAGGCGCTCGCGACGGCGGGCCGTCGCTCGCTCGACGCGATCCTGACGCAGCTGCGCGATCCCGCGCTCGGCATCGCACGCACCCCCGGCGTGTTCGGGATCCTGCGCGACCAGGTGCACGTCGCGCGCGCGCTCGTCGACGCGTACGAGTTCTTCGCCGACCGCCGCTACCTCGAGGAGGCGGTACGGCTGCTGGAGCGGACGTGGGAGGCGCACTGGGACGAGGGCGAGCAGGCGCTGCTCGACCGGCGGCCCGGGTTCGAGGAGCTCGGCGAGCTCCGGCTGCGGCGGAAGAACATCGACGAGAGCGCGGTCGCGTGCGAGACGGCGCTGCGGCTGGCGGCGCACACGGGGGCGACGCACTGGCGCCCGCGGGCGGAGCGGGTGCTCGGGGGGTTCCCGGACTACGGCGAGGACTACGGGCATCACACGGCGGAATACGCGGCGGCGCTCGACTGGCTCGTGCGGCCGCCCGCGGTGATCACGATCGTGGCGCCGCTCGACGGCGGATGGGTGAGCGGCATGCGCGCGGTGGCGATCGGCACGTACCTGCCGCGCCGCGTGGTGCGGTGGCTCGATCCGGCGATGGACCGCGCGGCGCTCGAGGCGCGGGGGCTCGACCCGGCGCAGTCGCCGCGCGCGTACGTGTCGCGGGCGGAGCAGGAGCTGGTGCCGGCGCGCACGCCGTCGGAGCTGGCGCAACGGTTGAGGCAGCTGTGACTGGATTCGACTCGTCCGCCTCCGGGTGGACTCGCTCACCATGAACTGGTTCGCCACGTTCCTCCTCCTCTACGCGGCGGGCACGGCGCTCGGCGCCGCGCTCGTGCCGTCGCAGCCGATCGGCGCGTACTTCTTCCGCTTCCACGGGATGGTCGCGCTCGCGTTCGCGGCGGTCGCGTGCGCGGTCGGGAAGCCGTGGACGAACGCGGCGGCGATGGCGCTCGCGGGGGCGGCGCTCGCGTCGGCGGTCGCCGGGAGGCGCTCCGTCCATGTCGTGGCGGCCGTCGCCGGCCTCGCGTTCGCGGTGGTCGCGGCGAAGGCGGGTGTTCTCCTGTCGGCGCATCTCGTCACGGCGGCGGCGATCCTGGGCGCGTCGCTCGTGGCGATGATCCTCGGTCACTGGTACCTCGTGAACGCGGCGCTGTCGTTCGACGTCCTGAAACGGCTGACACGCTTCTTCGTCGTCGCGACGGTCGCGAAGCTTGCGGTGACGGGCGTGTACGTCGCGATGGATTGGGCGCGGATCTGGGCGCTGATGGGCGAGCACTTCGACGGGATCCTCGCGGGCGTGCGCGTCGGGGTCGGGCTCGTGGGCGGGCTGGCGCTGGCGCTCATGGCGCACGCGTGCGCGAAGATGCGTGCGAACCAGTCGGCGACGGGGATCCTCTACGTCGCGGTGATCATGGTGCTGATCGGCGAGCTCGTGTCGATCTACCTCACGCTGGGGCGGCCGGAGCCGCTGCCGCTGTGAACGTCACGTCGGTGTGCCCGAAGTGTCTCGCTTCGACGCGCGTCGACGGCGTCGAGAACGTGGTCTGCCGCCGCTGCGGCGAGCGTCGCGAGATGAAGCCGACCGCCGAGACGCTCACGGTCTGCGGCCTGTGCGGGTGCGGCTACTTCTACGTCGAGAAGGACTTCAACGCGTGGCTGGGCGGGGCGATCATGATGGCGGCGGTGGCGGGGTTCCTGTGGGCGCAGTCGTGGAACATCCTCGTGGGGTTCGCGTTCCTCGGCGGCGCGGCGCTGCTCGACTTCGTGATGTACCTCGTGTGTCCGCTGCGGACGATCTGCTACAAGTGCCTCGCGGTGTATAGGGGGGCGCCCGCGAACCCGTCGCACAAGACGTACGACCTGGGGATCGCGGCGCGCCATGCGGACGACTACGAGCGGAGGAGAGCGCCGTAGCCGGTCCGGAGGTCCCACGTCCCAGGTCCCAAGTCTGAGTCGATGAGGACAGGCGTCCACCGACCTGGTCGGCAATCGCAGATTCCGACGGCCGCGACTTGGGACTTACGACTTCTTCTCCGGAGGCTTGCGTCCCACGTCGCCCATGTCGAGGAGCGTCCCGTCGATTCCGACGGTCGGGAAGGTGACGCTGTCGCTGCCCTTGGCGCCCGGCTTGGAGGCCATCCGGATCTTCGTGCCGCACTCGGTGCAGCGGAACTCGGAGCCGGCGTGCGTCAGCTCCTCTTTGACGTGCAGCTGGATGTCGCAGTTGGGGCACTGCACGGCGACGGTCGCCGCCGACCTCAAGCGCGTGCGCGCGCGCTCGATGGCCTCCTGCGCGGCGGCGGCGTCGAGGATGGGGGCGGCCGCGGCGGGCACGACCATCGGGCGGAAGCACTTCGGGCAGGCGAGGTCGTCGCCGCCGACGCGGTCGCCGTAGTCGACGGCCGCCTTGCAGTGCGGGCACGACATCGTGGGCATGGTCGTGTCCTAGTCGTCCTTCCTGGATCGCCTGCGGCGGACGGCCTTGACGGCGTCGCTGATGTCGAGGATCGTCTCCTCGGCGTTCTTCTTCGGGAAGGCCGGCGCCTCGCTCGCGGTGGCGGGCACGCTCACGCCGCACCGGGGACAGCGGATGGTGCGGCCCGCGATCGCCGGCTCATCCTTGAACGCGATCGAGCTCTTGCACTCGGGGCAGGTGATGCTGGGCATGGAGTCCACTCCGCGCGCAGGGGAATGGTACCATGCCCGGATGCGGGACGCCATCGTCGAAAAGTCGCGCGCGCTCGGGTTCGAGCGCACGGGGTTCGCCCGCGTGGAGCCCGCGCCGCGCGCGGAGTTCCTCCCGGAGTGGCTGAGCCGCGAGTACCACGGCGAGATGGCGTACATGGCGCGGTCGCCGGAGGTGCGCGCGGATCCGGCGCGGCTCGTGCCCGGCGCGCGGACGGTCGTCGTGGTGGCGAAGAACTACTACACGGACGCGAAGCAGCCGTCGGACCCGCGCTTCGGCGTGGTCTCGCGCTACGCGTGGGGCGAGGACTACCACGAGGTGCTCGGCGCGAAGCTGCGCGAGCTGCGCGCGTTCATCGAGTCGCTCGGCGGGCGCGCGAAGGTGTGCGTCGACACGGGCGCGGTGCTCGAGAAGGTGTGGGCGGAGCGCGCGGGGATCGGCTGGCAGGGGAAGCACTCGAACGCGATCGCGAAGGACCTGTCGAGCTGGTTCTTCCTCGGCGAGATCGTGACGGACCTCGAGCTGGCGCCCGACCGGCCGGCGCGGAACCACTGCGGCACGTGCACGCGGTGCATCGACCTGTGTCCGACGCGGGCGATCGTCGCTCCGTACGTGGTCGACAGCCGCCGCTGCATCTCGTACCTGACGATCGAGCACCGCGGGACGATCGCGCGCGAGCTGCGGCCGCTGATGGGGAACCTGATCTTCGGCTGCGACATCTGCCAGGACGTGTGCCCGTGGAACCGGAAGCGGCGGCATCTGGCCGGAGGCCCCGCGTTCGTGGCGCGCGAGGGCCTGCAA
>Ga0187893_10010766_pt1 | contig 13494 bp, 14 predicted proteins | sample MA1701074metaG_FD_139574 | JGI IMG/M metagenome (GOLD analysis project Ga0187893, IMG submission 139574) | White microbial mat communities from a basaltic lava cave in the Kipuka Kanohina Cave System on the Island of Hawaii, USA - MA170107-4 metaG ...
ACAGAGAGCTTCTACTCGACCACGTTTGGGACAGAGCCAACAAGGCCCAGATGCAGCTACCGCGATTCGTCAACCCGGAGACGGGTGCTATCACGCTCAAGATTCCGGTGGATGACCTCCCACCGGGTGTTGTCATCGACGGCAACGTGGATGCTACGGGCCTCAAGCCGCTGGCTCAGCTTAACCCCCCAGACGTATCCGGCCAGAGCCGTGTTACCAGTTACAACGATGTGCGTCTCCGCTCACGCTCTCCCGGTTCCGGCTTGGACGCAGCCGAGGCCGAGTCTGCACCAATCCGCCAGTTCATCGAAGACCCGGTAGACGAGCTTATGCTTGAGTCGGGCGGCGCAATGGCTGTACGACCGATTGACTTCCGCAAGGTCATCCTTGGCCCGTGGAACGACCAGCTAGCACCTCGTTTCTGGGAAGAACTAACCAATCTCACCAAGCGTATTGCAACCGCTTACTTCAAGATGGCACAGACGATTCACAAGTCGTCATACATCAACCGCTGGTACGAGACGTTTGCTGAGGTCGTGGATGAGCTTGGCGTACGACACGCAGACAAGTTCACGAACAACATCCCGCCTCGTCTGCGTGCTGTCCTACTAGACCCTACGCTCCAAGGTCAGTTTATTCTGGGTAAGGGCGACTCGGCCAAGAACCCGGTACAAGGTTCCATCGGGGCAAACCCGATGGCTATCATCGAGCAGATGACGTACATCCGTCAGCAGACGGACGCCTACGTAAAGGCCAAGGCAGAAAACCCCGGACAAGACCTGTCCGGTAGCCAGTGGGCGAAGTACGAAAACATGCCTGACGATGAGCTATTCGGCCACGTCAACGCAGCCCTAGCCAACCATGAGTTCGCCCACGAGTGGGCACTACACACACCTCTCAGTGGGCCGGAGTTCGATGCTGTCCTCGACGCTATCGTGGCTCACCCGTCTTACGCAAACGATGTTGCCAAGTTCCGTGACCTATGGAACGAGATGACACCAGACACCATCAAGGAATGGAGACAACACAATGAGCAATTCTTTGCCATCCACCACGACCACATCCGAGGACTCAAGGGAGTCCAGCAAGCCATCTACGGACAGCAACCAGATGCGGTTGCAGCTAAGTCTCCGGGCCGCTCTACAGGACAGAGTGTTGAGCGTGCCGCTGATTCGCGCCTACCTTCGAGCGATGAGCGCCGAGGGGATGGACGTACAGTCGTTGTACGAAGAGGCAGTCGCCCAGCGACCGGCGTTCGGGGAGAAAGCTCCGACGTGGGAGGAAGTAGCACCGGCAGCGCAGTCGGCCAAGTCACCGGAGGAGCCGGTGGACGAGGAAACATCCCAGCCAGCACCTTCCGAATCATCCGACATTTCACCCCCGGTCAAGTAGCCAGCGCCGCTGGTAAGGGCAAGGGTCACCTCGGTGGACAGTGGCTCAAGCCAGCAGTCGGTGACCGCATGGTGCCAAGTCTGTCCAACATGTCCGACGCTGTTGACGAACTGTTCAACGAGAACTCTATGCGTAAGCTGGGCGGGGCTATTCAGTCCAAGGTTCCGGGGGGTCGCTTCCTCGTGAAGACCATCGGTGGTGTCGCTGCTACTGCCTCAGAGCAGTACCAGAAGGCCATCGTCGGCTACAAGCGACTCATGGTTGAGGGTACGTCCCGCAAGGGCTACCTCATGCACGTCCTCAAGCAGCAGAACCAAGCGCCGTTCCAGTCCTTCAAGGACGACGGTGTAGAGCTATGGCGCGTTGAGAACAAGAACGGCGTCATGGAAACCGCTCGACCCGGTGATGTGATGAGCAGTCCATCGAAGTACAACCTCACGGACGAGCAAAAGACCTACGTAGAAATCAACCACAAGATTATCGATGACATGGTTCAGGAGTTTCTCGACGCTGGCGGCGACCCGAAGATTCTTGCCGAGTTCGGCATCGAGAAGCGTGGCGAACACTACTACCCTCGCACGGTTGTCGGCAAGGACGGTTACGAGCTTGAGGGTCTATACGACCTCACCGGAAAGAAGGTTGGTACGCAGGAAAAGTCTCCTGTAAAGCGCAGCCTCGGTAGCAAGCAATCATTCGAGAAGCGCCGCAGTCACCCTACTGAAGCCGAGGGTGGTTTGGCTGGCGTCCAGTACGCTGACCACCTCACTGCCATGGAGAACTTTATCGATGCAATGAACTATCGCATCGCCGGTCTAAAGACGGTTGAGTACCTCAAGGCTACCGGTCTAGGTAAGACTGCCAAGCAGCTATCCAACTTTGATGACGAGGCCGCAGCCGAAGTTCTTGAAGAAGCGCGTCACCTCGCTGCCAAGGCAGAGCAAGACTTTAAGGCTGGTCGTATCACGCAGTCTGAATTGGACGCCGCTAACAAGACCTACGCCGACGAGAAGGCTGTCTACGACGCACGCCCGAAGACCGGTGTGGACGCCAAGCGTACTGCTGCCGTCATCACCGTGAAGGAGGCTCGTGCTGATGTACGAGCCGCACAGCGTGACCTAGATGACGCCAGTGCCCTCGTGAAGAAGGTCGGTAGTGGTAAGTCGCGCACCAAGAGCGTTGTCGAAGTCAACCACGCTGCCGACCGTGACGTTACGGTGCGTGAGGCCAAGAAGACTCTCGATGAGGCAATGCGCCGCAAGGACAGCTACCCGGACACAACGCCGGAAGACAAGAAGCTTGAGGCCGCGTTCCGTCACGCACTAGACAACTACGAGAAGCTCACCGCGCCGAAGACCACGAAGAAGACGTTCCGTATGGAGAACGGCAAGAAGGTGTTCTACAAGAACAGTACGCCGCGTGCTGTCGTCAGCAAGGCTGACCTACGTAAGGCTTGGTCAGAACTGGTCGCCGCACGTCGCGCACTCAGCAAGGACACCCTTGCTGGTCTAGACGCTGACTACAAGGTGAAGCGCCTTGAGGCTCGTAACAACGTACGTGAGGCTCTACAGGATAAGCGTGCCCTTGGTATCGATGACGCCAAGAAGAATGTCACCGACGCCGAGACTAGACTTGCTACTGCCCGTGCAAATCTCGCTGGCGCTCGCGGCATTGCTCAGAATGTCCGTCGCACCTCAGCCGCCATCGTACAAGCCAAGGCCAGTGCCCCCACCGCTGAAGCCTACAAGTTCGGTCTGGCCGGAGACATCATCCCGGTCAAGACTGCCAGCGGCATTCCGGGCCTACAGGGAACCATCTTCCCGGCGCAGGTTGCTGACGAACTCATGGCGGCGTTCAACGAGAAGGGTCTGGGAATCCCAGAGGCCGTCAAGCGCATGAACGACCACGCTCGAAGTAGCGGGGCTGGTGCTGACTTCGGTTATCTCTTCCTACAGGGTATCCCGGTTCTAGCCACCAACCCGGTTGCATGGAGCAAGGCTGTTTATCGCGCACTTCAGGCATTCATCACGCCGGAAGGTTACGCACGCTGGGCCGCAAGCAAAGCATCGGTCGCCCACGAGGCTGCACCATACGCTGGTCTGTTCACCGGCTCTGACTACTTCACCGCCCTCAAGGGTAGCCCAATCAAGCAACTCGCCAACAGTGACTTGGCCGGTGTTCCGGGTCTTGCTCGCAAGGCTGTCGGTAAGCCGATGCTCCGATTCGCCACCTCATTCGATGCCTTTCTAGACGCCAGCAAGGTGTACATGTGGGAGGGTATGTCTCCCCACATGAAGACCGCAGCCGACAAGGAAGCATTTGGTCGCCTCGTCCGCAATCTCACTGGTACAACGGACAGCAACCGGCTGGGTGTCACCGCAGGACAGCGAGAGCTTGAAGGCTTCCTCATGTTCTCACCGCGATTCACGAAGAGCGTGTTCGCCCTAGCCGCACAGGCTATGGAGAAGGGGCCAGCCGGTGCGCGTGCCCGTAAGAGCATAGCCACCATGCTTGTTGGTGCAACCATGATTTACGCCGCCACCAAGACCGCCCTCTACGAGAAGGGCATCATCGATGAGCCGCTCAGTGCTGAGGACTTCGACCCGACGAACGGTGGCCGCTTCATGTCAATCAAGATTGGGGACAACTACTACGGCATCGGCGGGAGCGTCCGCGCTGTCGTCCAGCTTGTCGGCGGTAGCGTAATGAACCCGACCAGCCTAGCGTCTACTGACAGCGGTAACAACCCGCTTCTCCGCTACGCTCGCGGTCGTCTCTCTCCTGCTGCCGGTCAGGCGGTCAACGTCGCCACCGGTAAGACCGTCGTCGGCGAAGATGTCAGCGACCGCAAGCAGTGGTTGCTAACTCTGCCTGACTCCTACATTCCGTTCGGTGCCCGTGCCCTCGCTGAGGGTGAAGGTGGCCTCGATGAGAAGTTCGCTTCATTCGCTGTCTCAGCAGCAGGTGGCCGTACGTATCCAGAAAGTGCCAACGAGTCCTTCAACGAAGCTCTCACGAGTGTTCTCAAGACGAGCAACATCGATGGCTTCAACGCTCAGGACAAGCGAGAAATCACTAAGTGGAGTGACCTCACGACCCAGCAGAAGGTCGGTATACTCACCGCTCATCCAGAACTTCAGGCCAAGCTCGATGCCAAGGATGCTGAGCAGTGGACGGAATACAAGGAGCTTGTAGACCAAGCTGCCAATGAGAAGGCCGAACTCGGTCACGCATGGGCAGTCACTCAGGCCCAGAGCGGCGGCGAGAAGGTAACTGAAAGCGACATCACTAGCGTCGAGTACCGAGAGGCACTTGAGAACATCAACACACGACTATCAGCCGCACGCTCAACTATGTTTGGCGGTAACCCGTTCACGGGCGAAGGCAGCACGGAATACGAAGCACCTAGCGGTACGCACCGACAGGCGTTGATGAAGACCTACTACGAGTACGTCACTCCGTCGAAGTACATGAACCCGGTCACCAACACACCGAACTTCGACATGAAGGACAAGCTTGAGGCCGAGTTCCTCGCTTCCCTAACAAGGGGCGACCGCGACATCATCGCCGAGGAGACGGCTGGTACAAGCTACGACGAAGTAGAGCGCCGCCTCAAGGCCGCTAAGTTCGAGTTCAGAGAATACTTCAGCATTCCAGATGCTCTCGCACAGGAGATGGGCTACGCCAACGCAGGAGAGATTATGCTCTCCGGTGACGAAGCACTCATCAAGAAGTTCGATAAGCAGGAGCGTGCCGTAAAGGAGGCGTACCGCGCAGCCAACCCAGAACTAGATGCCAGCCTCAAGCGTTGGGGCTATGTCACTACGCTAATGAGCGAGCGTGAACAGTCTGGCGGGTTCAAGAACAACTTCAAGCAAGGTTTTAAGAACAAGTTTGAATAAGACCGCAAACGAGCCATTGACAACTACTCTCATGTGCGGTATAATGGGGGTAGGAACTAAGAGCCTAAGGAGCTATAAACATGCCTGACGATGTAACCCCTGAGGCGCAGCCTAGCGCCGTCACCAACCTCCCAGCTAAGCCATCTGTTCGAGAAGTCTATGAGGCCAACCTCAAGGACGCCGAACTTCCTGCTCGCGAAGCAGCGCCCATCGCCGAGGACGTTGCCGCAGATGCCGACACCCCAGACACCCCGGACACTCCTGACGCCAGCGCATCTGAGGATGACGCTGAAGTAGACGCTGCTGCCGAAGCGGCTGTCGAAAAGGTCACCAAGAAGTCCAAGAAGGCCAAGGCTGCTGAAGAAGCCGCCGCCGCGAAGGCTGCTGAAGAAGCCGCCGCCGCTAAGGGCGACGAGGACGCCGGAGAGGACGCTGACGCCGAAGACGCCGCAGAGGACTCAAACGAGGACGCCCCGGAAGGCGACGGGGAGAAGACCGTAGCAGAGCAAGTTCTTGAACTGATGAAGGACAAGAAGACTCTGGCTGCTGCGCTCGACCAAGCCGGTGTCGAAGACATCATGGAGCTACCGCTCGTCAAGGAACTCCTTGGCCGTGAGCGACAGAGCGCCATTGACACCACCCGTGCTGAACTACAGCGACAGGCGTTTGAAGATACGGAAGTTACCAGCCGTCTAGAGCGTGGACGCAAGAGCGTCGATGAGTTCGTGACGGAGATGGAGAGTCTGCTCAAGGCTTACGAGGAGGACGAGGACGGAACTGCCGAACTGGCCTTCCCGACCGCTGAGAACATCCGTGGCCGCTTCAAGGAAGTAGCCGACGCAACCGTTGAGGCGTACCACGCCCAGACGTTTGCGGACATCGCAGAAGTCATCAATGCCCTGCCGGAACTGGCAGCGGCCACCCCGGAGATGCGTAACGAACTGGCGAAGTTCGCCGGTCGTCCCCCGCAGGAATGGCTAGGCGCACACCTCGAAGTCGCCCGTCAGTCCCTCTGGAACATCGCCCAGAACCAAGTCGCCGCCGCCGCTGAGAAGCGCATCGAAGACCAGAAGACGGTGCTAGAAGCAGCCCACAAGCTGGAAGTCGAGAAGCTGACCGAGAAGCACGAACGTGTCCTCGCGAAGGCAGTGGAGAAGGCTCGTACCAATGCACGGCAGGAAGCCATCGCGGATGCGGCCTCTGGCAAGCTCCCGCCGCGTGCCCCCAAGAAGGAGGCCGCAACCGAGATTGACGAGGGTGAAATCACCGGTAAGTCAATCGGCGACATCTTCAAGCAGTTGAAGTCTCAGGCTGAAAAGAGCGGAGCAATCTAATACGCCGACGAGGGTTCCTGAGTCATGGATTACAGCACCAATTTCGACGGTGACCTCCGTAGACCGAACCGCATCGTCACCATCTTTGGGGACATCGGCGAGTACGACGGTAGCGGAGTCACCGCTCTCGAAGTAGCGAATCGTGTGATTGAACTGGTACAGGACGACCACCACACGCCTATTTACGTTCTCATCAACAGTCCCGGTGGGAGTGTGCCTGACGGCCTCTCCATGCTGGACTCGTTCGATATGGCACGGTCTAACGGCTGCAAGGTCGTCACCCGGTGCCAAGGTCAGGCCCAGAGCATGGCCGCTGACTTGCTGATTCTAGGGGGAGACTATCGCTCCATCTCCCCTAACAGCTTTGTCATGGTGCATGGAGACTGGGACAAGGAACTCCGGTTTGGGGACTCTCTCGACCTAGAGAGCGAAGCCAGAATCCGAAGTATCTACACAGACCGCTTGCTCGACCTGTACGAGCAGCGCACGAAGAAGCTCCGCAAGTATTGGGCGAAGGTCTTACGAGACAGCCGCCCCGTGTATTTCAGTCCACAGGAGGCACTAGCTGCGGGTCTTGTGGACGTGATTGCATGAACAAGCTACGCACATCTATGCCCCCGTGGAAGCCGGGAGCAACCGGGGTCACCCGTACGGCTATGGCTGAAGTCTTCGGCGGTAAGACCGCGACGAAGTTCTCACTGCCGGGTGTGACTCTTCCAGAAGGGCTTTCCGAACCGCCAGCGACGAAGACGCGCAAAGTGAAACGGAAGAAGTAATGGCAATCTACCCAGAAGCAATCTGGCGACCCGGCCCTCCGAGTAAGACAGGCTACCCGGCCTACCCGGTGAACTTCACTCAAGGTGTTGTCTGCCACTCGATGGTTGGCTACTTCGGTGGAGCCATGGCCGAGTTGGACAAGCTGACACGCCGCGCAAGCTGGCACTTCAGCGTCAACTTTGACGGCAAGGTGTACCAGCACTACGACACAAAGCTAGTGACGTGGCACTGCGGTAGTGCCTATTGGAACGCCCGTCTTATCGGCATAGAACACGAGGGAGGCTACTCTCCTCACAACGAGCCGTTTACCTACCAGCAGCGCCTAGCCTCGGTCAAGCTCGTACGCTGGCTGGGTCTGACGCACGGATTTGAATTGAGTCGAGCAGCATGACCAAGACACTCTTCGAACATACGGAAATCGCACCACCATCGGACGCTACGTCCTGCCCCAGTACCCGTATCCCATGGAACTTCTACACGGAGGAAGATGACATGACCCCACAGCAAATCCAGCAACTCAACGAAGCCAGTGCCGGAATCATCAGACTTCAGCAGGACATCAACGGCCTCGCCAACGTTCTCGACGCCCTCCCGGCTATTCGGAACCAACTCCGCTACGTCTACGCCCTCGCTGGCAAGCCGTGGCCGTTCGGAAGCTAACATGCCTAACCGCGACCTCTACGAAGACCGCCGTCGCTCTGAAGCGTTCAAGAACGCGGCTGACGCTGCCAAGCGGAAGCTGTACCCGGAACTGTACTTTTCGGACGACCAGTACGAGATTCCAGCTTGCCGGGTCTGTCACGGGGTTCGCGCCCACACCGAGGCGTGCCAGCTACGGAACCCGGACAAGAAAGAGCGTGCCGAGGTAGACGACCTCCTGAAGATTGCCGGAGACAAGGAGTCGGTCGCCAAGAAGCCGGAAATCGAGACTCTCGAAAATCCCGCTCCTCCGACCTCAAATACCCCTTGACAAACCCTCTCATACGTGCTATAATGACAGTAGTGAAGAGCAGCCTCTTCTCTCGGTTCGCGAAACCAGCCTCTCGCATCTACGGGTGTATGAGTAGAGGTCAAAGGCAAGTAACGGACTATGAGCAGGGTCGAGGACATCGTATCCTCACAACAACCCTAGTTCTTGCTGTATCCAATCAGCACCGTCAGGGCGTACCCATCGGGTACGTCTATTTTTGTTGAGTAAACCAAAGCCCTAAGGAGGCACAAACCAATGGCTGGTAACGTCAATTACGACACGCTACAAACCACGACTCTCGAAATGTACTGCGAGCGCACGCTTCGCGACAACATCTTCGACAGCAACGCATTCTTCAAGCTCTTGAAGGAGAAGTCCCAGACCACGGTCAAGGGCGGCAACATCCTGCTTGAGCCGGTCATTTATGGCCGCAACGACACCGCTGGCTCGTACAGCGGCTACGACGCCTTGACTGCAACCCCGCAGGAAGGCTTCACGAACGCTCAGTTCGCATGGAAGCAGAACTTCGCTGGCATCATCATCTCTGGACTCGAAGACGACATCCAGAACCAAGGTGAGAGCGCCGTCATTGACCTCCTAGAGGCCAAGATGAAGCAGGCCGAGCGTTCCCTCAAGCGCGTTATGAACCAGCAGCTTTACGCTGATGGCACCGGCAACGGTGGTAAGGACGTGGTTGGTCTGGCTCTCGCCATCGACTCAGCCGGTACTTACGGCAACATCGCCCGTGCAACCAACACGTGGTGGAGCGCACAGGAAGTCGCCGTTGGTGGCGTCCTCGTCGTAGAAGGTGGTTCCACCTCTCTACAGCGCATGTACGACCTTGCAAGCAAGGGCGGCGGCGTTGAGGCAGCTGACCTCGGCATCACGACTCGCAACGTCTACGAGGCGCTTGAGTCGTTCTTCACCCCTGACCGCCGCTACAGCGACGGCAAGCTCGCACAGTTCGGCTTCAAGACCCTGAACTTCCGCGGCTCGTGCGACGTTACGTGGGACGAAGACTGCACCGCGCAGACCTTCTTCTTTGTGAACACCGACACCTTCAAGTTCGTCACGCACCCGGCGCGAAACTTCAAGGTTGACGGCCCGAAGCGCCCGACCAACGAGGACTCCAAGATTTGGCACATCCTCTGGGCTGGCGCTCTGACCTGCAACGAGCCGCGCCGCAACGCAAAGCTCACAGGCATCACCAACTAAGTGACTTAGGGGGAGTCACCTGACTCCCCCATAGCAACTCCGACGACGCCCAAGGGCGCGTTTCAAGGAAAGGTAACAACGACAATGGCTCTCACAGCAAAGGCCGCAAGCAGCGCACGAGCAACGTACGGCGACGGCGCAGGTATGAACCCTGCCGTCTCTACTGTTTCAGCAGGACGCGGAACGAAGCAGCAGAACTTCCGGGGCGAAGGCAACTACGACCCGAAGTACCAGCCGGGAGGCCCGGTGCAGAAGGTCGTCTACACGGCAATCTGGGACGACACCCTCGATGGTCACATTCCTGCCGCTGGCAGCATGGGCCTCGGTGTGTTCGTACCGGTGGGCTTCATCGTCACCGAAGTAACCTTCGATGTCGAAGTCGTACCTGTCGGCCCGACGAACATGTTCATCTCACTCAACGACGACGCTGACCTATCGGCTTCCGCCGCCATCTCAGGCGCTCCGTGGTCAACGGTCGGCATCAAGCACGGTGCTAACGCAGGTGCTTCAGCCGTCGAAGTCGCTTACACGGTTCAGGGGCCACTCGTGGTCACGACCGCCAAGGAAATCGCCATCGGTGGAACCGGTGCCGCCAGTTCTGCTGGCCGTGTCGTCGTCTACGTGGAAGGCTTCCAGCGACCGAGCGTCCGCACCCAAGGCGCAGCAATCAGCTAATGTGGGGGGAGGGTAACCTCCCCTTACTTCTCCGATGTGGGTCTAGTGCCCATTCAAGGAAGGATTCAGTCCAATGACCATCAAGACACGCAACATCGCTGATGACGCGGTTACCGCTGCAAAGCTCGCCGACGACGCCGTTGTGAACGCCAACCTCGCTGCCAATTCTGTTGACAGTGCAGAAATCGTCGCAGGTGCAGTTGACAAGACTCACCTCTCAGGTGGCTTCCTGAAGTTCGCCGTTGCCGCAGGGCAGGACGAAACGATGGACACCACCATCACGATTACAGGCATCGCAGCCGGTGACGAAGTGGTTCTGTTCGCAGTCTTCACGACCGCCGCATCAATCGCCTCTCTTGCGCTTCGAGCAACTACTGACGTGACGGCTACGGCCAACACTCTGACGATTGGCGCTAACGCCGCCAACAACACGAACAACCAGTACCTCGTCGCGTACCTCGACCTGACCTAATCCGATGGGGGGAGGGAAACCTCCCCCTCGTTCTGTTTCAGGCGATAAGAAAGAGAGACAAAGAATGCCTCTATATGATATGAACTGTTCAAACTGCGAAACAGTCATTGAAGTTCGATGCATGTTCTCGCAGCGGGAATCCTGTGAATGTGGGACATGTGGGAACACCCTCACCCCCCTCTTCACCCCCAACACGAACATCTTCATACGCGAGTCGTTCCGGCACTCCTTTAGTGAGTTGACCGGATATTCGAGTGAGAAAGAACTGCTCAAGGCTAACCCAGACCTCGTGCCTCACAGCGAACTCAACAACATTGAGTCAGCGCGTGACCGTATGGAACGAGAAGGCCGGGAAGCCGATGCCAAAGTAGCAGACATCGAACACGCCCTGATGGCTCAGGGCAAAATGAAGAAGCCCAAGAGTGACGGTAAGGCCATCAAGGTCACCGTCTAAAGGAGACAGACATGACGAAGCGAAAGACCGCCCCAGCAAACACCACCGAAGGCGACGTGACGGCAGTAGCCGCCCCGGCACCCCAGACGGAAGCTGACGCTACCGCAGTGCTGAACCGCATTCTCGCAGAGATGCAGGGACTCCGCACCCGTGTAGAGGCTGCTGAGGCCGCGAAGACAGACCTAGAGGCGCAGCTAGCGTCGGCATCAGCCAATGCACTAGCCATCGCCAACCAGCGACCGGCCACGCCGAGTGCGTGGGTTGAAGTCCGAGGAGACGGCCCAGAGCGTAACGTCGAAGCCAAGCTCGACGCTATGGAACGGTCAGCCGAAGACAACAAGGAGCTGTTCGACCGCGAGCGAACCCGTAACATCCTTCTGGGACTCCCGGTGGATGACATCGAGTTCCTCTGCGAGACGTGCGGTACAGCACCGGAGCCTCAGACGCAAAAGGCGTATGACCAGCACCAGAAGAAGCATGAACTTGAGGCGGGTCGTTCAATCGGCAAGCGCCGATAACAAGGAGCAATCGTAATGCGTGACTTCCATCTACTCGGCACGGTAACTATCGCCGACTCAGCAGCCGTTTCAGACGCTATTGCTATCCCGGCTGGATACACTGTTGCCGCTGTGGATGTCGCTGCATCATGGACTGCGGCTGACCTCGGATTCCAGTTCTCCACGGACGGTGGTACAACCTTCGTAGACGTGTGGTCTGGCATTGGTACAACCACTGCCCGTAGTCGCTTGACCGGTGTTCCGGCCACGGCTGCTTTCATACCGCTACCGAAGGCCATCTTCAATGAACTGGCACTCGGTACGTCTGTGAAGGTCACTTCCATCAACGCAGCGTCTAACGCTGACGTAAACCAAAGCGGCGTTGCTACGGTACGCATCTGGGTAGCACGGGCGGAATAATGGCAGAGACGCCGCAAGAACAACCGCCAGAAGTAGTCCAGAAGGTGGCCGCACAGGCCAGCTTTGATGCGCTCCTCATCGAGTCTCTTCGCGACATCCGTGACTCTGTAGGCCGTGTGGAAGACAAGACCGACCACACCAACCGACGTATGGATACGCTCATTGACACGACCAACCATCGTCTCGATGACTTCCGTCTCTCCATGGATGCTCATCAGCGTGAAGTCCGCGTGGCTATCGGTGGTAAGGCAGACAAGGAAGACCTTCCGCAACTTGTCGCGGCACGGCTCTTGAACAACAAAATCATCAAGTGGGCCATCGGCGGTATCTTCGGAGCCGTCGCCGGAACCGCTGCTGTACAACACTGGTGGGGAGACATCACCAGTCTCTTTGGGTTCTAATGAACACCGGAGGAAGTGTGTCTCCAACTGGCCGACTGAAGGCCAAGCACATACGCCCTTGGGGGGTAAGAATGCGACTACTACGAGAGCGCGTGGAGAACTTGAAGAAGTTCGGTAAGCGTGTACTGTTCACAATCTCAGCAATTCCGGCTGGCTTGCGCGGCGAGCTTACTGTTGCTCGCGCCGAGCTTTCAGCCGTTTTGATTCGTGCTGATGGCACCGAAGTTAACTATGGTGTCGTATCTCGTAAGAAGGTTACCCGCGCATTCGTCCTCGACATCGTTGATGCGATGGTGGACGCTGCCGGTGCCGGTCAGCACCCGAAGTTCAATGACTACAAGTTTCACGACTCCGGCGTAGGCACAACTGCTGAGGCCAACACGGACACCGACATGGAAACCACGGACGGTGAGGCTCGTGCTACTGGTACGCAGGTTGACAACAGCACCGCATCCCAAGGACTCTACACCAGCGTAGGTACTATCCCATACACGTCCACGAAGGCAATCACGGAACACGGCATCTTCAATGAGGCCACGGGCGGGGTTCTCCTCGACCGCAGCGTGTTCGCTGTCATCAACGTGGTATCTGGCGACAGTATCCAGTTCACCTACACGTTGACCATTAACCCTGAAGCCTAAGGGGGTTCGATGGTACGACTAGCCAACTTCTACATCCCAAACGACGCAGACGCAGCGTTCGGCGACCAAGCGGAGCCGGATAGCCGAGACTTTGACTGGCTTGCAGCCGGTCTACGTTTGCGTGGCGTTCGTAACGGTGGAGAAGTAACGGCTCAGGGCACCCCAGACATGACCGTGGATGTTGCCGCTGGTGACGCCTCATGGGACGGTAACGACTCCATGAGTTGGGTGATGAAAGACAACCTTGCCATCGCCGCCGCCGACGCCACTCACCCTCGCTTCGACCTTGTTGTGGTCGATGAGTCCAGCAGCACAGTCATCGTCATCACAGGCACCCCGGCTGCACA
>Ga0187893_10010767_pt1 | contig 13493 bp, 6 predicted proteins | sample MA1701074metaG_FD_139574 | JGI IMG/M metagenome (GOLD analysis project Ga0187893, IMG submission 139574) | White microbial mat communities from a basaltic lava cave in the Kipuka Kanohina Cave System on the Island of Hawaii, USA - MA170107-4 metaG ...
ATCCGCGTCTCATCCGGGGACCACGCGGAATGCGTCACGGATCCTCCGGTAATCGTCGTGATTTGCCGCGGTGAACCTGATCGATCCATCGGGTACGTCCAAAGATTTCGGGTCCCGGCCGCCGGACTGTTGTAGAGCAGTGAAACGCCGCGAGGCGAAAGATGCTGCCAGAAAGGCGATTGAGTCGAATCCAGCAGGCGAAAGGCGGCTTTCGAGTTAGCCGCCGGATCGCCGCGCCAGGGCGCCTGCCAGATTTCCCGCTGAATGGTCTCCAGGGTTGCAACCATGCGTTTGCCATCTCTGGAAATGCTGGGAGAGACCAGACGGGAGTTCACGTTTAACGAAATCTGGCGCTCTGGTCCGCCGCTCAGCGATACGATTCCAAGATCCATCGTATCTGACAGTGGCGCGGAGTCGACAGGAGCGCGCGAATAGACCAGTCCTGAGCCGTCGGGAAGCCAGGCCTGCGAATAGATTCCTCCGGAGGAGTATCGCGTGGCGGAGCGGATGGCGCCACCATTCAGATCTAGAACGAACAAGTTCCGGGTCTCGAACAACTCCCCTTGTGCGAACGCCAGGCTGCGCCCGTCGGGAGAGAAACTTACAGTTCTGATGCGCGGTCCTTGATGCACTTGTTTGGCGGAGGTTCCGTCGGACTGTGCAACCTCGACTATGCTTACTCGCCGTTGGTAAGCCAGGCGTTTTCCATCGCCAGAAATCGAAATGCCTTGAGCCCCATCCAGGATCTTGCGGGGGCGTCCCCCAAGAGCCGGGATGATCCATAGGGAGGTCGGCAGGGCTCCGAGCCAATCCCTCTCTTCTTCGCCGCGGACGAAGTAGATTGACTCACCGTCCGGAGCGAATACAAGATCAGATTCCACGAATTCGTCTTTTGTAATCCGGACCGGTTCTCCCCCGGAAACCTGCCTGATCCAAATATCCGCAACGCCGCCGTGATCCGAAACAAAGGCAAATAGCCTTCCGTCGGGGGAAATGGCGCCAGCCCGCTCGTTGCCTCCATAGGATGTGAGCGGAACAATGCGGGGCTGGGGCAGCGGAGCGGGCTGGGCAGTAACAAGGATTCCGAGGGACCGAAGCGCGAAGTAAACGATCACAACCCCTGCAAGCGTAAGACTGGAACCGAGGAGAAAATATGCAGCGGGAGGCCACGCACCGGCCGGCTTTGATTTAGAAGCCGCTCCCAAACGCAGGCGTCTTAGGTCTACCGCGATATCGCCGGCGTTTTGGTATCTTGTCCCTGCATCCTTGCTGAGGGCCTTTGCCACAATCCGGTCGAATTCGACCGGCAGGCCCGAACGCAGTGCGGTTGGCGGCTCTGGTTCTGCAGTGAGAATCGCGTTGGCCACCGCGGCCTCCTGCTCACCGCTGAAGGGAAGTTGTCCCGTGACCATTTCGTGGAGAACCGCCCCAAAGCTCCAAATATCCGTCCGGCGGTCCACGGGTTTTCCTTGCACCTGTTCCGGAGACATATAAGCCGGAGTGCCCATGCTCACTCCGCTTTTGGTGAGCCGGGTCTTGTCTGCCAACGCAGCCAGGCCGAAGTCGGTAATCTTCACCTGTCCCTTCAAAGTGAGCAGAATATTTCCGGGTTTGATATCCCTGTGCACGACGCCCTTTGCATGGGCCTCGGCCAGTCCTTCGCAAATTTGCCCGGCGATTTCCAGCGCCTCTTCCAACTTTAATGGCCGCTCTTTGATTTTCTCCTTGAGCGTTGGCCCTTCGACGAATTCCATCGCCAGGAACCCATGCTCTTCGTCGATTTCAAACAGCGTGCAGATGTTGGGATGATGCAGCGCCGCCGCGGCTTGCGCTTCGCGCAGGAAGCGTTCGCGCAATTCGGGTTCCTGTTTGAGCAGAAACTTCAGCGCAACCGTGCGGCGCAGCTTCGTATCTTCGGCTTTGTAGACCGCACCCATGGCGCCCTCGCCGAGCTTCTCGAGGATGCGGTAATGGGAAATGGTTTGGCCGGTCATGCCGCAATATGGACTTTAGCTGATTCTATCCGGTTCCACGCATGTCATTTTTTAGCCAGCTCGATCAGCACAACGTCGGCGTTCCCTCGAATGCGATCAAAGATGATGCGTTTCCCATCCGGCGTCACGTCGAAGCTCTGAGTATTGAATCCATGTTGCAACTCGGTCAGCTTACGGGAATTCCCGGATGCCAGGTCAAGCAGCCAGAATTGCTGCCGCGGAGCGTGACCTTGCAGAAAAACCATCCCTTTCCCAGCGGGTAGGAAGCGGTAAACATCCGTCCTGCGTTCGATGGTCAGGTCAGGGAACGGTAGAGGTTTTCCTTCCGGCGTCATCGCCCTCAATTTGTGAGATCCCCCGACATCGGCCTCCGTGTGAACAATCATCGTCCCGTCGGGGGACCATACGGGATGCGAAGCCTGGATGTCCAACAGCTTTCCAGTCGAGCCGCCGTCCACGGCCACTTTGAAAACCCGGCTGCCCTGGCCCTGCTCGCCGGACACTACCAGCCATTTGCCGTCAGGGGACCAGGATGGGGCGCTCCGCACATCGAAGGAATCGGATAATGTGCGCAGATTCGAACCGTCCGAGTTCATTAAGTACAACCCGGCCCGGTTATTGCGGCGGAACGAGAAGGCGATCAGTCGGCCGTCCGGAGAAACGGCCGGTGGGGCGGCCAGCCCGCCGCCCGTTGCCTTCCACAACTCAGACGCCCGGCTTGCCGACTCACGGCGCCACAATGCGTGCGCCGGACCGGAACCCGCCAAGTAGAGAATCTGATCTTTCCAAACCCGAGGCCCCTGCGCTTGCGTATTTGGCGTGGCCACTCTTTCCACCGCGGATTCATCGGCGATTCCACCCGTAATGGGAACGGCAAACAGCCCCGCTGTCGGACTCAACATGGTTGCAACCAGGCGCCGCGGGCGGCCTGGCCCCGGATGGTCTAAGGATACTGACGTGTATTGTTCCAACCCCGTGGAGGCGGGGCGCGGAACGCGGTCCAGAAGGTCCATTACATAAAGCCTGGAACCGGACCCATCATCCGCGGTCGCGATATAGAGTAGGTTCTTCTCATCGAGTAGCGCTGGATAGCGGACGCGGGAATTGTGATGCGTGATGCGCTCAGGCCTCCCTCCCACCGACGGAATGCGCCACACATCCATTTGATCCGGCGGGTATCCCATAACAAAGTATATGAAGCTTCCGTCCGGAGACCATACTGGAAAATGGCAGTGGCCGCCGGCCTGCGCCCGGAAGATCTCCTTCCGATTCATGCCGTCGGGGTCACTGATATAAATCGGGTCACCGGCTTCCGCTGGATGATATACAATGCGGCGTCCATCCGGGGACCATGCAACGCTTACCGCATCCAGAATTCGCCGTGGCGTCCCTCCGAATGCGGGCATAAGGGATGTAAACACGGGAAGCCGGCCACGCGTCCATTGGTGGAACCAGATTTGGCTCGCATCCGGCGTGAACCCAAGGCCTACAGTATCGAAATTGGACAAGTCGGGCGAGTTTCCTCGTGAAAGATTCAGAAAATCCTGGGTTCCCACATGTGTGACCCAGATATCGTACTGGCCGTCTCTGTCCGACAGGAATGCGACCAGCTTCCCGTCCGGCGAGATGGCGGCCTCGATCTCCATTCCATCAAAATCGGTAACTCGCGAATACCGGGCGCCCTCCAATGGGTTGCGCCATTGCTGAGTGAATCGCAAGAACCACAAACCGCCCGCGAGCGCCGCGGAAATGGCGGCGGCAATCGCCACCCATGCCGCCATTCTTCGGCGAGTCCGCCCCCGCGGCGTAACCCGCGCCCTGGAATTCGCCTGCAAGTCCACAATCAGATCGGCCGCGTTCTGATAGCGTTCGCCTGGGTTCTTTGCCAACAGCTTCGCCATCACGCGGTCGACGCCGATTGGTAATCCGGACCGCAGCGCCGTGAGCGGCTCGGGATCGACGTGGACAACCCCGTACGTGATCGCCTGCTCACTTTCCCCTGAAAACGGCACCCGGCCCGTCAACATCTCATACAACACGGCGCCGAGCGACCAAAGATCCGTGCGTCTGTCGAGCGGATCACCCGTCGCCTGCTCTGGCGACATGTACGCGGGGGTGCCCATGCTCACCCCGCTTTTGGTGAGCCGAGTCTTGTCCCCCAATGCCGCCAAGCCGAAATCCGTAATCTTCGCCTGCCCTTGCGGCGTAAGCAGAATGTTTCCGGGCTTGATGTCGCGATGCACCACCCGCTTTTCTTGCGCCGCTTGCAGACCTTGAGCGATCTGGATTGCCAAATCCAGCGCCTCTTCCAATTTCAGCGGGCGCTCCGCGATCTTCTCCTTGAGCGTTGGCCCTTCGACGAATTCCATCGCCAGGAACCCGTTCTCTTCGTCGATTTCAAACAGCGTGCAGATGTTGGGATGATGCAGCGCGGCGGCGGCTTGCGCTTCGCGCAGGAAGCGTTCGCGTAGCTCGGGCTCCTGTTTGAGTAGAAACTTCAGCGCAACCGTGCGGCGCAGCTTCGTATCTTCGGCTTTGTAGACCGCCCCCATGGCGCCCTCGCCGAGCTTTTCGAGGATGCGGTAATGAGAGATGGTTTGCCCTGTCATGCAGCCCAGCCGCAATGGCAACTCTGGTCTATAGACTAAAATAACCTACTGCCTTACCCGCGTCATTGGCACGGCTTATTTATTTCTTAAACTCTGCAAGCCAGTTCTGTACTACGACAACGCTGCTTGTAGCTTTGGCCGTATCCTGTACGACTACGAAGCTTTTACCGCCCGGCAAGACGTCGTAGCCATCATTGAGGCGGAACATCTGGCTGGCCCCGTCGAACAGTTTTTCCGGCGGCGAGCTACGGAATCCTTCCTTCGTGTCAATCTTCACACTCATCAGCACGTTGCTCTCTATGAAGAATAACTCGTCACCGCTTGGGCTCCATCGTGGGATGCCGCCTCCATTCGCGGAAATAATCCAACGGCCTTCGCCGGATGGGTACAACTTCACATAAACCTCCGTCCGCCTGGATTCATTGGAGGTGTAGGCGACGTATTTTCCGTCGGGGGACAAGACAGGGGAAAGTTCGTCGGCAGGACCAAGGACGAAGGGCGCCGGCGGACTTTCTCCGGGCTTCAGATGCCATATGTCATAGCTGCTGTTGTCCGGAGCCCGTCTGGCGTAAACCACCACGTTACTCACTCCCCAGTGAGGATTAGAAGGTGAGCCGTCAGCGTTGATAACTTCAAGGACCTTCGATTCCTCAGACGAAATAACGGCCAATCTGCCGCTCGATCGCAGCACCAACCTTTTTCCGTCAGGAGACCATGACGGTTGCGCCTCCACAGATGCCGCAAAAGTGAGCCTTTTGCGAGTATTCTGAGCCAGATCGTATTCCCAAATGTCCCAGTTCCCATCCTCGCGGCTCTTCGCCGCGACTCGCTTACCCTTTGCGGAAACGCTGGGTTCGCTCAGTTCACGGTAGGCCATCCGAGTCCTTTGGATGATTTGCCCCGCTCGATCCACGACCGAGAGATGGGCAGGTGGGTTCACCCCACTCCAATAGGCCAACGTTCCGTCGCTCGCCATGCTGACGGTTGACCCATCTGCGGCCACTTGAAACTGGTTCCCAAGGATTCGCAAGTTAACCATGTCGAACGCGACTGCCCAAACACCCATGCGATTCCGGTCAAAGCTGAACAGCACATGCCCGCTGGGGGCATAAACGGGAACCGTGAGCCGCTCATCCGCCGATTTCGAGATTACTGCCCTCGTCTCGCCACGGACGGCGATCAACCGATATCCGGTAGTTTCGCGATCGTGCGTCGCACAGAGCAGAGTCTTCCCGTCCGGAAGCCAATGCGGATCGTGAAAATCGAATTCACCGAGTCTGGAATCGGGTTTTAGAAAAACCTTTGGCTCACCTCCCGCGGCAGACACTTCGAATAATCCCAACTGGTAGATCCCCAAAACGATGGATCCCTCGGCGTTCCAAGTGGCTCCGAAGAAGTCCCCTCCGAACCTGCCAATGAGCACGCCGGATCCTCCTCGAACCGGAGTCTTCCACAACGATCTGCCGATAGCGTATCCGATCCACTCACTATCCGGAGACCAAAAAGGCCGGTGGGCGCCGTTCGTATCTCGCAGCGCGCGCGGTTGAAGCTGGCTGAGCTCGCGCACCCATAATTGTCTTTCGCTTACATAGGCGACTTTCGTGCCATCAGGTGAGATCGCCGGGTATGACACGTTGGCTCCCAGGGTTAACTCGAACTTGCGCGTTTGGGAGTCTACCGGATTCGGGTTTCGAATAGCCGCCATCCAGGCAACAGCGGCGATCGCCGCGGTTCCCGCCGCAATGGCCGCAAGCGCCGGCCAGCGCCGTCGCGGGGCCGGAGCAGGAGCGCCAGGTTTTATGGCCCGCAAATCTACCAGGAGATCGGCCGCGTTCTGATATCGTTCCCCGCTGTCTTTCGCCAAGGCTTTGACTAACAGCCGGTCTATCGTCAGAGGAAGTCCAGACCGCAGCGCGGTGAGAGGTTCCGGCTGCGTATGGACAATGGCGTAGGCAACCGCGGGGTCTGTGTCTCCACCAAATGGCAGACGGCCGCTCAACCTCTCGTACAGCACCACACCGAGCGACCACAGATCCGCCCGTTTATCCACTTCTTCGCTCTGGACTTGCTCCGGCGACATGTAGGCCGGCGTACCCACGCTCTCCCCGCCCTTGGTGAGCCGAGTCTTGTCCGCCAACGCCGCGAGACCGAAATCCGTAATCTTCACTTGCCCCTGAAGCGTAAGGAGTATGTTGCCGGGCTTGATATCACGGTGCACAATGCGCTTCCCGTGCGCTGCATCCAGGCCCTGCGCAATCTGGATGGCTAGATCGAGCGCTTCCTCTAGCTTCAGCGGGCGTTCCGCGATCTTCTCTTTGAGCGTTGGCCCTTCGACGAATTCCATCGCAAGAAACCCGTGCTCTTCGTCGATTTCAAACAGCGTGCAGATGTTGGGATGATGCAGCGCGGCGGCGGCCTGCGCTTCGCGCAGGAAGCGTTCGCGCAGCTCGGGCTCCTGTTTGAGCAGAAACTTCAGCGCAACCGTGCGGTGAAGCTTCGTGTCTTCGGCCTTGTACACCGCGCCCATGGCCCCCTCCCCGAGCTTTTCGAGGATGCGGTAATGGGAAATGAGTTGTCCGGTCAATCTGTTTCTATGCCTCAGTCCGGGATCTTCAGTCGCTTAACGAGGGCCTGAAAGCGCGGATCATGGCGAACGGAATCGAATTTTGGATCGAACTTGGTGAAAATGACAAGGTCGCGTTGTTCGAAGGCCTTCTCCAGCCAGGAAAACCCGAGGTCCTTTTCGCCCAAAGCAAAATAAGCCGTCGCGATGTCGTAACCAAACCGCATTTGAGACGAGTCTGTCACGAGCCCGCTTAGGATTTTGCGCGCCTCCTCGCGACGGCCCATCAGTGCGTAGACTCTAGCCAGCCCAGGGCCAAACCCGCGTTGCTTTTTTTGCGCCTCGAGGGCCCGCGGATAATCACCCATCGCATCGTACACATTCGAAAGTCGGTTGTAGGCGGAAAAGGTTTGGGGATCCAGTTCGATGGCCCGCTCGCAACGCGCCTTTGCCTCCGGATACTTCCTGGCCCGATACAGAATTCGGCAATACGAGGAGTGTACGGCGGGCGCCAGCGGGTCAAGCGCGACCGCTCGCTCCATCTCGGAGATCGCCTCGGGAAAGCGGCCAAGCGCCATCAGTAGCTGTGCGTATCCCCATCGTGCGTCCAGGTTGTTCGGCTCCAGTTGAAGCGCCTTGCGGTAGTTTTTTTCCGATGCGGCCCATTCCCAGTCGTAGCCCATCTCGAGAGACGCGACCGCACCATAGGCCGCAGCCAGCTCCGGATCCAGTCCAACGCCTTCTGCCCGGCCTCACGCGCTTTGGGCAATACCTGGCGAAAACCATACGCACCCCACACGCCTCGTTGCCGCCAGGCGTCGGAGAGGCCGGCCCAGGCTGCGGCGAATTTCGAATCCAACTGGATGGCGCGTTCAAACTGCCGTATCGACTCGACCAGATCGCGCTCGTTGGCGCGCAAGTAGTGGTACCGGCCTCGCAGATAGGTGTCCTGCGCCTCCCGGTTCCCGCTCTGCGCCCGCCTGAGGCGGGTTAACTCCGCCGGCGTGATGGCTGCTTTGATTTCCTCTGCCACGGCTCGCGCGACTTCGCTTTGCAGCAGCAACACATCGGACAAGTCACGATCATAGCTTCGGGCCCACAGGTTGGCGTCCGTGGAGGCGTGAATCAGTTGTACGGACACCCTGACGCGCTGATTGGAACGCTGAATCGATCCTTCCAGCACTCCGTCGACGCCGAGCTCAGAGCCGATTTCGGACAATGCCTTGTTGGCATTCTTGTAGCGCATCGCGGAGGTGCGCGAGATGACTTTCACAGACCGGATCTGCGCCAGACTGTTGATGAGCGCCTCCGTAGTCGCATCGGAGAAGAACTCCTGCTCAGGGTCGCCGGAAAGGTTGCGGAGCGGCAGCACGGCCAGGGATCGGATCTCCGGGCGGCGCGAATCCGCCAGCCCGGGAAAACCGAACTTCCATGCGGCCCATCCTCCCACCGCAATCAAAACAAACAATGAGGCCGCGCCGGCATAGCGCAAGCGGCGGCGCTTCCAATGCTTTGCTTTTACGGCCGTTTCCTGCTTGCGCTGGAACTCCCTTAGGTCTACCAGCAGATCATCCACGTGCTGATACCGCGCACTTGTCTCCTTGGCCAGAGCTTTGTCAATCACCCGCTCGAGCCTCATGGGCAATCGCGAGCGGCGCGCAGTAATTGGCTCAGGCTCTTCATACAGGATCGAGTGCGCGACCGCGGCTTCATTGTCACCGGCAGAGGGCGGACTGCCAGCGAGCATCTCATACAGCACTATACCCAGCGACCAGATGTCGGTGCGCCGGTCGCTCGACTCGCCTTTGGCCTGCTCCGGCGACATGTAGGCTGGCGTTCCCAGCAGCGTGCCGCTTTTGGTGATCCGCGTGCGATCCGCCATCGCTGCCAGACCGAAGTCGGTGATCTTCACCTGCCCTTTCGGCGTCAGTAGAATATTTCCCGGCTTGATGTCGCGATGCACAATTCCCTTTTCGTGCGCCGCCTGCAACCCTTCACACACCTGCACAGCGATCCCGAGCGCATCCTCCAGCTTCAGCGGGCGCTCCGCGATTTTTTGCTTGAGCGACGGCCCTTCGACCAGCTCCATCGCCAGGAATCCATGTTCCTCATCCACTTCGTAAACGGTGCAAATGTTGGGATGATTCAACGCCGCCGCCGCGCGCGCCTCACGCAGGAACCGCTCCCGCTCTTCGGCCCCCTCACCGCTTAGAAACTTCAGCGCTACCACGCGGCCGAGCTTTTCGTCTTCGGCCTTGTAGACGGCGCCCATCCCGCCCTCGCCGAGCTTCTCGAGGACGCGGTAATGGGAGATCGTTTGCCCTGTCATTTTTCGGCTACCGGTAGTTCTCGATTACGTAAATGTCGCCTTCATCCGTCGCGCGCGTATACAGAATCCGCTTGCCGTCCGCCGAGAACCCGCCATTGTGCGCATGCCATGCGCCTTGCCCACGGGTAAGTTGCTCCGGCGGCCCCGCCGGCAATGGCAGCGCGCCGCCTTTGGCGGTTAGCCGTAACAGGTAGAGTTCCATGCTGCGGCCGCTAAGCCCTCTGCAAAATGTCAGCGCCTCTCCGTCCGGTGAAACGGCCGGTTCCGCATGCATGCCTGTGCCAAGAGAGGACTCCTTGCCAGTTAACAGGTTTGCCACGCGCAGCTCTGGAGGAACCCCGCCCTCTTTGCCGGGCCGCAAATAGATCACGTGCCTGCTGTCCCGATACCAGCCGAAGTTAAGCACGCCAAAAAGGCGTGGCTCGGCCTGACTGCCATCGCGCTTGGCGATCCATAATGCGCCGCCGCGGTCGCTGTCAGCCAGGTATCCAATCCAGTCACCGTCAGGGGACCACTTCGGGGCGCCTGGCCGCACTTCGTCCTGCCGAAGCCTTCGCAACCCGCTGCCGTCCGCCTTCATGATCCACAACTGCCGGCCTTTCTCCCGATTGGAGACGAACAGAATCTCGCGGCCATCCGGGGACAAATCTGGCGCCGTATCCGCCCCTGGATGATTTGTCAACTGCCGTTCTTCTTTGGTCTCGAGATCCAGTTCCCAGATTTCCGTGTTGCCGGTTCTATTGGACTGGTAAACAACCTTCCGCTCGTCTGGTGATAGACGCGCCGGAAAGTTGTTCCCACCATGAAAAGTCAACTGTGTTTCCCGCCGGTTGTGCAATTCCATTCGATAAACATCGGTCTGATGCCTCACTACGTCGTATGCGAGCTTGCCGGTCCGGCCAGTTGAGGGACTCTGGTCCGGTCCCGGACCCGACGTGATTTGCCGCACTCGCCCCGTCGCCAACACCACTTCCCACAAATTGATTGCTCCCGACCGGTTCGAAGAAAACACAATCCTCCGGCTGTCTGGCGACCAGGCAGGACCCAAATTGAGGTGTTCTTCCTCCAGCACAGTCTTCGGTTCTCCCCCGGCCGCCGTCGCCACCATCAACTTTGCGCCTCGGGCAAACGCGATCGAGCCGCCATCAAATGACCAGGAGGCTGAAACATCATTGGCGCCGCGCCCTGGCTGGGTGATCCGGGTCTCGCTTCCGGTCACCAGATCGATTTTCCACACCGCCATGCCACCGGACTGAAATCGTGAAAACAGCAGTTGACGCCCGTCGGGCGACCAGGGGAAAGCGCCCAGGTTGTCCCGGCCTCTCCGTTCGAGAGGTTCATGCGTCTCCGCTACTTTGCGCTCCGATCCGCCCAAGGCCGGCATCACATAGACACTCACGCGGCCGTCCCTATTGGACACAAATGCGATTTGGCGTCCATCCGGCGACCAGCGCGGAAGATAGTCGTCGGCGCTATGTTTCGTCAGCCGCACAGGCGCTCCGCCACCCGATGGCATCACAAACAGGTCCAGGTTTCCGGACTGGTAGTGGCTGTAGGCGAAAAAGCTTCCGTCCGGCGACCAGCACGGCTCCACTTCCATACCACCAAAGCTGGTCAACGGACGGATGGACCAAACAGTCTCCCTGGTTTGCACTTGCGCCATCCTTATCCATGCGATCAGGCCGGCCAGGACCACGGCAAATGCGATCGCGCCAACCAGGACCCAGCTCCGGATGCCGGCTTTGCCGGTCCGGCTGGTTTCCGTCTTTTCAAGGAGCGCCAGGGTGTCCACGCGCATCTCCTCAACATGCTGGTAGCGGCCCCCCGGGTCCTTCCGCAGAGCTTTGGAAATGATCCGATCGAGTTCGACGGGCACGCCCGAGCGCAACGCCGTCACGGGCTCAGGATCTTCGTGAACGACGGCATAGCTCACGGCATGTTCCGTTTCACGGGCAAACGGCAGACGGCCGCTGAGCATCTCATACAGCACTATGCCCAGCGACCAGATGTCGGTGCGCCGGTCGCTCGACTCGCCCTTGGCCTGCTCCGGCGACATGTAGGCCGGCGTGCCCATAAGCGCGCCAGTCTTGGTAATCCGCGTCCGGTCCGCCATCGCCGCCAGACCGAAGTCGGTGATCTTCACCTGCCCTTTCGGCGTCAGTAGAATATTTCCCGGCTTGATGTCGCGATGCACAATTCCCTTTTCGTGCGCCGCCTGCAACCCCTCGCACACCTGCCGGGCGATCCCCAGCGCCTCATCCAGCTTCAGCGGACGCTCGGCGATTCTCTCCTTGAGCGACGGCCCTTCGACCAGTTCCATCGCCAGGAACCCGTGTTCCTCATCCACTTCGTAAACGGTGCAAATGTTGGGATGATTTAGCGCCGCCGCCGCGCGCGCCTCACGCAGGAACCGCTCCCGCTCTTCGGCCCCCTCACCGCTTAGAAACTTCAGCGCCAACACGCGTCCCAGCTTTACGTCCTCGGCCTTGTACACCACTCCCATCCCGCCTTCGCCGAGCTTCTCGCGGATCCGGTAGTGGGAGATGGTTTGCCCTGTCATTTCCGGTTCAACTCGATGAGCACGATATCTGAGTTTTCGCGCATGCGGTCGAAGAGGATCGTTTTCCCATCGGGGGAGACGTCGAAAGTGCGCATGATAAAGCCGGTCTGGAGGTTCGAAAGCTTCCTAATCTCTCCTCTGGCCATATTGAAAAGATAAAACTGCTGCCAGGGCTTCGACCCCGCCATGAAAACCAGGTGACTGCCATCGGGCAGGAAACGGATACGCTCACCTTGAAATCGAACCCGCAATCCTCCTGTTTTGGGGTATCCCTTTAAATCCTGATCGATTTCGCTTGAAAAGGCCGGTTTCGGCAGTTGGAACGGGGCTCCATCGGGCCGGACCGCGTTTATGGTTTGATATCGTCCGACGGTGTCTACACAGTAAACGATCACGGAACCGTCAGGTGACCATACCGGGTTGGACGAAGGCTTGTCCACCAAGCGCTTGGGCGCTCCGCCTGCCACAGGAACCAGGAACAGACCTCGAGTTTCCCCTTCGATACCTCCCACCGCGATCCAGGTGCTATCCGGCGACCAGGCAGCCGAACCGCGCACGTCAATGGATTCGCCTAAAGGACGCACTCCATTTCCATCCGAGGTCATCACATAAAGGCCCGTGCGGCCCTGTTTGCGATACGAAAAACAAATCTGGCGGCCATCCGGTGAAATGGCCGGCGGATACGTCACGGCCCCGTCGACTGCTTTCCATAGCTCCGTGGCAAGGCCATTTTGGAACTTCCAGATGCCGTAGCCAGTCCCTTTGGAAGACAAGTAAACGTAGTAATCCTTTCCGTACCGTGGCCCCTGCACCCGTATGGAGGACGAGGTGTAGCGCTTAGCCGAGGACTCCTCGACCGGGTGCTTGCCGATGGGAATAGTCCAAAGGCCGGAGGTGGGGTTTGCCACCGTTGCCACCAACCGTCGCCGGTCGGCGCTGGCGGCGATCGACGTGTATTGCTCGGTACCCACAGTGACGCGCCGTGACACACCACGCCCGGCGTGGACGGCCCACAGCCAAGGGCCGGAGCCGTCGCCCGCGGGTCCGGTATACAGCAGAACATCGTTATCAAGCGATGTGGGGTAGCGCGGGTCCCCGTACTGGCGGGTGATTCGCTCGGGCCTGCCCCCCTCCAGGGATACTCTCCAGAGGTCCATTTCCGGGATGGCTGGCTCTCCATGCGAGAAATAGATGTAACGATTATCGGCGGACCAACCAAGGTAATGACAGTGAGTGCCCGGTGGGCCGGCAAAGAGCTTTGCGGGGTTATTGCCCATGCGGTCCGCGACGAAGATGGGATCACCTTGTCCCCCTGTGTGATAAGCGAGCCGCTCACCGTCCGCGGACCAGGTCATCATCACGGCCTCCAGGAAAGGGCGGAAGGCGCCTCCCATTGATGGGATCAAGTGCTTTGCAGCCCCGAGACCGCCGGCCCATA
>Ga0187893_10010768_pt1 | contig 13491 bp, 10 predicted proteins | sample MA1701074metaG_FD_139574 | JGI IMG/M metagenome (GOLD analysis project Ga0187893, IMG submission 139574) | White microbial mat communities from a basaltic lava cave in the Kipuka Kanohina Cave System on the Island of Hawaii, USA - MA170107-4 metaG ...
CGTCGAGCTCGAACGAGCGCAGCTGCACGACCTCGAGCTCGCGCCCGAGCGGCTGGCGCAGCTCGACCGCCTTCACCGAGTGGCTGCCGAGGTCGAGGCCGAGGACTCTTCGCGCCATCGCGGGGCTTCCTAGCTCATCGACTGTGGAGCGCGAGCAGCTTCGGCTTCGCGATCTCGCTGCGATCGACGACTGCGGTCACGGTGCGCACCGCGTCGCCGGCGCGGGCTTCTGCGGTGATCACGAACACGTCGGCCTCGAAGCTCGCGCCCGGGTACACCCCGTCGGGCAGCAGGCTGCGCAGCGGCGTGCAGCTCGGGTGATTCGCCTCGTCCGCGCACAGCAATGCGCCGCCCTCGCGCGCCTCGAGGATGCGGCGCACGTCCTCCTCCTCGACGAGACGCGTGTCGCCGCTCGCGCCGGTGTAGAGCAGCGCGAGCACCCACGGCGGCGCGGTGTTCGGGTTGAGCCCGATGTTGCTCCCCGAGTACGGGTAGACCGTCACGTACGGGCGCAGCGTCTCGACCAGCTCGGGCGTGAAACCTTCGACCGCGCGCAGCTCGTCGACCGAGAGCAGCGCGCGGTTCGCGGCGCGCGAGGGCGGCCGGCGCTCGAGGTAGACATCGTCCTCGGCGCCGCCCTTTACGCGCTCGCTGTCGGCGTCGATGTAATCCATCAGCTCGTGCGCCAAGACTTCGGGGTCGTAGCCGTGCGCATCGGCCGTTCGCGGCAGCTCGTCGATCGCTTTCTGCATCAGCGCGAGCAGGTAGCTCTCGGTCGCGGGATCCTTCGGCTTTCCGTCCTCGAACAGCGCATTCAGATCGAGGCGCGCGCCCGCGTCCTCGATCGTCAGCAGCAGGCTCGTCCCATCCTTTAGATCGATCGGTGCGAGGCGGGCCTGGGCCCAGCCGTCGTTCAGCGAATCGGCGCGGAACTCACTCGCCTGCTCGCGCACGCGATCGTCGATCAAGAGCGCCGTCGCGAGCCGCACGCCGCCGCGCGCGAGCGCCTCGGCGCGGCCGGCGTTCTCGTGGTTGCCGATCGCGAGCTCGTTGAACAGCGACCGCTTCACGAACAACACGACGGCGCTGCCCGCGAGCGCGACGAACACGAGCACCGCGATCAGCGCGACGCCTCGCTGCCCGCGAGTCGTGCGCGCCGTCATTCGCAATCTCCGATGTCGATGCCGAGCGCCGGCAGCACGTCCGCGGCGCACTGATTGCGGACCGCGTCGACGTTGGCCTGGATCGCTGCGGGGTCGGGCTGTGTTGCGAGGAACGCCGCGAAGTTCGCCGCGTTCGCGTCGACGCACTCGCCGACCGTCACGCATTCCCCGTCGTCCTCGTCCTCGTTGTCTTCGTCGTCGTCGCCGGATTCGCCCTTCAGCGTCTTCTCGAGATCGATCGGTCGGATCGGCATCACGACGCGCTTCGCGAACACGCGCTCGCCCTCGGGCGCGGTCGCGTCGGCGAGCGCGAGCGTGATCTCGGCCGAGATCGGCAGCTTCCCCGAGCGCTCCAGCGTCGACGAATCCCAGCTCGGCGTGGTCGCGCCGTCCTCGTCGACGAACTGCACGCCGAAGCGCGTGAGCCCGTTCGCGAGCACGTGCGCGCCGTCGTCGGAGCTGCTCGGCAGCGAGCGGTCGAGTGATTCGGGCAGCGCGGGAGAAGACCAGCGCACGAGGCGCAAGTCGTCCGCGTCGCCCGGCTCGGTGAAATACGCGACGACCGAGAGATCGGTCGCGTGCGGCGCGTCGCTCGGCGTGCCGCGCGCGTCGAACTTCAGACGGTCCGCGCCGTCGCCGCCGCGGCGCGCCTCGGCGAAGAACAGCCAGGGATGCTCGAGCGGGTCGACCTCCTCCGGCTTCTCGACGAGCGTCGCGCCCGCGAGATCGCGTGCGATGCGGTCGATCAGCAACAAGCCGCGCCGCGTCGCCTCGTTCTGGTCGGGCGCGGTCGCGGTCGGCCCGATCGCGTCGCGGAAGAACATCCCCATCGCGGTGAACACGAGCCCGAGCAGCACGACCACCGCGATCATCTCGAGCAGCGTGAACCCGCCGCGCCGCTTCATTCGGGCGGCTCCTGCGCTTCGGCGTCGTTCGGCTCGAGCGCCTCGAGCGCGGCGGGATTCAGGAAGAACGTCGTGCGCCGCACCTCCTGCTCGGCGACGCCCTCGGCCCACACCACGCGCACGTCGAGCTGCACGAGGGGCGGCGTCGCAGCTGCGCCGGGGGAATCGAGCCAGCCGGTGGCGGCGCTAGCTCCGGCAGGCGCCGCGGGTTTCTGTGCAGCCGGCTGCGCGCCGGCGATCTCGATCGTCGCCGGATCGAACGCGGACGTCTCGATCGTCGCGGTGAAATCCTGCTCGCTCAGCTCGCGCTTCGTCAGCTGCGGCGCGCTGCCGCTCGCGGCGGCCTCCTCGGCCTCCGCGACGAGCCGATCCGCGAACAGCGCGGCGGCGGCCTTGCGGCGCGCGAGGCCCTCGCGTTGGCTCGACTCGATCACGATCGGGCCGAGCGTGATCACGACGAGCGCGAACAGCGCGGTGGCGCCGAGCATCTCGATCAGCGTGAAACCGCGGCGCGCGTCACTCGCCGGCATGAAACGTCACGAGCGTGGGGTCGGAGAACGCGGCGACGTTCACCTCGACGCTGAGGTCGGCGCCGTTATCGAGCCAGAGCGTGGCGGGCGGCGTCTCGCCATCGGGGGCGAACTCGATCGCGGCGAGGCCGCTCGCGATCTCGTCGCCCCCGGCTTCGAGGTGAGAGAGCCGCGTGCTCGGTCCGAGCTCGGTCGTGAGGCCGGGCGCGCCGGCGACACGCACGAACTCGCCGGCCTCGTCGCGCGGCGCGACGAGCGGCAGCTCGTCGAGCTCCGACCATGCGAGCAGCGGGGGCGCGCCCGCAGCGGGCGGCGCCTCTTCGGTCCAGTAGCTGCGCGCGTCGAAATCGATCACGACGCGGTGCGGTCGGGCGAGCGCGATCGCCTTCTCGCGTGCGAAGTCGAGCGCGTAGCCGAGCCGCTTCGCTTCGTCGATCACGGCCTGATCGGTCGCGCGCGCGATGCGCGGCACGATCACCGCGGCGATCAGGAAGAAGATCGCGAGCACCGCGAGCATCTCGATCATCGTGAACGCGCGCTGCCCGCTTCGGGCGTTCCGCGTGCGCGGAGCTCGCGAGCTGCGCACGGCGCGGCTCGCGCTCACTCTCGTTCTTCTGCGGTGGACCAGTTTCCGAGGTCGGCGTCTGCGTCGGTGCCGCCCGGCTGGCCGTCCGCGCCGAAGGACCAGACGTCGAACGCATGCGGGTTGTGCTCGCCGGGAGCGGAGTACTGCAGCTCGCCCTTCCAGCCGTCGCGCGGGATCTCTTTGCGCGCGAGGTAGCCGCCGGGGCGCCAGCTGTACGGCTCGGGCGCGCTCGTCGGCTTCTCGATCAGCGCGCGCAGGCCCTGCTCGGTGGTCGGATAGCGGCCGTTGTCCATCTGGTAGCCGGTGAGCGCGGCCTCGATCTGCTGGATCTGCGCCTTCGTCGTCGTGATGCGACCGCCTTCGAGCATGTTCGCGATCGAAGGGCCGATCAGCGCGATCAGGAGACCGATGATCGCGATCACGGCCATCATCTCGATCAGCGTGAATGCGCGGCGACGCCGCGCGCGGCGGGGGTCCGTCATGACGATTCTCCTTTGCCTCAACCTTGGATCGCTCGCGTGATGTCCATCAGCGGCAGCAGCACCGCCATGATGATGAACGCGACCATCGCGACCAGCATCAGGATCAGCACGGGCTGGAGCACCGCGGTGGCCCGCGCGACCGCCGTCTCGACCTGCTCGTCGTAGGTGTCGGCGACCTTGCCGAGCATCGCCTCCAGCTCTCCGGAGCGCTCGCCGACCGCGACCATGTGGGTGACCAGCGGCGGGAACTCACCGCTCGCGCGCAGCGGCGCTGCGATCGTCGCGCCGCCCGTGATCGATTCCTTCGCGCGTTCGATCGCCTCGGAGATCACGACGTTGCCGGCGACGCGGCCGGCCGTGTCGAGCGCGCGCACGATCGGGATGCCGCCCGCGAGCAGCGTCGCGAGCGTGCGCGCCCAGCGCGCGATCGCGACGGTGCGGTTCAGCCTCCCGAAGAACGGCGCGCGCAGCTTGAAGCCGTCGATCGCGTAGCGGCCGCGCTCGGTGCGCGCGAGCGAGCGGAACGTCACGAAGCCGGCGATCGCGATCGCGAGCAGCAGCCACCAATACGCAGTCAGGAACTCCGATCCGGCGATGATCCAGCGCGTCATCCACGGCAGCTCGGTGCCGAGCCCTTCGAGCAGCGCCGAGAGCTGCGGCAGCACGAACGTCACGAGCGCGATGATCACGATCAGCGCGACGAACATCACGATCAGCGGGTAGAGCACGATCCCGAGCACCTTGTTACGGGTGCGCACCTGATTCTCGAGGTAGTCCGCGAGCCGGCCGAGCACGACGTCGAGCGCGCCGCTCGTTTCGCCGGCGCGGACGAGGTTCACGTAGAGATCCGAGAACGGGCCCGCGGCGGAGAGTGCGTCGGCGAGGCTCGAGCCCTCGTTGACGCGGTCGCGCACACCGCCCAGCGCCGCCTTGAGGCGCGCGTTCTCGACCTGCTCCGAGAGCGCGCCGAGCGATTCGACGAGCGGCACCGCGGCGCCGATCAGCGTCGCGAGCTGGCGCGTCGCGATCGCGAGATCGGTGCCCGAGACGCTGCGCACGAAGCGCACCGCGCCCGCGCCGGCCGCCGTCGATTCGGCGGCGCCGCCTTCGCTGAGCGCGAGCTCGGTCAGGAAGACGCCGTCGCGGCGCAGCTTCGAGCGCGCGCCGGCGCTGTTCTCGGCGTCGACGAAGCCGCGCAGGTTCTTGCCCGCGACGCTCACGCCTCTGTAGGTGAAGACGGGCATGTCGAGTCGTTATGGCGAGCGGCCGCAGCTAGATCTGCGCCAGCACGCCTTCCTCTTCCGTCGCGCGCAGGATTTCCTCGATCGAGGTGACGCCTTCGAGCACCTTGCGGGCGCCGTCGACGCGCAGCGGTGCCATGCCGTGCTCGACGGCCACCTTCTTGATCGTCTTCGCGTCGGTGGACTGTGTGACGTGCGCACGAATCGCGTCGTCGACGATCATCAGCTCGAAGATGCCGACGCGGCCGAGGTAGCCGGTCTGGTGACAGTGCGTGCAGCCGAGCGCGCGGTACGCGGTAACCGGCCGATTCGCGCGCACGCCGATCTCGGCGAGCGACTCTGCGGTTGGCGTGTAGCCCTCGCGGCACTGCGTGCAGAGCACGCGCACGAGCCGCTGCGCGAGCACGGCGACCAGCGAGGACGCGACGAGATACGGCTCGACGCCCATGTCGACGAGGCGCGTGATTGCGCTCGGCGCATCGTTCGTATGCAGCGTCGAGAACACGAGGTGGCCGGTGAGCGACGCCTGGATCGCGATCTCCGCGGTCTCGAGGTCGCGGATCTCGCCGACGAGGATGATGTTCGGGTTCTGGCGCAGCACCGAGCGCAGCGCGTTCGCGAACGTCAGCCCGACCTTGTTGTTGACCTCGATCTGGCCGACGCCGGGCAGCTGGATCTCGACGGGGTCGTCGATCGTGATGATCGCGCGGTCGGCGGTGTTCACGCGCGAGAGCGCGCCATAGAGCGTCGTCGTCTTGCCCGAGCCGGTGGGTCCGGTGACGAGCACGATTCCGTTCGGGCGCTTGATCAGCCGCTCCCAGGTCGCGAGCTGCTTCTCGTTGAAGCCGAGCCGCGCGAGATCGAGCATCTCCGACGTGCGCGGCAAGAGGCGCAGCACGACGCGCTCTCCGTGCGTCACCGGCACCGTGCTCAGCCGCACGTCGTAGTCGCGGCCGGCGATCTTCAGCCGGATGCGGCCGTCCTGCGGGATGCGGCGCTCGGCGATGTCGACGCCGCCGAGGATCTTGATGCGCGACACGATCGACGGCATCAGCGCCTTCGGCAGCGGCGCGACCGGCTCGTAGAGCACGTTGTCGCAGCGGAAACGCACGCGCAGCTCGCGCTCGAACGGCTCGAGGTGGATGTCGCTCGCGCGCTCCTTCACCGCCTGCTGCAGCAGCGAGTCGACGAGCCGCACGATCGGCGCGTCGTCCTCGGACTCGAGCAGGTCCTGCGGCTCGGCCGCGAGCTCGCTCGCGACGGAAGCGAAATCGCCGTGCGCCTCGTCGACGATCGAGTCGATCGAGCCGGTGCCGCGGTCGTAGGCCTGATTGATCGCGCCGAGCACCTTGCTGCGCGGCGCGAGCTCGGTCTCGATCTCGGCGCCGTCGAACAAGAGGCGCAGGTCGTCGAGCGCAGCGGTGTCGAACGGATCGGAGATCGCGACGCGCACGCCGGTCTCGGTGCGCGCGAGCGGCAGCAGGCCGTGCGATTTCGCGAACGAGATCGGCACGCGCGCGGTCAGCTCGGCGTCGACGTCTCCGGGCTTCAGCTCGCCGTGCAGCGGCATCCCGAACTGCGTCCCCAAAGCCTGGAGGACCTCCTCCTCCTTGAGCAGCCCGAGCTCGACGATCGAATCGGTGAGGCGGCCGCCTTTCTCTTGCTGGCGGCGCAGCGCCTCCTCGAGCTGCTCGAGGCGCAGCCGCGTCGTGCGCAGCAGTACCTCGCGCAGCGCGAGGCGTTCGCTGCCGGCGGCGACCGCGGCGCTCATCGCGCGTCCTCCTGCAGCAGGATCACCTTCGGCGAGAGGCCGTACACCTCGGCGATTCCGGCGGCTTTCGTCTCGGCCGCCTCGGCGCTGTCGAACGGGCCGAGGTGGATCCCGTAGAGCACGCTGCCGGAGCGCTCCTCGGTGCGCAGCGTGCCGTCGTGGCCGGCGTCGATCAGCTGCTGGAGTGTCGCCATCGCGGCGCCCTCGTCGCCGAACGTCGCGGCGAGGATCTCGAAACGCAGCGGCGCGGGCTTGCCGTTCGCGGCGTCTTCCTTCGCGGCCGCCTCCCGCTCGGCGCGCGACGCGGCGTCGAGCTCGCTCAGCTGCTCGACCGGGTAGCGCTCGCGGTGCTCGCGCAGCGCGGTGCGCACCGGGTTCGAGCCGCTGTAGTCCGGCACCTGGACGCCTTGCTTCTCCGCTTCTTCCGCGAGCCGGTCCGCCTCCTTGCGCTCGCGGCGCGAGAGCTGCAGTGCGTCCTCGGAGCCCTGCCAGAACTCCTCGCGCTTGCGGATCGTCTCGCCGGCGTGGTCCGCGCGCGTCCGGATGATGTGCGGCGTCAGGAAGATCAGCAGGTTCGTCTTGCGCACGTTGTCGTCGGTCGAGCGGAACAGCCAGCCGAGCACCGGGATGTCGCCGAGCCACGGAACCTTCGTTTCTTCCTCGATGTTGGTTTCATCGAGCAGCCCGCCGATCACGACGGTCTCGTGGTTCGAGACGATCACCGAGTTCTCGACCTTGCGGTTCGTCAGGCTCGGCCCGACGTCGTTGACGTTGCCCACTGCACTCGAGCTCAGCGCCGCGAGGTTCGTGATCTCCTGGAAGAGCTTCAGGCGCAGGCTCTCGCCTTCGGAGATCTGCGGCGTGACGCGCAGCGTGATGCCGATGTCGAGGCGCTCGACGTTGACGCTCGACGCGAGGTTGCCCGCTTGGGTCTGGCCCTGCGCGGATTCCACGCGGCTCGTGATGATCGGGATGTTGTTGCCGACCTTGATCTCGGCCTGCTCGTTGTCGAGCGTCAGGATGTGCGGCGCGGACAGCACGTTCGTGCCGGTCGTCGTCGCGCTCGCTCGAATCAGCGCCTGAATCAGCGTGTCGCCGGACGCGAAGTTTCCACCTGCGACGAAGCTCGAGCCCGCCGCCGCGGCGAGCAGGTCGCTGAGCAGCTCGGGCGTGACGATTGGAGAGGGCGGGTCGCTGTCGATCTCGCCGCCGCTCTGCGAGCCGATCACGAAGTTGTTGTCGCCGTTGAACACGCGCGCGAGGCCGGTGAAGCCGAGCTGCGTGCCGTCGGACACGTCGACCTCCAGGATCAGCGCCTCGACGAGCACCTGCGGCCGCGGCGTGTCGAGCTTCGCGATCACCTCGGAGAGCGCGTTGAAGCCCTCGACGCTCGCTTGGATCACCAGCGAGTTCGTCGGCGGATCCGGCGTGACGCTGACGCCGCCCTCCGCGAACTCCGTGACGGCCGAGCGCAGATTCGCGCCGACCGGCGCGCCGCCGGAGACGGAGACGTTCGAGCTGCCCGCCGGCGCGGCGGACTGTCCGCCGAGCAGCGCCGACAGTGTGGTCGCGAGCTCCTCTGCATCGGCGTGCTTCAGCCGGTAGACGTGGATGCGCCCGCCGCCTTCGGCCCGCACGTCGAGCCGCGCGATCGCCTCCTTGATCTCCGCGGTGCGCTGGCGTGACGCGAGGATCAGCAGCGAGTTCGTGCGGTTGTCCGTGATGATCCGCGCGTGCGACCCGGGCGTTTCGCCGGCGCCCGCCTGCGGCACGCCGCCGGGCACGGGCTGCAGCGTGCGGCGCTGGCGAGCGGCCGCGGCGAGCGCGCCGCCGCCCGAGGGTGCCGACACCTCGGCGAAGAAGATCTCGGAGAGCTGCTCGGCGAGCGTCGTCGCGTCGGCGTGCTGCAGATGCACGACCGACAGCTCCTCCTTGTACGTCTCGACGTCGATGTCGCGCAGAATGTCGAGAATGCGTGTGATGTTCGTGCCGCTGTCGGTGAGGATGATCGTGTTGGTCGGCGCGTAGGCGACCATCGACGCGTCCTTCGAGACCAGCGGCTTCAGCGTGTTCGAGATCGCCTCGGCGTCGATGTATCGCAGCGGGATCAGGCGCGTGATGAAGCGGTCGCTGCCGGGCGGCCGGCCGCGCACCGTCTCGACGTTCGTCTCCTTCGCCTCGCGCAGCGGGATGATCTTCACCGCGCCGCCGGGCGCCGCGACGGTCGTGAAGCCCTTCACCTGCAGCACCGACTCGAACACCGCGTAGGCCTCGTCGACCGTGATGCAGGCGGGCGAGACGATCGTCACGCGGCCGCGCACGCGGTCGTCGTAGATGAAGTTCTTGCCGGTCTTGTTGGACATGACGTTGATCACGTCGGCGATCTCGCCGTCCGGGAACTCGAGCTGCATCCGCCCTTCGGGGCAGCCGCCTGCCTGTGCGAGCGCGGCCGGCGTCGCAGCGGCCGCGAGCAGCGCGCACGCGAGCGCCGCTCGCAGCAGGGTCCCGGTCGTCGTTTGGTTCGCGTGCGGCATGGACCCTCTTCGTGTTCGCTGCGCCCGGCTCATTGCGCGACGTAGGACAGCTCGCGCACCTGGCCGTCCCGGCCTTGTACGGTGACGCGGAGCTCGCCGCCCGACGAGAATTCCTGCAGTAGGCGTTGCCCGTCTTCCGGCGTCGCCACCGTGACGCCGTTCACTCGTGTGACGGTGTCTCCATCCTGGATCCCGACCTGCGCGAACAGGCTGCCCGGGCGGATCGCGTTCAGCTGGACGCCGATCATCTTGCCCTCGGCGTAGCGGGGCAGGATGCGCGCCTGCGAGTAGAGCGCGGCCGGGTTCTGCGCCGCGGTCTCGACCTCCTCGCGCGGGACCGCGAAGCGATTCTCGGCGAGCCGCTCGACCTGAGCGCGCACGCCGCGGCCGCGCGCCACCGCTGGCTGCGGCGCTGGCGCGCGCGTGATCGAGGCGCCGCCTTCCTTGCACGCGGCGGCGCCTTCGAGCACGAGCTCCTCGCGCCGCCCCTGGTTCTGCAGCACCACGCGGCAGCGCTCGACGCGCTGGACGATCACGCCGCCATAGCTGCACGGAACGAACTCGCTCGCGCGGCACACCGGCGCGTTCACCTGCGCGACGTAGTGATGGCGCGAGCCAGTGTCCTCGAACGACGCCCAGGAGGCCTCGCCCGACGCGAGCGTCGCGAGCAGCTTCAGCGGAAGACGGGAGCGCTCGTAGCTCTCGCTCTGCTCGACGTTCACCGGCGCGAGCGTCGACGCGTTGAACAGGTTGCGGTCGATGATCCGGGCGCGGTCCGCCCAGGTCTTGTCGGCGGGGGCGGGCGGCGCTCCAGGGTCCGGCGCGCTCAATACGACCTCGTTCATCACCGCCTCGACGATCTGCGCGACCGAGAGCCCGAGCAGCAGGATCGCGCCGCCGGCGAGCAGCCAGTTCAACGCGGTGATCCACGGGCGCTTCATGCGAGATCTCGCGGGCCGACGCGCGGGGCCGAGCAGTGGGACGCGGGCGTCGAGAGGAGGCGCATCATACCAGGCGAAATCTCACCAAAGCCGTGACATCGCTCGCGATTTCGGGTGGTTGCTCCGCGAGCTGCAGCGCTCGCACGGCTCGGCTGCACGCGCGCTGCGTGACTTGCCACCGGCACTCGGAACCCCCTCGCGGCCGCATCGTTTCCGGAGCGTTCGCCTCGGGATGAACGATTCGCTTGCCGCGTCCCGGCGTCATCGGCGAACGGGCGGGCCGAGGAAAGGCCCTCCCGGAACATTTCGGCCGGGACGCCGAGGTGCAGCTCGCCCGCAGACGTCCGAGATTTCTCGGCCTTTTCTTTGACACGCCCGAGGCTCGGCTCAGCCTTCGACGAATCCAGTTTCGAAGGGGTCCCGACATGGCGGAAGGCAAGATCATCGGCATCGACCTCGGCACGACGAACTCGTGCGTGGCGGTGATGGAGGGCGGGCAGCCCGTCGTCATCACGAACGAAGAGGGCGGGCGAACGACGCCGTCCGTCGTCGGCTTTACGGACGACGGAGAACGCTTGGTCGGAGCCGTCGCGAAGCGCCAGGCCGTCACGAACCCGAAGCGCACCGTGTACTCGATCAAGCGCTTCATGGGGCGACGGGTCGGCGAGGTTCCCGAGGAGATTCGGATCGTTCCGTACAAGGTGGGCGAGGGGAAGGAAGGCACCGCCGCAGTCGAGATCGACGGGCGCAAGTTCAGCCCGCCCGAGATCAGCGCGATGATCCTGCAGAAGCTGAAGAAGGCGGCGGAGGACTATCTCGGTCAGCCGGTGACGTCCGCTGTGATCACGGTCCCCGCGTACTTCAACGACGCGCAGCGTCAGGCGACCAAGGACGCCGGCAAGATCGCCGGCCTCGACGTGAAGCGGATCATCAACGAGCCGACCGCTGCGGCGCTCGCGTACGGCCTCGACAAGAAGAAGGACGAGAAGATCGCCGTCTACGACTTCGGCGGCGGCACCTTCGACATCTCGATCCTCGAAGTGGGCGAGAACGTGGTCGAGGTGAAGTCGACCAACGGCGACACGCACCTCGGCGGCGACAACTTCGACCAGCGCGTGATCGAGTTCCTGGTGGCGGAGTTCAGGCGCGACCAGGGCATCGACCTGACCAAGGACCCGATGGCGATGCAGCGCCTCCGCGAGGCCGCGGAGAAGGCGAAGATCGAGCTCTCCACGTCGCAGAGCACGGACGTGAACCTGCCCTACATCACGGCGGATCAGTCCGGCCCGAAGCACATGAACCTGAAGCTCTCGCGCGCGAAGTTCGAGCAGCTGATCGAGGACCTCGTCGAGAAGAGCATCGGGCCGTGCAAGCAGGCGCTCTCCGACGCCGGCCTCTCGCCGAGCCAGATCGACGAGGTCGTGCTGGTCGGCGGCTCGACGCGCGTGCCGCTCGTACAGAAGCGCGTCAAGGAGATCTTCGGCGGCAAGGAGCCGAACCGCAGCGTGAACCCCGACGAGGTGGTTGCGCTCGGCGCGGCGGTGCAGGGCGGCGTGCTCGCCGGCGACGTGAAGGACGTGCTGCTGCTCGACGTGACGCCGCTCTCGCTCGGCATCGAGACGCTCGGCGGCGTGATGACGAAGCTGATCGAGCGCAACACGACGATCCCGACGCAGCGCAGCCAGGTGTTCTCGACCGCCGCGGACAATCAGCCGCAGGTCGAGATCCGCGTGCTGCAGGGCGAGCGCGAGATGGCGAACGCGAACCGCGAGATCGGCCGCTTCCTGCTCGACGGGATTCCGTCCGCGCCGCGCGGCATGCCGCAGATCGAGGTGCGCTTCGACATCGACGTGAACGGCATCCTCGCGGTCTCGGCGAAGGACAAGGCGACCAGCAAGGAGCAGTCGATCCGCATCGAGGGCTCGGGCGGACTCGCGAAAGGCGAGATCGACCGCATGGTGAAGGACGCCGAATCCCACGCGACCGAGGACAAGGCGCGCCGCGAGTCGATCGAGAAGAAGAACCAGCTCGACTCGATGATCTATCAGGGGGAGAAGACGCTGCGCGAGAACGCGGACAAGCTCGGCGACGACGTGAAGAAGCCGGCCGAGGAAGCGATCAGCGCGGCGAAGGCCGACCTCGAGAGCGAGGACGCTGCGCGCATGGACGCCGCGCGGAGCCGCGTCGAGCAGGCGATGCACAAGGTCGCCGAGGTGCTCTACAAGGCGCAGGCTGCGCAGGGCGCAGCGGGCGGCGGCGGAGCGCCGGGCGGCGCTGCGGGCGGCGAGGCGAAGAAGGACGGCGACGACGTGATCGACGCCGAGTACACCGAAGAAAAGGGCAACTAGCGCGCCCGAACGAGACATCGTGACCGAAGAAGAACGCGCGAGCGGAAGCGAAGAAGAGCGCGAGCTGCTGACGCTCGCGGAGACGCAGGCGATCGCGCAGGGTCGGCTGCCCGACGTGCTGCCGGTGCTGCCGCTGAAGAACACGGTGATCTTCCCGCATCTGCTCGCGCCGCTGCTCGTGAACACCGAGCGCAGCCGCAAGCTGATCGACGCGGTGATGGCGTCGCCGGACCGGCACCTGCTGTCGGTCGCGGTGAGCGGCCCGATCGAGGGAAGTCCCGCCGAGGGCGATCTGCACCGCATCGGCACCGTGCTGCGCGTCGCGAAGATGCTGCGCTTCCCGGACGGCTCGTACCGGCTGCTCGTGCAGGGCATCGCGCGCGCGCACGTCGACGAGTTCGTGTCGGGTGCGGACTTCTTCCGCGGTCGCATCTCGCTGCTCGCGGACCACGGCGACGCGGGCTCCGTCGAGGCGCAGGCGCTCGCGCGCGACGTGCGCGACGGCTTCGTCTCGCTCGTCGCAGAGCACCCGAAGCTGTCCGACGAGCTGCAGGTGCTCGCGATGAACGTCGAGGAGCCGGGGCGGCTCGCGGACCTCGTCGCGTCGAATCTCGAGCTCGACATCGCCGCGAAGCAGGGCTTCCTCGAGGAGCTCGACGTCGTCGCGCGGCTGCAGCGTGCGCGCGGCGAGGTGCAGCGCGCGGCCGAGGCGTTGAAGGTCGAGAGCGAGATCCGCGACAAGGTGCAGTCCGAGATGGGCCGCACGCAGCGCGAGTACATGCTGCGCCAGCAGCTGGATCAGATCCGCAAGGAATTAGGGGAAGCGGAGGACGAGGAGGAGGAGGTCGACGCGCTGCGCCGACGCATCGAGGCGGCCGGCCTGCCCGAGGATGCGGCGGAGCAGGCGAAGCGCGAGCTCGAACGCCTCGAGCAGACGCCGACCGCCGCGGCCGAGCACGGCGTGATCCGCAATTACCTCGACTGGATCGC